>Ga0075366_10000846_pt1 | contig 14740 bp, 11 predicted proteins | sample EndMethybrTD3031_FD_72351 | JGI IMG/M metagenome (GOLD analysis project Ga0075366, IMG submission 72351) | Populus endosphere microbial communities from Tennessee, USA - Endosphere MetaG P. TD hybrid TD303-1 | ecosystem: Host-associated > Plants > Roots > Endosphere | place: USA: Tennessee...
GCACGGGAGGACGCACAGCGCAAGTCCGCTTCAGGCCACCCTTAGGCAGCCCGAAGCGGACAAGGCTGAATCAGCGTCTGCGGCTGAATACCGTTTTAATGCCAGTTCGCCGCGATCACCGGCTGCAGAGCATTGCTCTCGTCAGCGGTGTAGGCGGTTTGGCTGGAGGGCGGAACACCGAAGCTGGCCATGGCACTGACCAGGTTCTGCACCTGGCTGTCGAGCAGGGTCTTGCCATCGCTGGTCTTGATCTGCTCCACGTGGTACTGGCTACCGCTGTACCAATTTTGGATACTGAACTTATCGGTGGTGCCCAGGATGCTCACGTCCAGGTTGTTGCCGGATTGGGAGAACCACAGTTGGTCTACGGCGATATCTGCACCTAGCACAACCACATCGGTATTGCCTTCGGTGGAGTCGGTATCGACGATGGTGTCTACACCGTCGCCACGACTCAACACATAGGTGTCGTTGCCGCCGTCGCCATACATGATGTCGTTGCCTGCGCCGCCATTGAAGGTGTCATCGCCCGCACCGCCGGACAGGGCATCGTTGCCTAGGCCGCCGATCATGGTGTCGTTGCCGTTTTCTCCACGGATGTTGTCGTCTCCCAGACCGCCGTCGATCACGTCATCGCCGTCCCGGCCAAAGATGTCGTCGTTACCGTCCAATCCATTGATCACATCTGCGCCGGAAAACCCTGTCAGATAGTCGTTGGCTGCGGTGCCAGTTAGCACTTGGGATTTCACATCCGTCACCGACCACACCGTATTCGGGGAATCGGTAAAGCGGATCTCTTCAATCTGCGAGCCGTTGGTACCGTCGCCACTGAAGTAGCCAGACACCTGGATCTGGTCGCTGGTACCGTTGATCTTCAGCACCAGCGTGTCGCCGCTACGGACGGCTTGCACATCGGATGCCGCCACGCCGGCCTTGAAGACGATCTGGTCGGTATTGCCTGCGGTCGTGTCGTAGTCAAATACGGTGTCTTGGCCATCACCCTTGCCGAACAGGAAGGTGTCGTTGCCGCTGTCACCGTATATGGTGTCGTTGCCTGCGCCACCGTCGAAGGTGTCATTTCCAGAGCCACCGGATAGGGCGTCGTTACCGGCGCCACCGATCATGGTGTCGTTGCCGTTCTCGCCTCGAATGTTGTCGTCGCCCAGGCCGCCGTCGATCACATCATCACCGTCCCGGCCAAAGATGTCGTCGTTGCCATCACCACCGTTGATCACATCCGCGCTGGCGTAGCCCAACAGATAGTCATTGCCGCTTCCGCCTGTTAGCACCTTGGCTTTGACATCGTCCACAGTCCATACCGTATTGGGTGCATCAGTGAAACGGATCTCCTCGATCTGCGAGCCATTGGCGGCGTCGCCGCTGAAGTAACCCGACACTTGGATCTGGTCGTTGGTACCGTTGATTTTTAGCACCAGCGTGTCCCCACTACGGACTGCTTGCACATCGGATGCCGCTACGCCAGCCTTGAAGATGATCTGGTCGACGTGACCAGCTGTGGTGTCATAGTCGAATATCGTGTCCTGACCATCTCCCTTGCCGAACAGATAGGTGTCGTTACCAACATCGCCATAGATGGTGTCATTGCCTGTACCACCGTCAAAAGTGTTGTTGCCGGCACCGCCGGATAAGGAATCGTTGCCTGCGCCACCGATCAGCGTATCGTTTCCGTTTTCACCTCGAAGGCTGTCATCGCCTGCTCCACCGTCGATCACGTCGTCGCCGTCTCGGCCAAAGATGTCGTCATTGCCGTCGAAACCATTGATTACGTCAGCACTAGCTGTACCCACCAAGTAGTCATTTCCAGTTGTACCCGACAGTACTAAGGACTTCACGTCAGCAACAGTCCAGACCGTATTGGGGGCATCCGCAAACCGTATCTCTTCTATTTGAGAGGCATCTCCACTGAAGTAGCCAGACACTTGGATCTGGTCGCTTGTACCGCTGATCTTCAGCAGCAGTGTGTCGCCACTACGGCTAGCCTGTACATCCGATACGGCTACGCCAGCCTTGAAGATGATCTGGTCGACATTACCATCGGTTGTGTCGTAGTCGACTACGGTATCTTGACCATCGCCCTTACCAAAAAGGTATGTATCGTTCCCGGTCCCGCCATTCAGAGTGTCATTTCCAGCGCCACCGTTTAACGTGTCGTTGCCATTTTCGCCCCGGATGTTGTCATCACCTGCACCACCGTCGATCACGTCATCACCGTCTCGGCCAAAGATGTCGTCGTTGCCGTCTAAGCCGTTGATTACATCCGCGCTGGCGTAACCGGCCAAATAGTCATTACCTGCCGAGCCCGTCAGTGCCATCGCTTTGACATCGGCGATGGACCACACCGTGCTGGGTGCATCGGTGAAACGAATTTCTTCGACTTGCGAACCGTTGGTCGCATCTCCGTTGAAGTAGCTTTGCACGCGCAATTGGTCGCCGGTACTGTTGATCGTCAAGATCAACGTATCACCATCTCGACCCACCCGCACATCCGATGTTGTTACACCCGACTTGAAGATGATTTGGTCGGTGTTGCCTACCGTGGCGTCGTAGTCGATCACCATGTCTTGGCCGTCACCCTTGCCAAACAAATAGGTGTCATTGCCACCGTCGCCATAAGTAATGTCGTTGCCTGCACCACCGTCAAAGGTGTCGTTACCGGCACCACCAGACAGCGCATCGTTGCCTACGCCGCCGATTAGCGTGTCGTTGCCGCTCTCGCCGCGAATGTTGTCGTCACCCGCTCCGCCATCGATCACGTCATCACCGTCTCGGCCAAAGATATCGTCGTTACCATCCAGGCCATTGATTACGTCCGCACTGGAGTAGCCTACTAGGTAATCGTTGCCTGACGTGGCGGCCAGAGCCAGGGTCTTGACATCGGCCAACGTCCAGACTGTGCTCGGGGAGTCCGTGAAGCGAATTTCCTCCACTTGCGAGCCATTGGTCCCATCTCCACTGAAGTAAGTCTGCACACGCATCTGGTCGCCAGTGCCATTGATCGTCAAGACCAGCGCATCGCCATCTCGGCTCACCTGCACATCCGATACGGCCACCCCTGCCTTGAAGATGATCTGGTCAAAATTGCCGGTAGCCGTGTCAAAGTCGATTAATGTGTCCTGGCCATCCCCTTTGCCGAACAGATAGGTGTCATTGCCAATATCCCCGTATATCGTGTCGTTACCAGCACCTCCGTCAAAGGTGTTATTTCCGGCTCCGCCGGACAGGGTATCGTTGCCCACGCCTCCGTTCAGTATGTCGTTGCCGTTCTCGCCCCGGATGTTGTCATTACCCGCTCCGCCATCGATGACGTCGTCGCCATCTCGGCCAAAGATGTCGTCGTTACCATCCAAGCCGTTGATGGTGTCCGCGCTGGCATAACCTACCAAGTAATCATTGCCCGCCGTGCCAGCCAAGACTTGGGCTTTGATATCGGCTACGGTCCAGACTGTGCTGGGGGAGTCAGTAAAGTGAATCTCTTCAACCTGCGAACCATTGGTAGCATCTGCGTTGAAGTAGCTTTGCACGCGCAATTGATCGCCGGTGCTGTTGATCGTCAAGACCAACATGTCGCCATCTCGTCCTACTCGTACATCCGATGCGCTTACGCCCGCCTTGAAAATAATCTGGTCAACGTTTCCGGCAGTCGTATCAAATTCGACCACCATGTCTTGGCCATCTCCCTTGCCAAACAAATAGGTGTCATTGCCACCATCGCCATAGGCAATGTCGTTGCCTGCACCACCGTCAAAGGTGTCGTTACCAGCGCCACCGGACAGCGCATCGTTGCCTGCGCCGCCGATCAGTGTGTCGTTGCCGTTTCCGCCTCGGATGTTGTCGTCACCGGCACCGCCGTCCAACTTGTCATCTCCGTCCTGGCCGTACAGATCATCATTGCCATCGCCGCCAAAGAGCAAGTCGTTGCCTATTCCCCCGGACAAATTGTCATTGCCGCCCTGGCCATCCAGAATGTCATCCCCCGCTCCCGCATCGAATGTATTGGCGTTTGCGTCCCCCCCAAATGCATCGTTAGAGTCCGAACCCGACGTGGCTGCGGCCGTCCTGTAGTCAAAGCCTGTAAGGCTGAACCCTTGGCGGACATCGGCATCGGTTGCAGCTTGTTGCATCAAGCTGCTCAGTTGCTGAGCGCTATCCCAGCCCATGCTATCGAGCATGGCACCTTCGCTGCGGTACAAATCCAGTATGGTTGCCGTTCCCTCCGTTTTATCCGCAGCAGTAGCTGCCGCCAGACCTGCGTTCAGGCGACTGAAATCGAAGCTGATACCAGCATCACTGATGGTTAAGTCCACCATGTCCAGATATTTGGAAAGGCGTAACAAGGGAGACAGGTTGACAGTCGCATCCTCCACTAACCGGTTCCACAAAGTATCGATGTGTGCACTTCCGTTGACAGGCGCCGGTATAGTCACCCGGATATATCCTGGCTCACCAGCCGGAACAGCATTTCTGGTTTGGGCAATGATTTGCGTGAGTGGGACCCAAACTTCGACTGGTACAGCGCCGCTCGCAGCGAGATACCTTGGTTGGTAAAAGAATGCATCGCCTTGGATTTGATTCCAATTTAGAAACGTATATCCTGTGAAAGCCTCGTAGGCGTAAATCTTCTCTAGTCCACCGACCATGCGCTCGCGCATGGCGTCAAACTTGGCAAGGTCTTCTGTGGACAGAGTGGCCCGATAAGCATTCCGGTCGGCATCGCTGGCCTTGATGGCGGTATCCATCCATCCACGCTCTTGCTCATCCTGCGGGTCGCTGAGGATCAAGCCGTAACCCGCAGCCAAGGCCTGCTTGCCCGCGCTGTTGTAACCAGAATCATTACCCCATTCGCGCAGCAGGTTGGCGACTGCTGCTTTGTAGTCTGCGCGCGAACCTGCGTCTTTTGCTTGGTTGAAAAGATCAATCAATTCAGGGCTTTGGGTTGCCGCTTCTTGTAGATCCCGCACCCATCCGCTGCCGCCGATGTTGCTGACAGTCTTGGCCGCATCGCTCACCGTGATCGGCGTGAACTCACGGACAAAATTGTTCTGCGCCAAGATGAAGCTACCGGCTTGGCCGGTGCTGCCATCAGCACGCGTGTAGCTTCCACGTTGTACCAACTCGGCATCGCCATAGTTGACGCTGGTGGTGGCGCTCGTCAATTTGATGCTTTGTACACCGGACTCGGCCAAGGTCTGCATTTCCCCAGTCTGGCTGATGCCGTCCTGGTTCAAGTCGCGCCAGACACGCAGGTTGGCATACTGTGCGTCGTTGGCATCAAACACACCGTCACCAGCACCCACTGTCACACCATTGACCACACGGCCAGTATCTAGTTCGCTTAGCGCAGCAAAGCCGTTGGCCGCCTTTTGTCCGTTGGCGAGTACCGTTTCATCGCCGAACAGTTCTTTGCCCGAGTCGATGCTGCCATTCCCATCGCGGTCCCACACCAGCATGCCGTCATCGGCTCCGACCCACGCAGTGCCGGTTTTAATAGTGTCACCGTTGGAGTCGAAGAGAACTCCTTTGGATAAAGGGGTGATTTCCAGGCCATCGCCATCCAAGTCCAAAACTAACGGGTCGGTATAGCGGATGGTTTTAACTAGAGGATCTGGGGTAGTGCCAAGAGTAGTAGACGTTATCCGCGGAAGCAAAGTATTTGGATCTATGTTGGTAGTATCAATAATTCCGTTACCAATTTGCGGTACAAATGAATCGGACAACATTCCTGGAATCCAACCAAACGGAGTGGATGGAACGGGTACTCCCATTTCAAAAAGCGCCCGCTGCGCCCAAGTTGAACAATTTGCGCTTGCATATCCATCACCTCCAAATGGAGAGTATAGGGTTGTGCCATTACTATTATTAATCCAATTGTCAAAGGATTTATATTGCGCCGCACTTATGTTTATAGGATCGCTATGCCAGTCATCGCCTCTATTTGCCGAGTAAACCTCTCCCGACTGATACCAATCACCTTTTGTTGGTCCAAAACCAGCATCTCGGATAACTGAACCATCATCATTATGTACTGTAATCCACACATGCCCAGTATTTAGGGTGCTGTTATTAGCAGCAGAAATACTGCCATTTGTTGAGTGTACAACTGCGTACATATTTATTTTCCTATTTTGAAGAGTATGGAATTGCCAGTTTCGAAAAAATGATTGACAGAGTAATTTGTAATATCGCCGGAGAAGCCTGAATTTCTTAAAATAGGAGTTAATACGAAGTACACATCACTTAAACTTTTGTTTGACTCATCCAAAAGAGCCATTTCCAAAATTTTTCTTGATTCTCCCAGGGTGATGTCAGAGTTTTCTAATTTTTGCACTTCAATTACCATATGCAAACAGTGTGTTTGCGAGATGCGTGGACTATGGTCTTGACATTCTTTTGCATTTGAAAGCCACGCATATTTTTCAAAAGTATTTTTTGTATTTTTTTCTTCTTCTTTTATTTTTAAATCAACTATGTCTGTTAATTTGTGTTGCATTGGATCCTCTTTTTCTACTTCAATGCGCGAATACAAAAAAATTAACGACATCAATGCCAGGCATACAAGAGCCCAAATTTTTTGTTTCTTGGAAAAAAAGTCTGTGATCTTGTTATTCATTTTGCCGATAAGTAAATTTGTGTGTTTTTATGAATTTTATTGCAAACAATTGTTTGCATCATCCTTAAAATGAGGGATGTTGCAAGCTCGGTGATGCCGTCTGTTGCCCCATCCCTCAGGTCTCAACTAGATGCTTTGCTTGGGCAAGGAGTAGTTTGCGACTATGATTCACGCCAGGTTTACGAAAAAATTTGTGGAAATATTTCTGATACGACCTATAACAAAATTGGGAAAAGGTCTTTAAGGTGAGTATCTTTAATCCGGAAGGCGTAGGCTGCCGTTGCAATGGTGGCCATAATAATTAGTAACCCATCTTAATAACCGTAGATTTTTATCGGGCGGCGATAAAAAATACAGAAAAACACCAAACAATCCCGATTGAATAGCAATGTGACGAGTACAGCCCATCAAAATGAATCAAGTTGCGGCACACTAATACAACTGTTAAGTCATCAGCTTATACGGCGAAGATGCTTCACAAAAAAAGTTGCAACCTTCTCTTCATACGCCTTAGGGTTAAAAGCATATAGATCGACATGTGCAGCACTCTCCACGATCCACATTTCCTTCGGTTCGTTGGCTGCAGCATAGATTCGCTTGGTTTCCGCAAGGGTTGTATGCCGATCAACCGATCCGGCAACAACCATTAGCGGCGCATGTAGCAATGGCAGAGCAACAATTGGACGAAGCTGCTCAGCAGAAATGCCCAGCCGCAAAGGCAATTGCCACAGAAGAAATGGGGCCAGTGATGGACCAAGTGGGCCCAAGTAAATATCCAGCCGGTCAGCGACAGCTTCTTGGATAGTGGGATACATCGACTCCAAAACAACTGCACTCAAAGGCACGGTTGGCTTAGACAGCACGAACGACGCGGCACCTAGTGATACACCGATTACCCCGATGTTTTCTGCAGGAAGCTCATGGGACAAATACGCCAATGCGGCAGCAACGCCTTGCGACTCGGCAATACCGTAAGTGATGTGCTCACCGGCACTCTCACCATGGGCCGGCAGATCGATGAGTAATACTGAATAGCCGAGACTGCCGAGAAACCGTGCCCGATCAAGCATTTCGATTCGATTGGCGCGAACGCCATGTAGCAACAGAACCGCGCCAACGCCAGGCCTGCCGCGAACCATCCAGCCAAAGACTGGTTGGCCAGAGGCAGAATACATCTCTACCGAGACTGCATGCAGATCGGACGGAGGTTGACCGATCGTCATGTGGGCTGGGTGGCTGAGGACTTCCCCGACAAGGAACACAGAAGCGGGAAAGCCCAAGGCAGCAACAATAAGGGCGATGGTTCGACGACGCATAGTGAAAGAGGATTACCCACGTATGTCGAAGCTGGAATCCAAGCCGTATTCCTTGAGCACTCTCGCCAGTCGGTCCGGGGAATTCAACCATTCTTCCGGGACGAGGTGGTCTATCTCGACATCCTTGAGTTCCAGAGGCTCTTTACAGAAGAAGCACTTTCGGGCATGTGCATCCCAGATCGCGTAGCGCTGGACTGGAGAAAAGGCTTGGGTCGACATCTCGAGGAATTCTAGAGGAGCAAACCCAACTGTCGAATGGTCGCCCCAGTGCGTTTGCTGAGTTTTATGTAGAGCTTGACTGCTCGAATGCGTTCTTCGTATGAGTACATGAACTACCTCCAAGTAGTCCAAGAATTCCGCCGCACCCCCATATTGATTTTATTGGGCTTTGATTTCGCTCAACTTTGGTGATGCCCATTTCCACACAAACCTGACCCGCCGGGCTAACTTGGTTAAATTTTTCTCGGTCACAACACCCTGATAAAAAAAGCCGCAGATTTCTCCGCGGCTTTTAGTTGGATTACTATTTTAAAAATGCTACTACTGCTAGCTGTAGATAAATTAGTTGCATTTTCACACGGTAGACCGGCCGGAACCAGCCCCTTTTTTTATGGGCCGCTCAGAGCCCGTTGTTCGCTCAGCCTATGCGTACGGGCACGAAGATCTTGTCACCGTCGCGCAGTATCAGCAGCGCAATCGATTTGTCGGCCTTGGCCACCACGGCGCGGATCTGCTCCACGTTCTTCGCCGGCGTGCCGTTGATGGCCAGCAGCACGTCACCGCTCTGCACGCCTGCATTGGCAGCGGCACCGCCTGCGTTTTCGATCAGCAGGCCGTTTTCCACACCGGCAGAGCGCAGCTCTTCAGGCTGCAGCTGGCGCAGCGCCAGGCCCAGGCGGCCTTGGGATGCGGGCTCCTTGCTGCTGGCGACTTGTTCGGGCTTGTCATTGGCGCTGCCTAGCTTGACCTCGATGGTCTGGGCCGAGCCTTTGCGCCACACGTCCAGCTGCACTTTTTCACCCGGTGCAGACAGGCTGATGGCCGCCGGCAGATCGCCCGAGGACACGATGGTGCGGCCGTCTACCTTGCGGATCACGTCGCCCGGCTCCAGCCCGGCCTTGGCGGCAGGGCCGGATTTGTCCACGCTGGACACCAGTGCACCTTCAGGCTTGTCGAGGTGGAAGGAGTCGGCCAGGGTCTGGTTGACCTCTTGCACTGCTACGCCCAGGCGCGCATGTTCCACCTTGCCGTGGGCCACGATCTGGTCCTTGATCTTGCCGGCCAGGTCCATCGGAATGGCGAAGGACACGCCCTGGTAGCCGCCAGTGCGGCTGTAGATCTGCGAGTTGATGCCGATCACCTCGCCGCGCGTATTGAACAGTGGGCCGCCGGAGTTGCCGGGGTTGACGGCCGCATCGGTCTGGATGAAGGACACCGCGCCGTCGTCGGGCAGGGTACGGCCCTTGGCGCTGACCACGCCGGCGGTGACCGTGTTTTCAAAGCCGAACGGCGAGCCTATGGCCAGCACCCATTCGCCCACGCGCAGGTCGCTGGTCTTGCCGATGGTGGCTACGGGCAAGTTCTTTGCGTCGATCTTCAGTACGGCCACGTCGGTCTTGGGGTCGGAGCCCAGCACCTTGGCGATGAATTCGCGCCGGTCGGTGAGCTTGACGGTGACTTCCTTGGCGTCTTGCACCACATGGGCGTTGGTCATGATGATGCCGTCGGCGCTGACGATGAAGCCCGAGCCCTGGCTGTGTGTGGGCATGGCCTTCGGCGCCTGGCCGCCCTGGCCTTGCTGGAAGCGGCGGAACAGTTCAAACAGTGGGTCGTTGCCAAACGGGTCGTCGCGGCCCTGGCGCTGCGCGGTTTCGCTGTCGTCGTTGGATGTCTTGGTGCTGCCGACCACGCTGATATTGACCACGGATGGGCCATTTTGGGCGGTGATCTGCGCGAAATCGGGCAATGCGATGGGGGCGTTGCTGGCGCTGCTGACCACGGGTGGGGTCGCATGGGCCTGGTCTATGTTGTGGACCAGTGAGCCACCGATGCCGCCGATCGCCCCTGCGGCGACCAGAGCCAATACCAGTTTGGTGTTGTGAAGCGATTGCGTTTTCATGGAAGCATCCTTTGGAAGAGCGTTGTGATGGCTCGACTATGGGGATGCTGGCTTAGGCCAGTCTTAAAGAGACTTGGGGCCTTTGAACTGGGGCTTAATGCCGGAATTCCTTCAGGTCCAGGCGCAGCACGTAGCGTGGTTGGCCGCCCGTGTCTTCCAGGGTGATCAGCGCGTCGCAGCAGGTGGTCTGGCCGGCCCGGCCCTCATAGGCCAGGCGGCGTTGGAAGCGGGTGGCGTCGCCCTTGGATAAAAAGCCCACGCGTTTCCCGTGGACTCGCACTTCCACCGGTTTCCAGATGTCTGGGTTGTTGGCGCCGGTGTGCAGCGCGGCCAGCACCCGCGCGCCTGACGAGCCTATGGGCGTGCCGTCGGCGATGTCTTTCAGGGCGGCCTGGTGCTGGTCGCCGTCGCTCAGCGTGAAGCTGAACAGCCCCAGCGATGGCCATTTGTACAGCTGTGCATCTGGCGTTTCGGCCTCCAAGGGCAGCTGCGAGGGGGACACCACCTGGTAGCCATGGTGGTGGCGTTGCGGGCGCATGGTTCGCCACAGCATGAAGGCTGCGGCAAAAACAAACAGGGTGGTGAATAGCTCGCGCATTTGTGTCTCCATGGGATAAACATTTGTAAACCTTGTGTATGTTTTCGCCGCATGTTTTTTCGTTGATATTGGGGAGGTTGGTGGCCATGGCCGCCCGGTTGTCGCCTGTGAGCGACGAGGCGGGGCGCTGCCAGCTGTTTGCGATACTCGGGGCATGCAGCTTCAAGACATTCTTTATTCGCAAGGCTTTGGCACACGCCGCGTGTGCGCCGGTCTGGTTCAGCAGGGCCTGGTCGAGGTCTATATGGACAACACGGGCACAGCGCCCGTAGTGGTTACGGACTCTGCTATGGATTTGGAAGCGCAAGGGCTGCGCTTCCGGGTCCAGGGCGTGGATTGGTCGTACCACCAGCTGGCCTACGTGCTGCTGAACAAGCCTGCGGGCACCGAGTGTTCGCAAAAACCTTCCACCTACCCCAGCATCTATACGCTGCTGCCGTCACCTCTGCGTTTGCGGCCGCAAAAGGGCGCGCTGCAGGGCGTGCAGGCCGTGGGCCGGCTGGACCAGGACACGACAGGTTTGCTGCTGCTCAGCGACGACGGCCAGTTCATCCACCGCATGACCTCGCCGAAGAAGCATGTGCCCAAGGTTTACGAGGTCACCACCAAGCATCCGCTGGACGAGAAGCAGGTGTCGCGCCTGCTGGAGGGGGTGGTGCTGGACGACGACCCCAAGCCGGTGCGCGCAGCCGCCTGTGAAGCCGTCAGCAGCCACCACTTGCGCCTGACGCTGACCGAGGGCAAGTACCACCAGGTCAAGCGCATGCTGGCGGCGGTAGGCAACCGGGTGGAGGGCCTGCACCGCTCGCAACAGGGCGGCTTTGCGCTGCCGGCGGACCTGCTGCCCGGCCAGTGGCGCTGGCTGAGCGCCGAGGATCTGGCACTGCTGTCGGCCAAAGATCTGGCCTAGTCCTCTCCGGGCTTGTTACACCGGCTGGCAAAAGTTGCTGGCCCCGGCGGCTACACTTGACGGTTGTCTTTTACCTGTGGTGTGCCGTGAAGTTGTTTGTCCGTTGTGTTGCCTCTTGGGGCTTTGTCTTCGCCGCCGCTGCGCCCTTGGCCGCCCAGGCCCAGTCCTCTCCGATCTTTGTGCTGAATTCGCTGGATGCCAGCGTCAGCGTGGTGGACCCCGCCACCTGGCTTGAGACCAAGCGGATTCCTACCGGCAAAGAGCCGCACCATCTGTACCTTACACCGGACGAGAAGTCGCTCATCATCGCCAATGCCCTGGCCGATACGCTGACCTTCGTCGATCCGAAAACGGCCGAGGTTCAGCGCGTGGTGCGCGACATACTCGACCCCTACCAACTGCGCTTTTCGCCCGACATGAAGTGGTTTGTTACGGCGGCGAATCGGTTGAACCATATCGACATTTACCGCTGGGACGGCAAGGACATCACGCTGGCCAAGCGCATCTCCACTGGCAAAACGCCCAGCCACCTGTGGATTGATAGCAAGAGCACCACGATTTACTCCACCATGCAGGACAGTGACGAGCTGGTGGCGGTGGACCTGGCGACGCAAAGCATCAAATGGCGCACGCCCACGGGCTCCATGCCGGCCGATGTGTTCGGTACCGCCGACGACAAGACCCTGCTGGTGGGGCTGACGGGCGGGGAGGGCGTGGAGGTCTATGACGTCTCCGGCAAGACCCCGGTGCGGACCAAGGTGATTACCACCGCCAAGGGCTCGCATGCGTTCCGGGCGGCGGGCGACAAGCGCCATGTCTACGTCAGCAACCGCGTCAGCAACAGCATCAGCAAGATCGATTTGCAAACCCTGGAGTCGGTCGCTACCTATCCCGCGCCCGGCGGGCCGGACTGCATGGACGTGTCTGGCGACGGCAAGCTGCTGTATGTCGGTTCGCGCTGGGCCCGCAAGCTCACCGTGGTGGATGTGGAATCCAAGAAAGTGGTGCGACAAATCAATGTTGGAAGATCTCCCCATGGCGTTTGGACGCTGGACCACGCTCCCCGCTAAAGTTGGTTTTGCTGCGGTATTGATAGCGGCTGGCGCAGGTGCTATCTGCGCTACAGTAGAAAAACCTTGTGATAAACCGGTCTATCTGACCTTTGACACCGGCCATATGGGCGTGGCCCCGCTGATCGCCGAGGTGCTGAACCGCCAGCAGGTCAAGGTCACCTTCTTTGGTGCCCACGAGCGCACGCAGGAGGGCGATGGCAGCATGGGCGAGCATTGGGCTCCCTGGTGGAAGGCCCGTGCCGCAGAGGGCCATGCCTTTGCCTCGCACACCTTCGACCATGTGTACTGGCGCGGCGATGTGGCCGGCAGCCCCGGCCAATTCCGCGTCAAGCCCTCGGCCGGGCCGGATGCCGACAAGGAATTCACCTGGACGGCAGCACAATACTGCGAAGAAATCCGCCATGCCAACCAGCGCCTGCAGGCCATGACCGGCCAGGTGCCGCTGCCCTTGTTTCGCGCGCCTGGCGGCAAGACTTCACCGGCCTTGCTGGCGGCCGCAAAGGGCTGTGGCTATGCCCACGTGGGCTGGGCGCCGGCAGGGTTTCTGGGCGATGAGCTGTCCAGCGAGCGCGCCAGCAATGCCCAGTTGCTAGCCCAGTCACTGCGCAATATTCGCAGCGGCGATATTCTGATGGCCCACCTGGGCATCTGGTCGCGCAAAGACCCATGGGCGCCGGCCGTGCTGGAGCCGCTGATCGTGGGTCTGAGGGAGCGCGGCTTCTGCTTCCGCACGCTGCGCGAGCATCCTGACTACACCGCGTGGATTTCTGCCCACCCCCAATAATCTGCCCATGGATGTACTGAGCAATTTGTTTTCTGATGCGCAGCAATGGCTGTTCGAGGCCGCTGTGCAACCCCTGGTGTTCGGCATGGGCCTGGGCGGCTTGGTCGAAGATGCATTCGATGCCACGGGCTGGCTGCTGGTTGGCCTGCTGCAGCTGGTGGTGCTGGTGGCGGTGCTGGGCCCCTTGCAGCGCTGGCGTCCAGTGGAGGCTATGCAGGACCGCGCGGCCATCCGTATCGACATGCTCTACACCTTGGTGCACCGCCTGGGCCTGTTCCGCCTGGCCTTGTTCTTTACCCTGGACCCGGTGATGGACGGTATTTTTGGCACGCTGCGGGTCGCCGGCATGGGCACCTGGCACCTGGATGCCCTGTGGCCCGGCGTGACCGATCTGCCGGTGGTCAGTTTTGCGCTGTACCTGGTAGCGTTCGACTTTTTGGGTTACTGGGTGCACCGGGGCCAGCATCAGTTTGAATGGTGGTGGGGCCTGCACTCGCTACACCACTCGCAGCAGCAAATGACCTTGTGGAGCGACAACCGCAACCACCTGCTGGACGACGTGATTGGCGACATCATCGTGGTGGTGGCGGCCCAGCTGATTGGCGTGGCACCGGGGCAGTTCATCGCCATCGTGGCCTTTACACAACTGAGCGAGAGCTTGCAGCACGCCAATGTGAGGCTCTGGTTTGGCCGCGTGGGCGAGCGCCTGTGGGTCAGCCCGCGCTTTCACCGCCTGCACCACAGCATCGGCGTCGGACATGAGTCCGCGGGTAAGAACACCCTGGGCGGCCACAACTTTGGTGTGCTGCTGCCATGGTGGGACATGCTGTTCGGTACCGCGAACTTCGAACTGCGCTACGACCCCACCGGCATTCGCGACCAACTGGAGAGCGAGGGCGGGCGCGACTACGGCCGCGGTTTCTGGCGCCAGCAGTGGCTGGGTTTGCGCCGGCTGTGGGCAAGTTTGGCCGTTACCAGGCCTTAACCGCATGCGGGTATGCTTGCCTCCATGAAGTTGCTTCTTGATTCTTTCTGGCGCGCCGTGGCGTACTGCGTGCACCCCCGGGTAATTGCACTCTCCTTTCTGCCCCTGTTGTTGATGGTGGCCTTGTCGCTAGGACTGGGCTACTTCTACTGGGAGCCTGCCCTGGATGCTGTGCGCGGCATGCTGGACGCATCTGAGTGGGTAGGCCGCATGTGGACCTGGTTGGAGACTGCCGGTGTCGGCCAGCTCAAGGTGGCGCTGGCGCCCTTGCTGGTGATCTTTGCCATCACCCCGCTGATCGTGGTGTTGTCCCTGCTGGCCGTGGCC
>Ga0075366_10000847_pt1 | contig 14736 bp, 12 predicted proteins | sample EndMethybrTD3031_FD_72351 | JGI IMG/M metagenome (GOLD analysis project Ga0075366, IMG submission 72351) | Populus endosphere microbial communities from Tennessee, USA - Endosphere MetaG P. TD hybrid TD303-1 | ecosystem: Host-associated > Plants > Roots > Endosphere | place: USA: Tennessee...
GTCGCATAGTTGGTCTAGTGCGCCGCACTCGAAATGCGGTATAGGGGCAACTCTATCGAGGGTTCGAATCCCTCTCTCTCCGCCAACAAAAAACACCCGGTTTCCCCGCGGTGTTTTTTGTTGATGTATTATTTGATCGACGGCTTACTTGCTGGTCTCCCGGGTCTGTTCTTATCTGTTAGGAGTTTGTCTGGAGTAACCTTAGGTTTCGTAAGTCGCAACGCTACAAGGCCCCCTATGCCTAGAACGCTGATGATAATGCCGAATCCCATCCACCAGTTGCGGAAGTCGCCCAGCAGGATAGTGACCACATCAAGGAGTTTGAGATGGAAGCTTTCTGCGGTGCCGCTCTTCCCTACGCTCTCCACGATTTTTGTCATAACAAAACTACTCAACCAAGCAGCAATTGTACTCAATATGCCCACAGTGAGCACAATTACAGCTACCCGCTTACTTGCCTGTCGTTTTGACGTGTGCAATAAAATCGCTAGTGCCGCCAGTATGACTGCAAGTAGTCCATTAAGGTACACGCTCAACATCAGCCTATCGTATGCGGTTGGTATTTGGTCGATACGATCCCGTATTGCCGGATCATTCTGCTTAGTGACTTCATCAGCTGTTATTGATGAATCGGCTAGTACGTCGTTAGCCATAATCTCTGTTCTCGCCTGAGCGCCTATAGCCTCAGGGCTGATCACAGAAGGCCGGCATGTCGCATTAAATGCATCAATGTCGGGGCTGACAGGAGTATCTGCGGGGCATACCGGTAGAGATGCCGCGCGATTTTGTGCATAGGCGGCTAAATTGTCGGCTAGCCGTGGTTTCGCATCGCTGAAATCAAGACTAAAACTGAGCTCTGGGGTATCGCCTTGCACCCAAGCGTAGGTATCATCGATCGCCTTCCCTACCTGTTTGCTTAGCTCCTGGGGTGGAAATGCTGCCTGAATCGCTTCTTTTACTTCGGGCTGGTCGGCAGGTATCTCATCTGCTTGCGAGCCATACGCCGAAGAAACGACATCTTTTTGCGACTTATTAATTAGGTCAGTAATAGCCGTGTCATAGACGCCACTTTCATCAAGCGCATGCTTCACCGTACCGGGTTTACCTAGGGTTTGTTGCAGGCTAAAAGCCACGCCAAAGCCAAATAATGTAAGGGGCAGTATTCCAAGCGCAAGGCCTATAGGTATTCGTCGAAGATAATTCATATCCATATTGTACTCTAAGGAGGTGTGGCCTTTTATTACTAGTTTTGTTGCTATTTAGGATAGATACTAGTAACATATGGCTATGGATGAGAAGGGGTTGGGCCGCCGCTTGCAGGCTGTGCGGGTTCAAGCAGGGTTGACGCAGCAGTCGCTGTGCCACAAGGCTGGCTTGAGTTACTCAACGCTCACAAAGATTGAGCGCGGTGCTATTAAAGCACCCTCGATTTTTACAATCCAAAGTATTGCCTCGGCGTTGGGTATTGGGCTCGAAGAGCTCATGAGCGCCGGCGTTGGGGCAATACAAAAGCGCCAATCGAAGAGTGGCGTACGCTTCGTTTATTTTGATATTAACGGCTGTCTCGTACGCTTTTACCACCGGGCATTTACCCGCCTGGCCGAAGTAAGCGGCGCACCAGCCGATATTATTGAAACAACCTTTTGGCACTATAACGACGATGTTTGCCGGGGTGATATGTCTATGGACGACTTTAACGTGGCATTTGCTAAGGCACTTGGCATCGAAAAAGTCGACTGGATGGAATACTACCTTGAGGCAATTGATCCGATTACCTCTATGCATGACGTTGTACGCTGGGCAAGCGAAAACTATCGGATAGGCCTTCTTACTAACATCATGCCAGGCTTTGTTGATGCCATGAAGAAACGCGGCATCCTACCTGATGTCCCCTACGATGTTATTGTCGATTCATCACAGGTCAATGCCATCAAGCCAGAATCCAAGATATATGAGGTCGCTACCGAGAAGGCCGGCTGTCGTGCTTCAGAGATACTGCTTGTGGATGATGCACGGACTAATCTCATGGCTGCCGAAAAGCACAGCTGGCACGTGCTCTGGTTTGACGATTACCGTCCCGAAGAATCGATAGTCCGTATCAAGGATGCGCTAGAACCAGCAGCGTAGGTTCGGCTGCTTATAAAAATAGCCCGGCATATAACCGGGCTATTTTCTATTCGTACCGTTCTAGGCTGTGAAGCGTGCTTCTTCTATTTTTATTGCTTCCAGGCGCTCCTGTGCATCGCTTAGCTGTTGCTTGGTCTGAGCTATAACATGCTCAGGTGCGTGATCCACATAGCCTTTGTTGCTTAGGCGCGCGTCAAGACGTGCGATGGCTTCAGTCTCTTGTTTGCACTGCTCTTCGAGCTTAGCGGCGTAGCGCTGGGCTACGTCAGTCTCAATAGCTAGCCACGCCTCGAAACTGCTCTGAGTGAGCTTCAGGCCGTTGGAGGCTTTGACGGGGTGCAGATCGGATAGATGGGCCATGCGCTTGATGACCTCGGCATTTTCTTTAATTGCTGGGTGCTCTAGGTAGTCAAGGGTTGTTTCGCGCAAGCCAACATTTTTGAGTATGCCGCGGACTTCAGTAATGAGCTCTTTGATTTTTTCAAAGCCCTCACTTCCCTGTTGGTCCCCTCCCTTGATTGAAGGCCATTCGCTGGCCGCTAAAAGCGTATCTTTCCATCCCAATGTTTGCCAGATCGTCTCAGTCAGGAATGGCGCAAAAGGATGTGCAATCGTTAGTATGCTTTCCAGCGCGTATGCCAGTAGGGCTAGGTTATCTTCGGCTTTAGACGCCTCAATATACCAGTCTGCAAAATCATCCCATACGAAATGGTAGAGCCTGTCATAGGCTTCCGCGAAGCGATAGTCGGCCAAGTCCTGGTCTATGTCATTCGCTGTCTGTTGTAACTTGCTCAACAACCACTGATCAGCCGCAGTCTTTGCTTCAACGGCGTCTGCGCCGTACTGTTCGCCGACCTTGTCCTCAACATAGCGCGCAATATTCCAGAGTTTATTGGCGAAATTACGTGCGCTCACGACCTTCGGCAGCCCGAACGGTTGGTTATTGCCCGCTGTCTGGCCGGTAATGATACCCATGCGCATCGCATCTGAACCATACTCGTCAACAATATCCATAGGGTTAATAACATTACCCTTGCTCTTGCTCATCTTTTGACCGTGTTCATCTAGGATAAGGCCATGAAGGTAGACCGTTTTGAACGGGATTTCGTCAGTGATATACAGGCCAAGCATGATCATCCTTGAAACCCAAGGATACAAGATGTCAGAGCCAGTTTCCATGAGGCTTAGCGGGTAGTGTTGCTTGAAGTCTTCCCCGTCAGGATAGTCTAATGTAGCGTAGGGCCACGAACCACTGCTAAACCAGGTGTCAAAGACGTCTGGGTCACGGCGATAAGTCTTGTTGTTTACCTCAATTATCTCTTGGTCTGTGCGCTCATCGTAGATCCAATCATCGGTGTCATCCACGTTTTGGAACGCTGGAATAGGAATACCCCAGGCAATCTGACGGGATATGTTCCAGTCGCGCAGGTTCTCTAGGTATGTAACGAGTTGTTCTCGTTTGCGGTCAGGATAAAAGGTAATTTCGTTTGCTTTAATGGTCTCGATGGCACGGCCGGCAAGTGGCTTCATCTCTATAAACCACTGTTCCATGAGCATAGGCTCAATAACAGTGTCACACTTGTAGCAGTGGCCAACGCGGTTTACATAATCATTATCTACTTTGACGAGCAGGCCTTTTTCATCGAGTGCTTCTACCACTGCCTTACGTGCTTCCATGACTGACATGCCTTCAAAGCGGCCAGCTTTGTGATTCATCGTGCCATCGTGGTTGATGACACGAACAGCGGAGAGATTGTGGCGTTGGGCTACTTCCCAGTCATCAAAGGAGTGAGCTGGCGTGATCTTTACGGCACCAGTACCGAATTCAGGGTCAACCATTTCATCTGCAATGACTTGAACGTCAAAAGGTCCGTTAACACCTTCGACAGTAACAACCTTCCCTACCCATTCCTTGTACCTCTTGTCTTCAGGGTGGACGGCAACGGCTGTGTCACCGAACTTTGTTTCGGGACGGGTTGTTGCCAAAGTGAAAGGACCATATTTCATGTAATACAGGGGCGTCTTCCCCTCTTTGTACTCTACCTCAATGTCAGCAAAGCCAGTCCGGTGGAACGTGCAGTAGTTAACGAGGCGTTCACCCCTGTAAATAAGACCCTCATCCCACATTTTCTTAAATGTAGCGTATGCTCGCTTAACTATCTTTTCATCGAGGGTAAAGGTGTACCGGGACCAGTCCACGCTTGCACCCAAACGGCGGAACTGGCTTTCGTAGTTGTCCCGGTTCTGGCCGACAAAGTCCCAGATATCCCGGTATAGCTCTTCACGGGTAAAATCAAAACGACTCTTCCCTTCTTTGGCGAGGTGACGCTCGTAGACGGCTTGGGTTTCAAAGCCCGCGTGGTCGGCGCCTGGCACGAATAAAGTGCTATCTCCCTTGAGGCGGTGATAACGGATCGCAATATCCTGCAGGCCAAGTGTAATTGCGTGGCCAAGATGGAGGTTGCCGTTTGCATTTGGAGGCGGGACGACGACTGAATAGCTCTTCCCTGCTTTACGTGGCTGGAAGGCTTGGGATTTCTCCCAGAGAGCGTATATGTCGGCTTCATATGCAGCCGGCTCGTATACTTTGGGTAACTTCATATCGATCGTCCCTAAATTAGATTGATTAACAGATACCAGCATACCACTGTTGCTGGTGTTTTTCTACCTCTGTTTCGGTTCACGTGAAAACTTTTCCAATGCAAACAAGGCTTTCGCGTGAAAACCCTACACTAAAAGAAGTCAAAATTGTTTGCTTTTTGTGCGGATGAATCAAAGTACAACTCGTTCATAGACGGAGCGATAGTTTCTCATGTTTTTGTTTTTGCCCAAGCAGAATAAGAATGGTTGCCTGGGAAGTCAAGCCTGCCTACATTGAAAGGTTAGGGGAGACTTCAAGAGTCATAGGATCGGCAGTGGGCTGCTTATGCATGACGTGATAACAACCCAGGGTTGCAATCATAGCGCCATTATCGCCGCATAATTTGCGGTCAGTGTACTCAATAGCTATTGGAAGGCGCTCAGCCAGTTGGCGGCGCAAATCAGGGTCTGCTGCAACACCGCCGCCAATAACTACGGATGCAGGTTTGAATTCCTCATAAGCCAGCATTACCTTATCGACAATTGTCTCGTTGGCTGTCTGGGTGAAGCTGGCGGCAATATCAGCCTTCTGAGACTCATTTAGAAGCCCCTGGAGCTCATATGAGGGCAGGGAGTAGTCTTTACCGACCAATTCTTGTGAAAGCCGCAGGACGGCTGTCTTAAGGCCTGAAAAGCTAAAGTCATATTTGCCCTGCATTTTAGCCTTAGGAAGTTTGTATGCGGTTGGATTGCCTTCTTCAGCCTTTCGCGACACGCTGATACCGCCAGGGTAGGGGAGGCCGAGTATTTTAGCGACTTTATCGAATGCTTCGCCAATAGCATCATCCTGGGTTTGTCCTAGAAGCGTGTAGTCAAAGTGATCGCGCCACAGTACAAGCTGGCTATGTCCGCCGCTTACGATAACGCCGAGCATAGGGAATACTGGCTGCTTCGATGGTAGCTGATAGGGAAGGGGAGTTTCGGTAATAAAGTTGGCGTAGATATGTCCCTCGACATGATTAATGGCGTAGAGAGGCTTGTTTTTGGTAATCGCCAGAGTGCGGGCGGCGAGCACGCCAATAAGAAGGCTGCCCAACAGCCCAGCCCCGTATGTCACTGCAATAGCATCGATGTCATCCCAAGTACAGTTGGCATCGTCGAGCGCCTGCTGAATAACAGGCATCACTGCCTCGATATGGCTCCTTGCGGCAATTTCAGGGATAACACCGCCATATTTGGCGTGCAAATCCATACTGCTAGCTACCACATTACTTAAAAGTAGCCGGCCATCTTCGACAACGGCTGCCGCAGTCTCATCACAACTAGACTCAATGCCCAGAACTCTCATTGCTCCTATGATACCATGCTGCGAATACTATACGAACACTTACAATTAGCCATAAGCACAAAAATAGTAACTAGTAATTGACAAAACGTGTTGTTTATGCTTGAATGTAGATAGTAAAACCAAAACAAACAAAAGGTAACTTAGGAACTATCGAACTATGAGCTACGAAGCACCCATCAACCCAGTCATGCCGGAGTCGGAGCCGGCACCCATCGATCCAGCCGTCCAGGCTGCTATTGAAGCTGACAATGATTTACGTCTAGCTGAACACGAGCATGATCTAGCGCAGATCCGTGAAGATGAAGGCCGCAGGGCTATTGAAGACGGCTTGCACAATATTGCATATACAGCTGAGCTACACCGTCTTGCCCACGATCCATCCCAGCTTACGGGTGAACACGGATTAAGCGGCTATGACGAGATGGAACACCGTGCCCGTGCTGCTGGACACCAGGCTGTTGAAAATCACCGTAGCCGTGTGGCTGAGATCCGCGCAGAAGCTGATGCCGAGTACGAACGAGTACGTGACTTCGAACGTGCCTATGAAGCAGACAAATGGGATGATGTTGTCATCGCTCTCGATAAGATGGCCGCATATGCAGAAAAGACCGACGATTGGACGGAATTTGATACCCATCACGAGAAATTGCGCAGCGTTGAAAAGGCAACATATATGCGTCACTTTGACGCCCAGCACCCCGAAGATCCAGAACCAACTCCCGCCCCCGTGAGTCCTGAAGGCGGTGAAGCCCCTGAACCTCACGCCCCACTGGTACCTGAGGCTGCTGCGGCTGAAAGGGCTGACGATGAAGAGCCAGATCCAGAACCAACTCCCGCCCCAGCTCGCCCATTAACCCGCTTATTTGAAAATGATCCTGAGGATGATTCTGCGGAGGATCGCCATGCGCCATTCCGCCGGCCTGTACCTAGTTGGGCTGCCCCAGAAGAAGAAGGTCGCCCACAACCAAGTCCTTTTGGTGAGGCTTCATTCGGTGAGCCCCGTGAGCCCCGTGAGCCACGCGAACGTCGTCGTCTCCCTAGCTGGGATGATGTCTTTGAACAACCAGCCCCCAGCCCAGCCCCCCGTGAAGGCGCTTTAGATGAAGCTGAACCATTGCCATTCTCCCCACTCGAGGATACCTCAAAAGTTGGAATACCTGAGCCACAGCCGTATAGTGCACCTGCAGTAGAAGAACGCCCTATCAGTTTCGCTGACCGTTGGGGAGGAACGACTGATGCGGCAGGCCGCGTAGCAGGCTGGCGTCCCCAGTGGTATAAGGATTGGCGTAATAAGGCAGCTGAAAAGAAGCGCCGTAAGGCAGAGCAAGAAGAGCACCTAGAGGGTGCAGAACATGTAGCAGATATGGACGAGCGTGATGCACTCGAAGCCCAAGCACTAGACGAAGTCCGCCGTACTCCTGTGCACGTAGACGAGGGCGAACTCGCGCTCCGCGGCACAAGCCGCCGCCGCGATCGCAATCGCCGCGATCTCGACCGCATGCTCGAAGAGCTGTAGCGTCCCCCAATAATTCACAGAACCTCATACGACCTCTAGCCCCTGTGGCTAAGAGGTCGTATACTTTTAGGTAATGCGTACACTAGTCAAAAAACTCATCCCTAGAAAAACCTTTCAGCAGATTGAGCCTTTAGGCCATCTGGGAGAGGCGGTGCTGCTCAATGCTATCAACGGCTTTCCGTCTAAGGGCATGAAGGTTATAGGCGTGACTGGCACAAACGGTAAGACCAGCACGGCGTTTATTATCCATAGAATGCTGCATGAGGCTGGGCTTAAGGCTGGGCTTATGACGACTGTTGCTTACGGGGCAGGGATGGATATCAAGCCTCAAGTAACGCACATGACTACCTCCTCCGTGCCTGTGCTCATGAAGCGCTTTAAAGAGATGAAGGATGCTGGTGTGGAGTGGCTTGTCCTGGAGACAACCAGCCATGCCTTAGCCCAACACCGGGTATGGGGCGTGCCGTATACCATCGCCGTCATGACTAATATGACCCACGAGCACCTCGACTATCACGGTACGTTTGAACGCTATGTCGCTGCAAAACGCATGATGTTTAGCCAGACTAGTGCTAACCGCAAGGGACTACGCCTTGGTATCGTAAACGCAGACGATCCAAATGCTGACGCATTTACATCCGCGATAGCCAACCCAGTGACATACGGAACCGCTAAAGGGGATTTGCGTGCCACTAATATCAAACTGTCCTCAGATGGTGTCCAGTACGATGCCAGGCATGAAGGGAAGTCGTATCACATTACCTGTCACTTGCCGGGTAGTTTCAACGTATATAACTCATTGGCTGCTGTGGCAGTTGGCGAAGCAGTGGGCCTTACGCCAACGCAAATCGAACGGGGCATTGCTGCTTTGGAGGGTGTAGAAGGGCGCATGACGAGGATTGACGAAGGTCAGGACTTTAGCGTAATTATTGATTACGCCCACACGCCCGATAGCTTCGAAAAGTTGCTCAAAGACATCAAACCGGTCGTGAAGGGTAAGCTCATTATTTTATTCGGATCGGCAGGCCGCCGCGATGAAGCTAAGCGGACTGTTCAAGGACGTTTGGCCGGCAAGTACGGCGACGAGGTGGTTGTTACCGAAGAAGATGACCGCGATATGGACGGGCAGGCAATCCTAGAAGAAATTGCCAGCGGCGCAGAAGAAGCTGGCAAAAAGAAAGACAAGGACTTGTTCCTGGTACATGACCGTGACAAAGCCATTGCGAAAGCATTCGAGCGTGCTAAAAAAGGCGACACTGTGTTGTTGCTGGGAAAGGGCCACGAGAAGGACATCCTCCGCAACGGGCCAAAGGCTGCCCAAATGCGTCACGTGCAGCAGGATGATAGTAATCCTGACCGGGTGATCAAGATTACATGGGACGAATCCGCTGAAGCACGCAAGGCACTGCGCAAGTTGCTAGGCAAGACAAGCAAGAAGTAGGCTATTGGTTGTCGAGGGTAAGGGTAGTGCAGCGAATGTAGCCGCCGCCCTTAGCTAATTCTTTGATGCGAGGAGTTAGAACTGTCAGGCCCTTAGCCTCGATAGCCGCCTTAAGCTTTGCAGCGCCAGCGCTCATAATTACTGTGTGGCCGGTGGAAACCAGGTTGCATGCAAAGTGCTCTTTGGCTTCCTTGAGGGATACTTCAATTTTATCGATTGATAATGCGCGGACTTTCTCTTGGCTTTCAGGCGTAAAGGCCTCTGGGCACCAGGCGATAAGATTGGGTGTGAGGATAGATAACGCCAGGTCAATGTCATAGAAGAAGCTGTCTGGCCAGCCGGTTACACGATTAATCGCTGGCTTCCCGTCGGCGTCAAGGTCGGGGACGGTCTGCAGGCTAATGACCTCATAGCCAAGCGTATCTGCGACTATTTGGTGCATACGGGGATCAGTGCGATATCCGCTGCCTGCAAACAACAGGTTGCCGCAAGCAAGCATGTCACCTTGGCCGCTAAAGTGGTAAGGAGTTTCGATGACTTCTTTGCCCATGGCTTCCAGGTATTTCTTCGCCCAGGCTTGTTCACCTTGACGTTGTGGCGGCAAGGAAGAGAGCATGGCTTTGTTGCCCCGTACGAGCGCCCAGTTTGCGGTGAAAATGCCATCCTGGCAATCAGTTGGCTCATCGACTTTGGCTACGACAACACCTGCTTGCTCGAGGCAGGCCTTGATTGATTCAAACTCCAGAGCCGCTAGGTTGGCATCTGGTTGGTCGCTTTGATGTGAATAGGGGTTAAGTTCTTTTACGCTAAAGTATTTTGGGCCCGACATGAGCACCGTTTTGTTCAGTATTGGTTCGTACATTACCCACCATTATACAGATGATCGAAGTTGGTGTAAGGTGCTGGCTCGGGAGTTGTATATTCAACAGGGGCAATACTTTCCGGGCACAATTCGCGCTCACACCAGTTTTGGCAGGCATACTCAGGGGCTATTATCCCGGCGCTTGTGACAGTAAGCAGGGAAAGGCTTTGGACACCCCGGCGCTGTAGGCGCTCTTGTTCGCCGACCGATTTTGGTCCTGCACTCACTTGTACGTTATGTACTGCGTAACCCGGGCAGACAACTTGAAGATCAGCCTTTTGCCCATAATCAAGCTCAGCAGACTGGCGCACTTGCCATCCTGCTGCTGATTGGAATTGTCCAACAATCTCCTGCTCGGCGTTTGCGCCGACAAGACGTGCCTCATGGGTCATAGGTAAAACATTATACAATAAAGCTTATGGATAGTCAATGTTAGAAACGGTAAACTGATCTGTAAATACTATTGCGCTTAAGTCTATTTTGTGCTATAGTTTTAAGTATGATAAATCCTGCTCTCGGCGGCCCCGTACCTGGCGAAATAATTGAAAACCCCCGCAATGGTAACGGGTACTGGGCATTTGTTCCCGAAGAGCCAAATTCATTTGCTGACCACGTCGAATTGATGGGCGGTGACGGCGAGTTCCTAGAAACAAAGGAAATTCTTGATACTGCTTTCGAAAATGGATCAGTTTTGGTCCGTGGCGAGCCTGGTGCGGGTAAAAGCCACTTGGTACGTGAAATCCAGACACTGGCCGTTACAAACAATGTGCCGGTTTTTTGCTTAACTACTCACATTAGCGCCGGCAAGGCTACTGGTATTGAAAATGCCCGTGAGCCTTTCGAGGCTTTTAGCGCAGCAGTAGGTGAAGATGGTGAAGGCGTAGTAATCCTTGATAACATCGACTATCTTGGCTACCGGGGCACGAGCCGCACGAGGGGTGCCAGTACAAAATTTGCTGATGCTGCCTCCAACTTTATGGATGAATTACTGGAAGATGGCCGTTTTGCGGTGGTGGGTACCGCGCACAATGACGAATGGCGTGAGGCGCACTGGAAGTGGGATGATCCAGCTATCGATGACAAAGCTAAGGAAGTTTTGGAAAAATTTGATTCCGAGGTGGTGTTTGAGGGAAAGATGTCCCTCATGGGTCTGGTCCATGTGGTTATGGGCAAGAACGAAAAGAACGTTGCTGCCGCTAACGCAGCTGCAGCAGAGCGGGGAGAAGAACCGGTGGCGAAGCCTATTAATATTGCTCAGGCCGCACGTGTTGTGCGCGGTCTGCGTGGTACAGGTAGGGCCAACTTCTTCCATGCAAACCACCTTGATCCCGACCAATATCTTAAAGATCCTGAAGCTGCGCTGGCCAAAATCCAAGAGGGCCGCGACAAACGTACCGGGCAGGCTTGACAGGGGTAATCAACCTCCTGTACATTTGAGTACAGAAGAATTGGCACTCAATAGTCTTAAGTGCTAATTCTCTTTACTTAACGGAGTCATGAAGGAGGAGTAATACTCATGAGTGCTAAAGTACAACCTCTTGCTGAGTATGTTGTTGCCCAGACCGAAGAGGCGCAGACCAAAACCGCAAGCGGCCTATATATTCCAGGCAATGCTGCCGAAAAGCCTAAAGTTGCCAAAGTTGTGGCCGTAGGCAAGGAAGTTGCAGACGTAAAAGTCGGCGACCGCATCCTATATAAGAATGATTACGAAACTACCAACGTAAAAGTTGATGGTGAAGAGTTCCTCATTATTTATCAGAAGAATATTGTTGCCACTGTTGGCTAAGAGAAGGGGATAAAGATATATGGCTAAGAAAGTTTTCTATGATGATGATGCCCGCCGCCGCGTACTGGCAGGCGCAAAGATCCTGTATGACGCAGTAAAGACAACTATGGGTCCTAAGGGCCGTAATGTCGTTATTAGTAAGAGCTATGGGGCTCCAACCGTAACGCATGATGGCGTGACTGTTGCCAAGGGCGTTGAAATCGGCGACGTTGACGATGAAACCCTGGGCTACAAAGTTGGCGCCGAACTCATTAAGCAGGCCGCTTCTAAGATGAATGATGTAGCTGGTGACGGTACTACTACGGTAACCGTACTGACCTACAACATCTTGTATGAAGCTAACAAACTGATCGCTGCCGGCCACAATCCAATGCTTCTTCGCAAGGGCCTCGAAACTGCTGCTCACGACGTGATTAGCAAGCTCGATGGTATGCGTGAAGATATTGCTGCTAACAAGAAGCGTATTGCAGAAGTGGCTTCTATCTCAGCCGGTGACAAAGAAATCGGTGAACTGATCGCTGATGTCATGGACAAGGTCGGCCGCGAAGGTGTTGTGACCGTCGAAGAAGGCCGCGGCCTAGAGCTTGAGAGCGAAGTTGTTGAAGGCTTTACTTTCGACAAGGGCTTCGTGAGCGCTTACATGGTTACCGACACAGCCCGTATGGAGGCTGTCTACGACAAGCCTGCTATCGTGGTGACTGACCGCAAGATTAGCTCAATCCAAGAATTCCTGCCGCTGCTTGAGAAGATTGCCCAAGCTGGCAAGAAGGACCTCGTACTTATCGCAGAGGATGTGGAAGGTGAAGCGCTGACGACTCTTATCCTGAACCGTCTGAAGGGCGTGTTTAATACTGTTGCCGTAAAGGCTCCCGCCTTTGGTGATCGCAAGAAGGATATTCTTGAAGATATCGCTACGCTTACTGGCGCCACTGTCATTAGCGAAGGCCAAGGGCATGACTTCGAGAATGCAGAACTGAACATGATCGGTACTGCCCGCAAGGTTATTGTTAACAAGGACGAAACCACTGTTATCGAAGGTGCCGGTTCGGCTGCTGACGTACAGGCCCGCATTAAGCTGATTACTTCCCAAATTGAAGCTGCCAGTAGCGAATACGACCGCGAATTCCTGGAGAAGCGCCGTGCTGCATTGAGCGGCAAGGTTGCCGTGATCAAGGTTGGCGGCGCTACCGAAACCGAAATCGAAGAGAAGAAATTCCGCGTTGATGACGCCGTAGCTGCTGTTAAGGCTGCTTTGGCTGAAGGTATCGTACCTGGTGGTGGCGTAACGCTTATCAACTTGGCAGGCACTATCACGACCACTAACGATGATGATGCGGCTATTGCTGCCGGTAAGATGCTGCTTAAGAATGCGCTTGAACAGCCATTCCGTATCTTGATGACTAATGCTGGACTCAACGCTGACGAATGGTTGCCCCAAGTTAAGGCTGCTAAGGCAGGGCAGGGTGTTAATGTTAACGACCCAGCCAAGCTGGTAGATATGAAGGCTGCTGGTGTGGTTGATCCTGCGCGGGTTACCAAAGAAGCGCTTCAGAACTCCGTTTCTATCGCCGGTACTAGTATGACTATGGGCGCGCTCGTAGTAGAAGTACCTGAGAAGAATGCTGCTGCTCCTGCTATGCCTGACATGGGCGGCATGGGCATGATGTAGGGAATATCCCTCCCGCTAAAAAGGACCGGTCGTTATGCCGGTCCTTTTTGATATATCTACATATTTTATGATTGGTTCTTGTCGCCGCCGTACGCGCCGCCACCGTAGCTGAGCGAGTTCTGCTGTTGGAAAGGGTTGTCATCGCGGCCAGTAATCAGCCGGAGTATTGTAGCGAAACCAAAAATAGTAGCAACACCAAAGCCCATGGTCGCTAGGAACTCCTTGCGAGTCATATCTTTTTGCATCAGATCGCTTAGTTTTTGCACGGTAACCTACTTTTTATTTATTGTTTTGATTTTAGGGTATTTAAGCGAATTGTAGGCCAAGGTACTAATGGCTGTCAAGCTACTCGGCTTGTGGTGTCTGGGCGATGGATATGCGAACTGGACGGCGCTGGCTGAACTCCTGTACATATCGCTGGGGACGGTTGGGCCGTAGTGCGGGGTTGGTTAGCTGCACTGGCGTTGTGGCCTGGAGGACGGTGGGAACGGCGATTGGCTTAGGTTGCGCAGGCATAGGGACTATCTTCTGAGACTTCACTTTTGCGGGTGCTTTCGCATCGTTCTGGGCGAGCTGCCGCCACATTGCCCGCGCTTCTTGGAACTGGGCTTGTCGCGCCGCACGGGCTTCGGCATCTTTTTCTAGTAGCTCGAGAACCTTCTTGGGCTTGCGATGCTTGCGGTTGATCGCCCAGATAAGGATGATACTAAGCTCATACATAAGAATAATAGGGCCGCTAAGCATGGCTTGGTTCCGGATGTCAGGTGTAGGGCTTATGATGGCACCTGCAATGAATGCCCCCAGGATGACCCAACGCTGCTGCCTAAAGAGCGTTGCAGGCTTCAGTGGCTTTAACTTATTGATAACAAGGAGTATTAGCGGTAGCTGGAAGAGCAGGGCAGAGCCAAGCAGGTACACGAGTACGAAGTTCATATATGACTGGATACTTATAAGCGCTTGGATCTGCTCTGAAGAAAAGCCCTTCAGCAGGAAGTGCATTGCAGCCGGGAGGCCGATGAAATAACCGAAAGCGATACCGAGCAAGGCAAGTGCGCTTGACCAGACGCTGCTAACCATGACGAACCTGGCTGTCTGATGTTTTACGAGTGGCTGCAGGTATTGGATAAGCTGGTACACGATAACAGGAATACTTCCTGCAATACCGGTATAGAGGCAAAGTTTAAATACAAAGTCAAAACCACCACCCGGGGTAGTGTAGATAAATTGCTGGCCATCAGACGGCTTTAAAAGCGCTGCAGTTAACTGTTCTTGGACAGCAATTGCGGCAGCGCCACATACACCCACCGACAAGCCAATATAAAATAAACGTTTGCGCAACTCATGGAGATGCGCGATAAAGGGTATTTTCTCTGGAACAGACTGCTTAAGAGGCTGATTCCTGGCGTG
>Ga0075366_10000848_pt1 | contig 14731 bp, 13 predicted proteins | sample EndMethybrTD3031_FD_72351 | JGI IMG/M metagenome (GOLD analysis project Ga0075366, IMG submission 72351) | Populus endosphere microbial communities from Tennessee, USA - Endosphere MetaG P. TD hybrid TD303-1 | ecosystem: Host-associated > Plants > Roots > Endosphere | place: USA: Tennessee...
CTTCTCGGTCGCCCCCGGCTGCTTGACCGCGGCGCCCGCGGCCGCGGCGAGCTTGTCGAAGGCCGGCTGGGGCAGGCTGGCCGGTGCGAGCAGGCCGTACCACTGCGTCATCTCGAAGCCAGGGAAGCCCTGCTCCGCGACCGTGGGCACATCGGGCAGCTGCGGGATGCGCGCCGTCGTGCCGGTCGCGATGCAACGCAGCTTGCCGGCCTTGATGAACTGCAGCACGGCCGGCGCGCCGACCGACGCGGCATCGAGCCGCCCGGCGAGCAGGTCCGTGAGCTGCGGCCCCGTGCCGCGGTAGGGCACGTGCAGGATGAAGGTCTCGCTGACCATCTTCAGGTACTCCATCGCGAGGTGCCCGGCGCTGCCATTGCCGGCCGAGCCGTAGTTCAGCTTGCCCGGGTTCTTCTTCGCGTAGGCGACGAACTCCTTGAGGTTGTTCACCGGCAGGTCGGGCCGCACCAGGTACAGGCTCGGCACCTTGGCGAGCAGCGAGACCGGCTTGAAGTCCTTGTTCGGGTCGTAGGGCAGCCTGTCGAAGATGTACGGGTTGACGGCCAGCGTGCCGATGTGGCCGAGGATGATCGTGTGCTGGTCGTCGGCGCGTGCGACCTCCTGCATCGCGACGTTGCCCGCCCCGCCCGGCTTGTTGTCGACGTAGACCGACTGGCCCAGCGACTTGCCGAGTTCGACCGCGGTCGTGCGCGCGACGATCTCGCTGCTGCCGCCGGGCGCGAACGGGACGACGAAGCGGATCGCCTTGGAGGGCCAGTCCTGCGCGCGCGCAAGTCCGGGCCACGCGAGCGACGTGCCGAGTCCGGAGGCCAGCGCCAGCCAGTCGCGGCGGCGGAGGGTGGTCGAGGTCATGGTGCGGATCGCCTTTCAACGGGAGGGGGTTCCATCCATCCGATCATGGCACGCACGCGCGAAGGGACTTGCGGGCCGGGCCCGGGTCCGACACGCGCCGCGCGGCCGTGCCACACTGCCGGCCGATGGAGCGCCCAGACCCCCACCCGGCCGCGGTTTCGATCCGCGCGCTGTCCAAACGATATGCGACAGGCCACGAGGCGCTCAAGCACATCGACCTCGACATCCGGCGCGGCGAGATCTTCGCGCTGCTCGGCCCGAACGGCGCCGGCAAGACGACGCTCATCAGCATCGTCTGCGGCATCGTGACGCCGAGCGGGGGCAGCGTCGTCGTCGACGGCAAGGACATCGCGCACGACTGGCGCGCGACGCGCGCGTGCATCGGCCTGGTGCCGCAGGAGCTGACGACCGATGCCTTCGAGACGGTCTGGAACGCCGTGCGGTTCAGCCGCGGCCTGTTCGGCAAGGCCCCGGATCCGGGGCACCTGGAGACGGTGCTGCGCGACCTGTCGCTGTGGGACAAGCGCGACGCGAAGCTGATGACGCTGTCGGGCGGCATGAAGCGGCGGCTGCTGATCGCCAAGGCGCTGGCGCACGAGCCGGCCATCCTGTTCCTCGACGAACCGACCGCCGGCGTCGACGTCGAGCTGCGCCGCGAGATGTGGGGCCTGGTGCGGCGGCTGCGCGAGCGCGGCACGACGATCATCCTGACGACCCACTACATCGAGGAGGCCGAAGAGATGGCCGATCGCGTCGGCGTGATCCACCAGGGCGAACTCGTCGTCGTCGAGGACAAGCGCACCCTGATGAAGAAGCTCGGCAAGCGGGTGCTGCGCATCGAGCTGGCGCAGGCCCTGCCGGGGCTGCCGCCGGCACTGGCGGACTGGCCGCTGGACCTGAGCGAGGGCGGACGCCGGCTCGAGTACCACGTCGGCACCGACGGCGACGACGCCGCCGACGGCCGCGGCATCGGCGCGCTGCTGACCGGTCTCGCGGCGAGCGGCATCGCGGTGCGGGACATCGAGTCGCACGCGACCTCGCTGGAGGAGATCTTCGTCGGCCTGGTGAGCCGCCGCCCGGCGCCGGAGGCTGCCCGATGAACGCCCCGGCGATGCACTTCAACCGCCATGCGGTGGTCGCGATCTACCGCACCGAGATGGCACGCTTCTTCCGCACCATCGGCCAGAGCCTGATCGCGCCGGTGCTGACCACCTCGCTGTACTTCATCGTCTTCGGCTCGGCGATCGGCTCGCGCATTCCGCAGATGGGCGGCGTCGACTACGGCGCGTTCATCGTGCCCGGGCTGATGATGCTGTCGCTGCTGACGCAGAGCCTGTCGAACGCGTCGTTCGGCATCTACTTCCCGCGGTTCACCGGCACGGTGTACGAACTGCTGTCGGCGCCGGTCTCGCCGTTCGAGACGGTGCTGGCGTACGTCGGCGCGGCCGCGTCGAAGTCGGTCGTGATCGGCCTCGTGATCCTCGCGACCTCGAGCCTGTTCGTGCGCATGCACATCGAACACCCGGTCTGGATGCTCGGTTTCCTCGTGCTCACCGCGCTGACCTTCAGCCTGTTCGGCTTCATCATCGGCATCTGGGCGAAGGGGTTCGAGCAGCTGCAGCTGATCCCGATGCTCGTGATCACGCCGCTGACCTTCCTCGGCGGCGCGTTCTATTCGATCGACATGCTGCCGCCGTTCTGGCGCACGGTGACGCTGTTCAACCCGGTCGTCTACCTCGTCGACGGCTTCCGCTGGGCCTTCTTCGGCCAGGCCGACGTCGGCGTCGGCTGGAGCCTCGCCGCCACGCTGGCGCTGCTGGCGGTCTGCATGGCGGGGGTCAGCTGGATCTTCCGCACGGGGTACCGGCTGAAGCAGTGACTCCGCCCCTGCGCCTGAGCGCGCCTTCGCCTAGGCCTTCTGTTCGAGCAGCTCGGTGGCCACCGTCCGCGCCACGCGGGCAAACCGCTCGATCAGCGGCGACTGCTGCAGGGACGGCGAACACGCGACGACGAAACGGTGCGTGATCGGAGTGTCCAGCGGCCGCAGCCGCACGCCGCGCGCGGTGAACTGGGCGGCCAGCAAGGCCGGCAGCACCGACACGCCGAGCCCCTCCGCCACCAGGCTGCACGCCGACGAGGCGGAGTGTGTCTCGACCCGCACCTGGGCCGCCTGGGGCGCCGTGCGCAACTGGGCCTGCAGGTCGCTGCGCCACGGGGTGTCCCGGCCGAGCAGCACCAGGGGCTCGCGCGCCAGCGCATCGATCGTGATGCGCGGCAGGCGGGCCAGGCGGTGGCCGGGGGGCAGCACGCAGACCGTGCCGCATTCGGCCAGGGGCAGACTCGCAACGCCGGGATGGACCAGCGGCAGCTTCAGCACGGCGACGTCGACGCTGCGCTGCGCCACCTTGGCGGTGATGGCCTCGTAGCCGGCCAGCTCGAGCTCGAAGCGCAGGTCGCGGTGCTGCTGCGCGAAGGCCGCCACCACCCGCGGCAGCAGCACCTCGCCGAAGGAGAACGGCGCGGCCATGCGCAGCACGCCGGAATCGCGGCCGCGCATCCGGCGCGCCACGTTGAGCACGCGTTCGAGGCTCGCGAAGGCGTAGGCGGCTTCGTCGTACAACGCTGCGGCCTCGGCGGTCGGCCGCAGCGTGCCGCGACCGCGGATGAAAAGCTCGAGCCCCAGCTCGCGCTCCATCTGGCTCAGCTGCCGGCTGACGGCGGGCTGCGACATCCCGAGCAGCTTGGCCGCCGCACTGGCCGAGCCGCAGTCCATCACGGCTCGAAAGATCTCCAGCTGCCTGAATTCCATCGCGGGATGTCGGCCCGCTATGGGCCCATGCAGTAGATGAAAGTGCTTGTCGCAGGCCGTGGGGCGTCAGAACAATCCCACCGTCTTCTGCACACGAGCCGCCGACATGTTGCCACGCCCTCTCCTCGCCGCCCTGCTTTGTTCGCTGCTCGGCGCGGCGCACTCCGCCTACCCCGACCGGCCCGTGAAGGTGATCGTGCCGTTCGCACCTGGCGCTGCAGCCGACGCCGTGATGCGCCCGCTGGCGGCGACGCTCGCGGCCAAGTGGGGCCAGCAGGTGCTGGTCGAGAACCGGGCCGGCCTGACCCAGGGCCCGCAGGCTGCCGCAGCAGCGCCCGCGGATGGCTACACGCTGCTCTTCGGCGCCGGCTCGACGATGGTGACGACTCCGCTGACGACGCCGAAGCTGCCCTACAACGTGCAGCGCGACTTCGTGCCGGTCGTGCGGCTGGCCACGCTGCCGACGGTGCTGGTCGCCAACCCGGCACTGGGCGCGAAGAAGCTGCAGGACCTGATCGCGCTCGTCCGCGCGAAGCCCGACACGGTCAACTACGCCTCCAGCGGCCGGGGCGCTCCGAACCACCTGGCGATGGAGTACCTGATGGCGTTGACGGGCGGCGACATGGTCAACGTGCCCTACAAGGGCGCGGCGCCCGCGGTCGTGGACCTGATCGGCAACCAGATCCAGGTCGGCTTCATGGCGGTGCCGAGCGTGCTCACCCACCTGCGCACCGGCCGCCTCGTCGCCCTGGCGGTGGGCAGCGCGCAACGCTCGCCGCTGCTGCCGGACGTGCCGACCGTCGGCGAGACGGTGCCGGGCTTCGAGTACATCGCCTGGTACGGCCTGTTCGCGCCGACCGGCACACCCGCCGCGGTGGTGGAGAAGGTGCGCGCCGACGTCGTCGAGGCGCTGGGCACGCCGCAGCTGCAACGCGCGCTGGTCGCCGAAGGCGGCGAACCGGCGCCGGCCGACGGGGCCGAGCTGGCCCGCATGATCGAGAAGGAAACGCAGCTGTGGCGCAGCATCATCGTGCAGCGCAAGCTGCAGCTCGACTGAAGGGCCGCCGCATGACCCGGGCGATGACCCTCCCGACGCTGCGCGACGCGCCCTTGGCCGTGATCGCGCCGCCCTCCGCCGAGGCCTCGGCGCTGGTGTTCGATTCGCCGCACAGCTGGCCGCACTGGCCTGCGGACGTGCCCACCATCGCGCCGCCCGAGGCGCTGCGCACCAGCTGCGACGCGTGGATCGACGAACTGTGGGCCGGTGCGATCGACGGCCGCGCGCCCTTGCTCGCCGCGCGGTTCCACCGCTCGTACATCGACGCCAACCGCGCCAGCGACGACATCGACCCCGCCCTGCTCGCCGGGCCGTGGCCCGGCCCGCTGAACCCCGGTGACCGCTCCCGGCGCGGCTTCGGCCTGCTGCGCCGGCTCGCGCTCCCCGGTGTGCCGGTCTACGCGCAGCCCCTGTCCGTGCGCGACGTGCAGCGGCGCCTCGAGCACTTCTACAGGCCCTACCACGACCGGCTCGCCGAACTGATCGACGCAGCCGCCGAACGCCACGGCGCCGTGCTGCACGTCAACTGCCACTCGATGAAGTCGGTCGGCACCGCGATGAACGAGGACGCCGGCCGGCCGCGGCCCGACATCGTGCTCAGCGATCTGGACGGACGCAGCGCCGGCCCCGGCATCCTCGAGTGCATGGCCGTGCCGCTGCGCGAGTGCGGCTACCGCGTGCAGCTCAACGACCCGTACCGCGGCGAGGAGATCCTGCGCCGTCACGGCCGTCCCGCGCTCGGGCGCCACAGCGTGCAGATCGAACTGAAGCGCTCGCTGTACATGGACGAGCAGCAGTTCGTGCGCCACGAAGGCTTCCGTCACCTCATCGCGGACCTGCGCGGCTGCTTCGGCCGCTGGGAACGCGAGTTCGCCGCGATGGCGCACGCCGGCCGCCGCCCGCCCTAGCCCCCCGCCGCGCCGCGCGCGCGGACCCACGGCTTTCCCGATGACCGCCCGCCGCACCGTGCCGATCCGGACACGGCCGGGGGCCGGCGCGCGCCTGCGCGTCCACGCTTTCAACCATGCAACGAGGAGGAACACCATGGGAGTCACCACCGCCCACGCCGCGGCGACGCTGCTGCTGCTCGCGATCGGGATCCTGCATGCGCCGCTGCACGCGCAAGGCGTGCAGACCTACGGGCAGATCCGCCTGACGGTCAACCGCGTCGAGACCGGGCCGAACCGCGTGGTCGAGATGCGCGACAACGCCTCGCGGCTCGGCTTGCGCGGCAGCGAGGACCTCGGAACGGGCGCCAGTGCGCTGTTCGGCCTGGAGATGGGCCTGGAGGCCGACACCGGCACTGCGACCGACCCGCTCTACCGCCACAGCTATGTCGGCCTGCGCAGCGGCCTGGGCACGCTCGCGCTCGGCCGGCTGGATTCGGCGAATCCGACCGGCTCGCCGCTCTATTCGCAGGTGACGGCGATCGTCAGCTTCGCCCCCAACGACGCAGGCGCGACCGCGATCGGCACGTCGATGCTCAACGCACGCAACCGCGTCTCCAACGCGATCGGCTACCGCAGCCCCGACTGGGGCGGACTCGAGTTCATGGCGCGCGCGTACCTGCGGGGCGCAGGCACCGCAGCGGAACCGGAGGATGCAGCACGCTCCGTGGACCTCGGTCTGCTGTACCGCAATGGCCCGCTGACCGCCGCCTTCGGGCTGGGCAAGGACGAGCGCTCCGGTGACCTGCGCGCCAACGAGTTCGACCGGAAGTGGCAGGCGGGGGCGCGGTACGCGTTCGGCACCGTCGAGCCCTACGTGTTGCTCGGCGTCGATCGCTTCAACAGCAGCGGCACGCGCCGCCGCTCGGTCGACTACTGGGTGGTCGGCGCGGAGGTGCCGCTGGGGCCGCACAGCGTCGTCGTGAACCTGATGCGGCGGGACGTGCAAACCTCGCTCACCGGCGCGCGCAAGCGCCAGCAGCTCGCCTACCTGTACCGGTTCTCGAAGCGCACGCAGCTGCAGGCCTTCTACGACCACGACGGGGTGGATTCGAGCCGCTCGAACGCGCGCGTCCGCGCGCTCGGGACCGGCGTGCGGCACGACTTCTGACGGGCCGCCGCCCGGTTCGGCGTTTCGGCGGCAGTGACGCTCAACCCTTGCGGCCGCAACGGATCCGTTCGACGGCCGATGACTTGACGGCGACAGTCATCTGGACTTCCACCAGCAGGTCGTCGAGGGCCAGCGAGGTGACGCCCAGCACGGCATCGACCGGGCTGCCCATCCTGACCAGGAAGGGCTCCAGGACCGGCAGGTCCCGGTTCTGCTGGAAGTTCTTGACGAAGACGTTCATGCGCAGGATGTCCTCGACGTCGGCATCGAGCGCCTTCAGGGCGAAGCGCAGGTTCTGCTCGGTCAGCACCAGCTGTTCGTTCAAGGTCGTTCCCACGATCTGGCCGCCCGGCGAGAACGCCACCTGGCCCGCGACGTAGGCGACCGCGTTGGCGGTGTCCAGCGTGATGTGCTTGTATCCGAAGGGGGTCGGGTCCAGCAGCGTGGGCGGGTTGACGGTGATCGTTCGCGCGTTGGAACACGCGTGCCGGTGGGGCTCGGCCGGATGGGCTGATGTGGCGGTGGCGGCGAGCGCCAGTCCGAGCGCGACGATGGTTCGCTGCTTGAATGAAGTCATGCTCTCCTCCGTTTGTCGGGTCTTACGGCCTGATCGCCGCGGTCGCATCCATCTCGAACAGGATGTCGGGCGCGGCCAGGGCCTGGATGCCGACGAGCGTGGCGGTCGGTCCGCGATCGCCGAAATGCCGGCGCATCTGCTCGTTGATGATCGGCCAGTGCTTGTCGGCATCGAGGCCCACGACGTAGAAACGAACGCGGATCACGTCCCGGCCGGTGGCCCCTGCCGCGCGCAGGCTCTTCGCGACGTTGGCGAAGCTGCGCTCCACCTGGGCGCGCAGGTCGGGCGAGACCATGTCGCCGCGCTCGTCGTCGCCGGTGGTGCCGGCCACCTCGACGAGGCGCGCCCCGGGCTCGACCACGATCACCTGGCTGTAGTTCCACAGCTTCTGGCTGTCGGCCAGGCCCTTCGGCGCAAGGCGCCGGATCACCGGCGACTCCTGCGCCGCGGCCGCCTGGCAGATCAGCAGCGCCAGCACGCCCGCCGCCCGCGCGCGGCGCCAGGGCGCTGCGTGTCGATGCTCCATCGCACCCCCTGCCTGCGACCCGGGCGCGCTCAGAGCTGGGCGAGGCCCTCGCCGAAGACGTCCAGCGCCTTGAACAGCAGCTTGCGCGGAACGGTCAGCGACGGCATCACGCGCATCACGTTCGTGTAGCGCCCGCACGGGATCATCAGCACGCCGTGGCTGGTGACGTGGCCCATCAGCCGGCCCAGGCGCTCGCCCTTCAGCGGCTCCTTCGTGGCCTTGTCTTCCACGAGCTCGATGCCGATCATCAGGCCGCGCCCGCGCACCTCGCCGACCCACGGGCTCTTGAAGCCGCGGATGTACTCCTGCGCCTCCTGCCCCAGCCGGGCCGCCCGGTTCAGCAGATCGAGTTTGGGGTCCTGCAGGATCGCGATGTTGGTCAGCGCGACCGCCGCCGACACCGAGTTGGCAGCGAAGGTGTTGGGCGCACAGCCGTCGGGAATCTTCGCCGCGAGGTCCGAGCGCATCACCAGGCCGGCCATCGGCACATCGCCGCCGATGCCCTTGCCGAAGGTCAGCATGTCGGGCGCGACGCCGGAGTGCTCCACCGCCCACATCTTGCCGGTGCGCCCCGCGCCGGCCTGCACCTCGTCGACGATCAGCAGCGCGCCGCTGCGGTCGCAGGCCTTGCGCAGCAGCTGCAGGAACTCGGGCGCCGGCGGCACGTAACCGCCCTCGCCCTGCACCGGCTCCACGATGACCGCGGCGACGTCGTCGGCGGCGGTGTACGGCGTGTTGAGCAGGTAGTCGACGTACTCGCCGGCGATCTGCTCCGCGCTCTTGTGCGTGGTGTCGAACGGGAAGCGGTATGCATAGGGATAGGGTGCGTGGATCACGCCGGCCATGAACGGACCGAAGCCCTTGCGGTACGCGGTGCCGGTGGTCAGCGAGCCCGACGCGTGCCACACGCCGTGGTAGCCACCGTGGAAGGCGATGATCTGGTGCCGGCCGGTGATGCGCCGCGCGAACTTCACCGCGGCCTCCAGCGCGTCGCTGCCGCCTTGCGCGAAGTAGGTGATGCAGTTGCCGCGCAGCCCCTCGGGCATGATCTCCGAGAGCTTGGTGGCGAGCTCGGTGCGCTTGGTGCTGTTCAGGTCCATCGCATGCATCAGCGACTGCGACTGCTCGCGCATCGCCGCCACGACGCGGGGATGGCAGCGCCCCACGCTGCTCACGCCGACACCGGCCGAGAGGTCGACGAAGGTGTTGCCGTCCGGGTCCTTGAAGGTGACGCCGAAGGCGCGGTCCATCGCCACCGGCATGCGCCCGCCCCCACGCGCCATCGACTCGGTGGCCGCGGACTGCGCGAGCGCGGCGGCCGCCTTGGGCCCGGGATAGGTGGCCGACACCATGTTCGGCGCGTCGGCAAAGTTCAGGGCTTCCAGTTCAGTTTCGATCACGACGAACCTCGTTCACATCGTTGGGAGTGACCGCCATGGTGGTCGCGTCGGCGGCGCGCAGGTAGCCCGAATCGGCAGGCGCTTCGCCGGGCCGGACGTGACGGCCACTGCCAAACGTGGCTAACGCGCAGCCGTCGTCGATTCCTACAGTTCGACCCCGACGCCAGGCCGGTGGCAGGCACCGGATGGATCGAACGAAAGGCCCCGACGATGAACGACTCCGACCCGCAGGCGCTGCCGCGCCCGCCTGGCATCCCCGAGCTGTCCGAGCGCGATGCCGACCTGCTGGGCATGAACGCCTCGATCTCGAGGCGCGATTTCGTCGGCTCGACCTTGCTCGGCGCCGGGGCCGCCTTGATCACGGCGGCCGCACCGGGCGCGATCAAGTCCGCCTCCGCCCAGACGGTCAACATGCCGCTGACGGGCCTGGATGCCAGCTGGACCGGGCCGGCGGGCATCGGCGACTACGGCCGTTCGAACGGCAACACGCACGACGTGCTCAATGCGGCCCACGGCCACATCCGCAACCAGGATGTCGACCGCTACCTCGACTCGGCCACCGACACCGGCGAAGTGTTCGACCTGCTGGTCGTCGGCGCCGGCATCTCGGGCCTCGCGTCGGCCTACACCTACCATCGCCACCGCCCGAAGAGCCCCGTGCTGCTGCTCGACCAGCATGCGGTGTTCGGCGGAGAAGCCAAGCAGAACGAGTTCGAGGTCGATGGGGTCCATCTGTGGGCTCCGCAGGGCTCGACCGGGATGGTGTTCCCGTTGAAGCGGGCGAAGGAATACAACTTCTACTCGGACTTCTACGAGCAACTCGACTTCCCGCGCGAGTTCGCGTTCCAGCAGCCGCGCAACATGTCGTCGAAGGCGTTGGTGCCGGGCGACATGTGGGGGCCGATGCACATCCAGTGGGAGGCCGCGGACATCGGCTACTACTTCGAGTCCCAGGGCTTCGTGAAGAACATGTGGCGCGATGGCTTGCGCGGCACACCGTTCAGCGAGAGCGAGCGCCTCGACTTCATGACCGCGGAGCTCCACCGCACGCGCAACCCGCGACCCGACTGGGAGCAGTGGCTGGACTCCATGACCTACTCGGAGTACCTGCGCAACGAACTGGGCATCAACTGCCCCGCGTTCGAGAAGTACATCAGCCCCGTGAACGCGGCCATGGGCTGCGGCCAGGGCTCGGACGTGATCTCCGCCTACTCGGCCTTCAACTTCATGGCACCCGGCACGCTCGCGCAGGGCCGCGACCTGGCCAAGGGCCTGGCCGACCCGGCCGACCAGGTCTACCTCGTCTCCTTGCCGGGCGGCAACGCCAGCATCGCGCGGCGCCTGGTGCAGAAGATGATCCCGGGCGCGTTCAAGGGCAAGCGCCTGAGCGAGTTGCTGCTGGACCGCATCAACTTCGACGTGCTCGACCGGACGGACAACGCCGTGCGGATGCGCCTGTCGAGCACCGTGGTCGCCGTCCGGCACGACGGCGATCCCGCCAGGGCGAAGAAGGTGACCGTGTGGTACGCGCGTGGCGGTCGGCTCTACAAGGTCCAGGCCAAGGGCGTGGTCATGGCCGGCCAGCAGCACGTCAATCGCCACGTCTGTCGCGACATCGACGACGCGCACCGGGAGGCCATGCAGACCTTCCACCACGCCCCCATCCTGACGGTCAACGTCGCGCTGCGGAACTGGCGCTTCCTGGACAAGCTCGGCATCACCTGCGCCCGCTGGTTCGAAGGGTTCGGCTGGTGGACCGGTCTGCGCCGCAACGTCATCGTCGACGGCAAGGAGACGATGCCGCTGGACCCGAACAAGCCGGTGGTGCTGACCCAGTACAACCCCTTCCTGCTGCCCGGCCTGCCGTTCCCGCAGCAGTGCACGACCGCGCGCATGCAGCTGTTCGGCATGAGCTACGCCGAGATCGAGGCCGCGGTGCGCGCCCAGTTCACCAAGATGTTCTCGTCGGCCGGCTTCGACGCTGCCCGGGACATCGCCGGCATCACCACGAACCGCTGGGGCCATGCCTACGTCGTCGATCCGCCGGGCTTCTTCTTCGGCAAGAACGGCCAGCCGGCGCCGCGCGAGCTGCTGCGCAAGCCCTTCCACCGCATCGCGTTCTCGCACTCGGAGCTGACCGGAACACAAATGTGGGAGACGGCCGCCGACGAAGGACAGCGTGCCGCCATCCAGCTCATACGCGTGATCTGAGCCCCTCCACTCTCATCGAAGCACCATGCATTCCCTCCAGAAACTGATCCTGCCCCTCTTCGTCGCCTGCGCCACGATCGATGCCGCGGCCATGCCCGAGCCCACCCGGGCCTCCGCGGAACAGCCTCCGACCTCGTCGCCGGCGCTGCAGGCCTTCCGGAAGGCCATCCGCGCCAAGTACGACCTGAAGGAGCGTGCCTGGGCCGCGCAGGACGCCGACGGGCTGGTCAAGGGCTTCTACTCGCCCGATGCGTTCTCGGCCGCCGAGGGCGAGCCGACCTTCTTCGCCAGGGGACGCACGCAGTTCCTGGAGCTGTACAAGACCTTCGTCGCCGACACGACGAAGGTGCGCATCGAGTCGGTTCACACCCACGTCAACGGCAACATGGGTTGGGACTGGACCAACTTCTACGCCGACGTGAAGCCGGAGAAGGTGAAGGACTATCCGCCCTCCCCCGTGCGCATCCTGTTCGTGTGGGAGCGGATCAACGGCCAGTGGTTCTGTGCCGGCGACGTCGTCCTCCTGGGCGTCTTCGAGGCCCCCGAACGCAAGAAGTAGACGCGCTTCAGCGCCGCGCCTGCGCGCGGCGCAGCGTCTGGGACGGCAGCTCGCCGAAGTGGCGCCGATAGTCCCGGCTGAAGCGGCTCATGTGCCAGAACCCGTAGGCCTCGATCGCATCGCCGACCTTCGTCTGCGGCGTCGCGCGCAGCAGCATGCGACGGGCGCCGTTCAGCCGCATGAGTTGCAGATAGGCCCACGGACCGATGCCCATCACCTCGTTGAAGCTCCACTGCAGCCAGCGGCGCGACACGCGCAGCTCCCGGCACAGGTCCACGATGCGCGGCGGCTCGTCCGCGCGTTCGTGCACATGCTCGCGAGCACGACGGACCAGCTCGACAGGCGCACGCTCCCGCCGGGGCGCCGGCGGGCTGCGCAGCCGATGCACCGCCAGCGGACACAGGAGCTCGAGAATCTCTTGCGCCAGCCCGGCCTGCGCGCCGGTTCCGCCGGCATCCAGGCTGCCTTCCTTGCAGGCGGCCCGCACCTGCAGGAGTCGGCCCGCCACGCGCCGCGCCAGGTCGGCGTCGTGCACCACGACCGGCCCCGCGCTGAGCCAGCGCTCCAGGTCGACGTGCTCCGTGACCCAGGCGTGCTCGACGAGCACGCGGCGGTCCACGACCAGCGTGATCAGGTCGACCGGCGGAACGACGGAGCAGAGTTCCTGCCGCGAATCGAACGCGGTGATGCCGTCGCTCCAGGGCTGGCTGTTGAACCGTCCTTCGCCCGCCATCGAGCAGGCGACGCCGAAGACCACCGCCTCGCCCGGAGCGGTGCCGCAATGGCTGGTGCTGACGTTGCGAAAGGCCTCGAACAACAGCTGGATCGAGGGCAGGTGCAGGTCGATCGCCTCGCCGTCGAGCACGCCGGCGGAGAGCTGCAGGCAGTCGATGTTCCAGCCGGCGATGCACTCCAGCGACGACTCGTCGTCGCAGAAGGAGCGAACCCGCAGTCCCGCCGCCGCGCCCATGGCCGTCCGCCGCCGCTACAGCATGCGCTGCATCACGTCGGCATCGCGCCCCTTGTCGAAGAAGCGATGCTTGATCGCCCCGGCCACGTGCAGCACGATCAGCGCCAGCAAGGCATAGGCGAGGATGCGGTGCAGCAGCTGGAAGACCTCGAACCAGCGGTCGTCCTTGGGCAGCAGCTCGGGCACGTGCGCGATGAAGAAGAACGGCACGCCGTCGCTCTGCGTGAAGGTGCTGGACATCGAGTAGCCCATCAGCGGCACGACGACCAGCAGCACGTAGAGCGCGCGGTGCGCGAACCTGGAGAGCGTGCGTTCCCACGGCTGCAGGCCCGCGGGCGGCCCGGGCACGCGGCCGCGCGTGCGCAGCAGCAGCTGCGCCAGCACCAGCAGCAGCGCGAGCAGGCCGAACTGCTTGTGGTTGGGATAGAGCAGCTCGAACTTCGCCGGCAGCTCGTCGGGCAGGTTCACCATCGTGAGGCCGACGCCCGCCGTGCCGATCACGACGGCGGCGCGCAGCCAGTGCAGCACGCGCATGGAGGCGGGGTACTTGCTCGGAGGGGGTGTCGTCGTCGATGCCATGGGGGACCTGCGGGTCGGGGTTGCGGGCGGTGCGATGCGAGCATGCGCTCGCCGCTCAGAGGGGCGTGTCGCCCTGGTACCGGCGACGGTAGCGCGCGCCGAGGCTGGTCAGGATCTCGTAGGCGTTGGTGTGCGCCTCGCGGGCCAGCGCGTTGATGTCCTGGACCTCGTCGACCACGTCGAACAGCGCTCCCGGCGACAGCAGCGCCGGATCGACGTCGGTGACGTCCACCGTGACCGTGTCCATCGACACGCGCCCCACCAGCGGCACGGCCACGCCGTGCAGACGCAGCTGGCTGCGGTTGCTCGCGCTGCGCAGGTAGCCGTCCGCATAACCGACCGACACGGTCGCGAGCCGCGTGGCGCGCTGTGCCCGCCACGTGTGGTTGTAGCCGACGCCCTCGCCGGCCAAGAGGTCGCGGCACTGGATGAGGCGCGCCTGCACGCGCACGACCGGACGCATCGGATTGGGGTCGCCGCTCGAGGGGGCCACGCCGTACAGCGCGGCCCCGGGCCGCACGAGGTCGAAGTGGAACTCGGGCCCGAGGAAGATGCCCGACGAGTTGGCCAGGCAGCCCCAGGCCGCGGGGAAACGCTCGCGCCAGGGGCGGAACAGATCGAGCTGCCGCCGGCTCATGACGTCGTGCCGGTCCTCGGCGCTGACCAGATGGCTCATCACGAGCGTGATCGACAGGCCCGCCAGGCCGTCGTCGCCCGCCGCCAGCCGCGCGAGCGCGCCCGGCGCGAGGCCCAGCCGGGCCATGCCCGTGTCGACCTGCAGCGCGGCCGGCAGCACACGGCCCTCGCGGCGCGCCAGCGCCTGCCAGCGTGCCACCTGGTCCACGCTGTTCAGCACGGGCACCAGACCGTGCGCGAGGCAGTCGGGCTCCGCGCCCGGCAGCGGCCCGTGCAGCACGTGGATCCGCGCATCGTGCGGCCAGGCCGGGCCGAGCGCTTCGCGCAGGCGGATGCCCTCGTCGACGAGCGCGACGAAGAACTCGCGGCAGCCGGCCCGCAGCAGGGCCCGCACGACGGGGGTCGCGCCCAGCCCGTAGGCATCGGCCTTGACCACGGCCGCGCAGCGGGCCGGCGCGGCGCGGCGTGACAGCGTCCGC
>Ga0075366_10000849_pt1 | contig 14722 bp, 12 predicted proteins | sample EndMethybrTD3031_FD_72351 | JGI IMG/M metagenome (GOLD analysis project Ga0075366, IMG submission 72351) | Populus endosphere microbial communities from Tennessee, USA - Endosphere MetaG P. TD hybrid TD303-1 | ecosystem: Host-associated > Plants > Roots > Endosphere | place: USA: Tennessee...
AATTTCCTCTGGCTGTTTGGGTACTCGCCTGACATGCAGGACATTAAAACCCCTGTACTTTCGGTTGGCTCCGAAGTGTACACTGCCGATGGCAAGCTGATTGGCCAGTACTATAAAGAAAACCGCTCACCGGTAGATCTGAAGCATATTTCGCCTAACCTGGTAAACGCGCTCATCGCAACCGAAGATGTTCGCTTTTACAGCCATGGCGGCGTCGATTTTTATTCGTTTTTTACCAGCATGGTGTCAACTGCAAAAGGCGAGCGCCGCGGCGGCAGTACCATTACACAACAGCTGGCTAAAAATCTTTTTGAAACCCGCAAGCGCAAATCGCAAGGTATCATCAGGAAGGTCCCGGTTATTAACACGGTAGTTTATAAATTTAAGGAGTGGTTAACGGCTTTTAAAATTGAGCATGTTTACGACAAGCAAAAAATTCTTGAACTATATTTTAATACCGTTCCATTTGGCAATAATAGTTATGGCATTAAAACGGCTACATTAAAATATTTTAATAAACAGCCAGACCAGGTTAACCCGGCCGAAGCAGCTTTGCTAATTGGCATGCTCAAAGCTACATCAAGCTACAACCCTATCCGTAACCCTGAAAGGGCCACCGAACGCCGAAATGTGGTTTTAGGCCAGATGCAAAAGTATGCCTACATTACCAAAGACCAGTTTACGGCAAGCACGCAATCGCCCATAAAGCTCGATTTAAGTTATGTAGAACAGGACTCGCACGGCGACTCCTACCTGCGCCGCGCGGTTGAAAAATGGCTGGATAAATGGTGTAAAGATAATGGCTATGACCTGTACGAAGACGGGCTTAAGATATACACCACAATAGATTCGCGGATGCAGCAATACGCCGAGGAAGCCGTTGCCGAAAAAATGAAAATGCTGCAAAAGCGTTTTTACAATCTATGGGGCAATAAAATACCCTGGCGCGATTCAAAGGGTGTCGAAATCAAAGATTTTATCCTTAAAAACGAACAAAAACTACCTATTTACAAATTGCTGAGTAAAAAATTCGGCGGCGATACGGTAAAGATCGGTGAGTACTTTAAAACCAAAAAACGGATGACCGTTTTTACCTGGCACGGCGAGCAGGATACCACTTTTTCGACCATTGATTCTATTAAATATTATGCCAAGCTATTAAATACCGGGATGATGACAGTGGAGCCATCAACAGGTAAAATAAAAGTCTGGATAGGCGGTATCGATCATCGCTTTTTTAACTACGATCACGTAAACCAGTCGCGCAGGCAGGCAGGATCAACATTTAAGCCTTTTGCCTATTTAACGGCGCTTGACAACGGCTATACCCCTTGCGATAAATTTACAGATCAGCCTGTAACTATCAAATATAAAGACAACGGAAAAGACGAAGTATGGCAGCCAAATAATGCCGATTTCCACTTCTCGTACCAGGAAATGTCGTTACGCTGGGCTATGGGCAAATCCGTAAACTCCATTACCGCGCAACTTACCGAAAAAGTGGGCTGGGATAAAATTGTACAGTATGCCCACAAATGCGGTATCGAAAGCCCGTTAAAATCGGTTCCGTCGGTATCGTTGGGCTCCAATGATGTTTCCGTTTATGAAATGGTACGCGCGTACAGCACTTTCCTGAATAAAGGCCAAAAAATAGATCCATTGCTGGTAACCAAAATAACCGACCAGCAGGGTAACGTGATTGACCAATTTGAATTAAAGCAGGAAAGAGTATTGAGCGAAGAAACCGCCTGGCTGATGCTTTATATGTTCCGCGGTGGTATGGAAGAGCCGGGAGGCACCTCACAGGCTTTATGGGAGTATCCTGGCCTTTGGAAAAAAGACAACCAGATTGGCGGCAAAACCGGCACTTCATCCGATTATGTTGATGGCTGGTACATGGGTATCACCAAAGATTTGGTTACCGGTATCTGGGTGGGCGCCGATGACCGGAGTGTACACTTTACATCATCCGAAACCGGCGAAGGATCGCACACTGCCCTGCCTATTTTCGGCCGCTTTATGGAAAAAGTTTATGCCGATCCTAAACTGGGCTACACTTACGGGCCGTTCCCTAAACCGTGGAGCAAAATAAGCAAAAGCTATAATTGCCCATCGCCGCATATTGCTGTTGATACTGCCGAGGTTGATAGTACAAGCAACCCAATTGATACCACCAACGTTATACCTACACCGGTTGCAACGCCCGAAAATCCTGAAACAGCGCCTGCTAATCAAAAATAAAGGCAATTTTAGGGTAAAGATGTGTATGTACAAGTTTTAAATATCAATCGGCAGGCCCCACAGCCTGCCGATTATTCATTAAATTAGCCGTATTCTATTTAGTTTGAATTATGAATAAAACCTACTCATTGTTAAACAACGCTAAAAAGTTCAGCTTTATATTGATATTGCTCATTTGTTCGCTGCTCATCAGCAACAGTGCCAGGGCGCAATATTTCGGTCAAAATAAGGTACGGTATAAAAACCTCAAGTTTAAAGTTTATAAAACCCCACATTTCGAAATTTACTATTACATCAAAAATGATAGTATGATTAAACGCTTTGCCCAGGAAAGCGAATTATGGTACACCCTGCACCAACAAGTTTTTAAAGACACTTTCAAGACGGCCAACCCCATCATTTTATATGCAAATCACCCCGATTTTCAACAAACTACCGCCATTGACGGCGAAATTGGCGTGGGCACAGGCGGTATTACCGAAGGTTTAAAAAACCGTGTGGTAATGCCCGTAATGGAAACCAACCAGATGACACGCCATGTTATAGGGCACGAGTTGGTGCATGCTTTTCAATACCATGTCCTGTTAGGCGGCAACCAGAATGAGAACTTCGAGAACATCAATAATATTCCACTTTGGATGATAGAAGGTATGGCCGAATACCTTTCATTAGGTAAAAAAGACGCTTACACGGCCATGTGGATGCGAGATGCTTACCTGAACCACGATATCCCTACCGTTCGCGATTTAACAGAGAGCAACAAATATTTCCCATACCGTTACGGCGAGGCTTTCTGGTCGTTCTTAGGGTCAACTTATGGCGATACCGTGATTGTACCGTTCTTTAAAAACACGGCCCGCTACGGCCTTGCCTATGGCATCAGGCGCACTTTCGGGTACGATGATAAAACACTATCACGCCTCTGGAAAAATTCAATAGAGAGCACTTACAAGCCATTTTTAAAGGATACAGTACAGAAACCAGTTGGTTTAAAATTGGTAGACAAAGATAACGGCGGCGACCTTGTGGTAGCGCCCGCGGTAAGCCCCGATGGTAAATACCTGGCATTTCTATCGGCCAAAAGCCTGTTCAGTATCGATTTGTACCTGGCCGATGCGCGAACGGGTAAAATTTTACGAAAGCTCACCAGCAAGGTATCAAATACCCATATAGATGAATTTAACTTTATCGAGTCGGCCGGCGCCTGGTCGCCGGATAGTAAGCGGTTCGCCTTCAGTGTGTTCAGCAAGGGGCGTAACCGCATGGAAGTAGTCGATATTAATAACGGACGCGTTCTTGACGATGTATCGATGGAACAGGCAGAGCAATTTAGCAACCTGTCCTGGTCGCCCAATGGCAAGGATATTGTTTTCACCGGCCTTGTTGAAGGCCAAAGCGATTTGTACTCCTATAATTTCGACACAAAAAAGGTTACGCAGCTTACCAACGATAAATACACCGATTACCAGCCAACTTATTCAAGGGACGGCAAAAAGGTTCTATTTTCAAGTGACCGGTCTACTTATGACCAATCATTAGAACAGGCCATCACCTTTAACCTGGCCGAACTTGACCTGGCCACCGGCAAAGTAACCGATATCAAAATATTTAACGGGGCCAATAATTTAAACCCGCAATACTCGGCCGATGGCTCGCAAATCTACTTCCTGTCCAATAGGGACGGTTTCCGCAACATGTACCGCTATACCGTCAGCACAGGCCAGGTTGAACAAATGACCGACCTTTTTACGGGAATCTGCGGTATCACCGAATTTTCGCCGGCATTAAGTATCTCTGCTAATGACGATGTGGTATATTCATATTATCGGGCGCAAAAATATGCCTTGTATAACGCCAAAGCATCAGCGTTTAAACCCATCGCTTTACAGCCACAGGCTGTAGATTTTAGCGCGGCCATGTTGCCACCGCCACGCGCGGTTGGTGTAGATCTGATCAATTCAAATTTGAACAACTTCCTGGCTTATCGTAAAATACCAACCGATTCTGTAAAACAGATCCCGTATCGCCCTAAGTTTAAGCTGGATTACCTGGCAGGCAGCGGTGTTGGCATCGGGGTAAGCAGCTTTTATGGCACCAGCCTTTCAAGTGGTATCCAGGGTGTTTTCAGCGATATATTGGGCCGTAACCAAATTTTTGCCGCAGCATCGGTAAACGGGCAAATTTATGATTCGGGCGCGGCAGTAACCTACGTAAACCAAACCGGCAGGTGGAATTTGGGTACGGGAATATCGCATATCCCCTATTTGTTCGGAGTACAAACCGAGACTTTTCCAACACAAAACGTAGGCGGCAAAAACGTAAAAGTATTATCGCAAAACACGGATATCATCCGCAATTTTGAAGATGCCGCAAGGGTGTTTACCTCCTATCCTATCGATAAAACAAACCGCTTTGAAGTAAGCGCCGGTGCATCCTATAACTCCTATCGTGTTGACAGGTATAGCGATACTTATAAAATTGACACTTTAACCGATGCCAATAACAATACCACATTAAACTATACGTATCTTAATTCGGATAAAAAGAAAGTTGCCAATGCCGAAGAAAGCGCCCTGCTTAGTTATAATTTAAAATCATATGCGCTCTTTCAGCTGTCGACAGCTTTAGTTGGCGACAACTCATTTTTTGGCGTAACAGCGCCATTGAACGGTTTCAGGTACAGGTTAGAGGCTGGTTACAATTTCGGAACCTACAAATTCTTTTCGCCAACTATCGATCTTCGCAAATATGTAAGGGTTGAACCGGTAACGTTTGCCGCCCGTTTTTATGGCTATGGCCGCTTTGGCGATTCGAATGGAATTTACCCGCTATTTATAGGTTATCCCTTTTACATCAGGGGCTATGAAGGACAAACCTTTTACAATAACAACAGCAAATCATCAAACGGTTTTAATATCGACCAGCTGTCGGGCAGCAGGATGGCGGTATTTAACTTTGAAACCCGCCTGCCATTTACCGGGCCCGAAAAACTGGCCCAAATAAAATCTAAATTCCTGTTTACCGATCTGAACCTGTTTTTTGATGCAGGCCTTGCCTGGAATGCCGGCGAACATATCTATTTCCAGAAAAATCCCCCGGTTTTAAGCCGCACAGCTGTTGTGGATGAAAATGGTGTACCACAAGTTGACAGCAACGGCAATCCCGTATTTAATACAACTTATGGCCGCGTACCTGCCTTAAGCGCCGGTATATCATTAAGGGTAAATGTTTTTGGGGCCTTTGTACTGGAGCCATACTTTGCGATACCTTTTAACCGTACCGACGTTAAGAAGCCGGTATTTGGGCTTGGCTTTACACCGGGGTGGTAATGTGAGGTAGCTATTTAAGCAAGCGAATGCTTAACCGGAAAAATTGTTTTTTCAACCATTTGAAACGTGCATATTTATCTTCATAACTTGTTGCTCATGTTGATATTGCGTATTTTTGTTTTACAACTCGATGAAGAAAAATGTATTTTGACAACTTTAAAAAGTTTCCGAATGCCACGTTAAATCCAAAATTGTTGTGGGAATATAACCTTAACGATTTTGACTATAACAACATGCGCGATGTTGTAGTACAAAGGGTAATTGAGCGCGGATGGCCAAATGACTGGTATTTTATTTTGAATTTATATGGGGTTGATGGTGTTAAAATGGCTATTAAGAATTTGCCCTACCTTAATGATAAAGATATGAACTTTGTAAGCCATCAGTTCGGCATCCCCTTAACTTCGATGAAATGCTACGAAAAGAAACAGTTAGTGAACCAACACTGGCACTCCTAAAAACGTTAATGATTGACGATGCCCTGAAAGATTTTTTTCTGGTTGGTGGCACAGCACTTGCTTTACAGATAGGACACCGTATTAGTATCGATCTCGATTTATTTGCACTCAGTTCTTTTGACGAAAATGCAATGCTCTCGTTTTTGGAAAATCAATATGGCTTTCGGCTAGATTATCAATCAAAAAACACCTTAAAAGGGGAAATTGAAGGTGTAAAAGTAGATTTGATTACCCATAATTATCCGTTAACAAAACCGTTAATACTGGTTGATGGGGTACGTATAGCTACACCATATGATATTGCTGCAATGAAACTTAACGCCATAGTTGGCAACGGAACGAGGTTGAAAGACTTTATAGACATTGCTTACCTGTCGTCAGAACTCACACTTTCAGAAATGATAAGTGCCTATCAAGAAAAATACAGTTCAAGAAATCCGGCTATGGTGATAAAAGCGTTAGACTATCATCTCGATATCAATTTTAAGGAACAGATAGAAATGACAGCAGGTAGCTATAATTGGAAAGATATCGAAAAACGGCTAAACCAAATGACCTTAAATCCAGAAAAGTTATTTAGTGAAGCCGTAAGCAAAAGAAGATAAAAGTTAAAAGAGCTGATCAGGTCAACAAGCCGATTGCTCGTTTTATCAGCGCAATCGCGTTTAGCTTCCTACCTATATAGCAGCATAATACCTTGATAATAACCTCCGCGGCACTTTGCTTTTATAGTGCGGTTATATATCTCATAGAGACCATCTATTTCAAAACAAAAAAATTGAAATGTATCTGTTGTCTCATGGGTGTTATCTTCTACATCAAATTTAAAAACCCTACCTCCCTACCATTTTTATTTGACGTCAACTTAATACGCATTTTAAAACTTAAATTAGCAAAAACAGTTAACTGTTTGATTGTTATTACCTATAACCAACCCGCTATGAAAAAATTGATATTGTTTGCTGCATTTTTTTTACCGTGCACTACCTTATTTGCGCAAACAAAAGCCATAAACCCCGAAGCAATCGGGCCGCTAAAAGTGGCTGCTGCCGATAGTATGAAACCAGCAAATGACATTGTTAAAAACTTAGCCGTATCTAAAGAACTCTCGGTATTTTATAATTTTATAAAAGCAGCCAACCTGGCACTAACGTTTCAAAGCCGCGGGCCGGTTACCTTATTTGTTCCTGTTAATAACGCCTTTCAGAACCTGCCTGCCGGAAGGCTCGATTCCTTAATGAAACCTTCGCATATTTGGGAACTCACGGCTATTTTAAGTTACCATGCTATTCCGGGCCGGTTAAAAGCAAAAGACATTGAAAAGCAAGTTAATAAAAATAAAGGCCTGGCTACTTTTACTACACTTGCAGGTGTTAAGCTAAGTGCCAGGATTGACGCGAACCGCAATATAGTTTTGATTGATGAAAATGGTGGAGAAAGCATTATTAGCCGTTTTGACGTTGCGCAAAATAACGGCATGTTGCATGTGGTAAATAAGGTACTGCTACCTAAAGCAAAGGTTATATAATTGTACCCTGCTATGACAAACCACTTAAAATACAATTACGTATTTTAAATATGATTAGCTGTAAGGATAACTTAAACTTTACGACTAACGTGTAAATCATAGTTTATAAAAACCGAAATGAATAGGGCAATGAAAAAATCAATTTTTGCAATAGCAATACTAAGCGTTATAACAACTTTTGGCTGCCAGAGCAGTAACGGACAGGCTAAACGCAAGCTAAGTAAACCAGCGGCGGAGTGGAAAAAAACACTCACCCCCAACCAATACCACATTATGGTTGAAAGTGGTACCGAACCTCCGTTTAAAAACGAATACTGGAACAACCACGACAAAGGCGTGTATGTAAGCGCTGCCACAGGCGAAGTACTATTCAGCTCTGAGGATAAATTTGATAGCGGTACAGGATGGCCAAGCTTTGTAAAAGCTGTGGACCCTAAAAAAGTTGCCATTGTAACAGATAACAGCTACGGCATGAGCCGCGATGAGGTTATCGAAAAAAGTACAGGACTGCACCTTGGTCACGTTTTTGACGATGGCCCTGCCGACCGTGGCGGCAAACGTTTTTGCATGAACTCTGGTGCTTTAAAATTTATTAAAAAGTAATAGCACGCCTGCTTGCATTTACCGAAGGGCGCAACTGCGGCCTTGTACGTATCCCGCTTTCGTATTTTAAACCAATGGTCAGATCTACCCAGTCAGGGTTAACCGGTCTGATCATTTTTTCTTTTTGGGGCCTTGTATAGGTGCTAACTGTTTTAAAGCGTTCCATCGCCTGCTCTTCAGTATTAATCTCTTCAAAATACACTAAACGGTTAAGCTGCTGTGCGCTATCAAAAAACAAGGTGGGCATATCGCTGTAAAACTGCAGCGTTTTTACCAGGTCTGAACATAAGCCTACGTGCAGGTTTTTCCTGTTTCTGTCGGTGATGATATATACAAAACGTTTCATTTTTTGATAAAAATTTTGGTGAATGAATAAATATTACTAACTTTATGAGCATAAAATTACTAATAAATTTAGCAAATGCAAATTTTATGTCAATAATTTCACAAAATATTAAGTTTCTTCGCAAAAAGAAGGGAATTACCCAACAGCAATTCGCTGATGAAGTAGGTATAAAACGCTCATTAGTAGGAGCTTATGAAGAAGAACGGGCTGAGCCGAAATACGAATTACTAAAACAATTAGCAATCTATTTTGACATTAGCATTGATGATTTTATTAATGAAACCATCAACGAAAAGTGGGCTCCTAAACCAAAAGGTAACCCGGCAAACCTGCGCGTACTCAGCATTTCTGTTGATAAAGAGGATAACGAAAATATTGAAATGGTGCCGCTTAAGGCCAGCGCCGGTTATTTAAATGGTTACGCCGATCCGGAATATGTAGCCAAGCTGCCTAAGTTCTATTTGCCGATGTTTAAACAGGGCACCTACCGTGCTTTTGAAATCAAGGGCGATTCGATGCTGCCTATAGTATCAGGTGATATCATCATAGCCGAATATCTTGAAAACTGGGCCGATGTAAAACCGGGCGAAACCTACGTGGTGATATCAAAAGATGATGGCGTGGTATATAAACGGATAGGTAACAAATTTAAAGACCATAAGAAGCTAAAGCTGATATCTGACAACCCGGTTTATGAACCGTATGAAATAAACGGCGAGGATGTACTGGAAATATGGAAGGCAAAAGGCTATATATCAACCCAGTTACCACAGCCAACACCTGAGCCAACTATGGAAAGCCTCACCAATATGATGGCCCAGATGCAGCGCTCGATATCCAACTTACAACAAAGCAACAATTAAGTTACATCAGTTTTCTTAAACCTTTGCGTTATATCTTTATCTTAAAGATTAAAAACGTAAATAAATTAAAAGAGCTATGAAAAAATTTCTGTTGATGTGCTGTTTCCTGATGGGGATTGCAGCAGTAAGCCATGCGCAAGGTGGCGGTATGAGAAAGAGCCCCGAAGACAGGGCTAAAGACCTACAGACACAGCTAAAGCTGACTGACGACCAAACCGCCAAGGTTACAGCTATTTATAAAGAACAGGCAGTAAAAATGGATAGCGTACGTACTGCAGCCAACGGCGACAGAGACGCCATGCGCAGCGCCATGATGCCCATGAGAAAAGCTACTAACGATAAAGTGAAAGCTATTTTAACACCCGACCAGGCTACTGCATTTGACAAAATGCAAAAAGATATGATGGACAGGATGAGACAAGGTGGCGGAGGCGGTGGAGGCTCCCAAAATTAACTCAATATACTTTGATAAAAGAAGCGGCGATGAGCCGCTTTTTTTATTTTTGCACGGTAAAGCTAAAATCAAAAAGCTCAGCGTTAGATATACTCCATTAAAGCATTCCATAAATTGACAATAGCAAACGATTTCCTAAGAAACAAACTTGATGAGCGAAAGGCTGCAGGCATATACCGCAGCCTGAAACCAGAAAACGATCTTATTGATTTTTGCTCAAATGATTATCTCGGTTTTGCGCGGTCATTGGTATTAAAAGAACTTATTATTGCCGAATTGGGAAATAATCCATTGAGTTTAAACGGTTCTACAGGCTCAAGGCTGCTTTCGGGAAACTCGCGGTATGCCGAAAACCTGGAGCAGGAAATTGCTGCATTTCATGGGTTCGAGGCTGGTTTATTATTTAATTCCGGTTACGATGCCAACCTCGGCCTGCTATCGTGCCTGGCGCAGCGCGGGGATACCGTTATATTGGATGAATTAATACATGCCTCGGCCATTGACGGTGCACGGTTAAGTTATGCAAACAGGTATAGCTTCAAGCACAATGACCTTGAAAGCCTGGAGGCTAAATTAACGGCATCTAAAGGCAATTGCTATGTGGTTGTAGAAAGTATATATTCCATGAATGGTGATTCGGCCCCGTTAAAAGATATTGCCGGTTTAACAAAAAGGTACGGGGCCAATTTAATTGTTGACGAAGCCCATGCAGTGGGTTTATACAAAAAGGGATTAGTAAATGAACTTGGCCTTCAAAACCAGGTATTTGCGGCGGTTGTTACTTTTGGCAAAGCCCTTGGCTGCCACGGCGCAATTGTATTAGGCGGCAATATGCTCAGAAACTACCTGGTTAACTTTGCGCGGCCATTCATTTATAGCACCGCTCCGTCCTTTCATCACCTGGCGTCAATAAAAATGGCCTACCACTTGTTAGATAGTGCCGAAGAACAAATTGCCACTCTAAAAAACAACATCGCTTATTTTAAAAATCATATCGCATTGAATGCGGAACGGCCATTGTTGGAAAGCGACAGTGCCATCCAATGTATTATTTTAAAAAACAACGATGCCGCCCGCAATATAGCAAGCGCATTACAATCAGCCGGTTTGGATGTACGGCCTATTTTGAGCCCGACTGTTGCTGCGGGAACCGAGCGGATAAGGATATGCATGCATAGCTTTAATAGCATAAAAGAGTTAGATTTGCTTTGCAATACAGTAAATAGTTTTATTAATGTCCGCTAAGCAACCCATTTTTATTACCGGCATTGGCACCGGTGTAGGCAAAACCATTATATCGGCAATTGTAACCGAAAAATTAAAGGCAGATTACTGGAAACCCATCCAATCCGGCGATCTGGATAATAGTGATACGCTAAAAGTAAAAAGCCTGGTATCCAATCCGGTTACACAGTTCCACCCCGAGGCCTACCGGCTTACACAACCGTTTTCGCCCCATAAATCTGCCGCCATTGATAAGGTTGCTATTGAAATGGAAAATTTCATAATGCCAAGCACCGACAACCAGCTGGTGATTGAAGGCGCGGGCGGCCTTATGGTACCGCTGAACGATAATTTTTTAATGATAGACCTGATCAAGCAGTTTAATGCCCAGGTGATCCTGGTATCGCAAAACTATTTGGGTAGTATCAATCATACTTTGTTATCGCTCCACGCCTTAAAAAAATATAATATTCCTGTTATGGGCATAATATTTAACGGCCCCAAGGATATTTACTCAAAAACATACATTCTCAATTATTCGGAATCCACAGAACTCGGGCAAATTCCGATGTATGATAACCTAAGCAAGAAAACGATTGTGGAAGCTACAGCGCTCATCAATTTATAAAAGCATACCTTTTGCAAAACAAATTATTTGCGCCAACTTAGCATTTATATAACCTGTTAATATAATGAAAAACATAACCGTTATTGGATCGGGCACTATGGGGAATGGTATTGCCCACACTTTTGCACAATATGGTTTTGAAGTATCGCTGGTTGATATCAATGCTGTTGCTTTAAATAATGCCATACAAACCATCACCAACAACCTTGACAGACAACTGAAAAAAGGCAGCATAACCGAGCAGGATAAAACAAATGCAATAAGCCGGATAAAAACCTATACCGATTTGAAAGAAGGCGTCATCAACGCCGACCTGGTTATTGAAGCCGCCACCGAAAACCGGGAAATTAAACTCAAATTATTTAAACAGCTCAGCGAAATTTGTTCGGACGAGGTAATCCTTGCCTCCAATACATCGTCTATATCCATCACCGAAATTGCAGCTGCTACCAAAAACCCGGGCAACGTAATTGGTATGCACTTTATGAACCCTGTACCGGTAATGAAGCTGGTGGAGGTGATCAGGGGATATTCCACAACCGACCAGGTTACCCAAACTATTATGCAGCTGGCCCAAACCCTGGGTAAGGATCCGGTGGAGGTAAACGACTACCCCGGCTTTGTTGCCAACCGCATTTTAATGCCCATGATTAACGAAGCTATTTATACCCTGTATGAGGGCGTGGCCGGGGTGCAGGAAATTGATACCGTGATGAAATTAGGCATGGCCCACCCAATGGGGCCCTTGCAATTAGCCGATTTTATCGGCCTTGATGTCTGCCTGGCCATACTAAAAGTATTGTATGATGGCTTTGGTAACCCAAAATATGCCCCCTGCCCCCTGCTGGTAAACATGGTTACAGCAGGCCACCGCGGAATTAAAAGCGGCAGCGGTTTTTACCAATACGCGGCGGGCAGTAAAGAGTTGGTGGTAGCAAACAAGTTCACCAAATCTTCATTAAACCTATAATTTCCAAAACTGTCAAACATCTGTAAGTAACTATTAAACATTTTACAGATGAAAACAATTGCAAAAATTGGATTAGTATTAGCCTTATCCGCTTCACTATTTACATCTTGCGCAGCCGATTACTACGTAGCCGAACGCCCTGCCGAACCTGTATACGTGCGTCCCGCGGCACCTTATCCCGGCGCTTATTGGGTACCCGGCGAATGGGCGTGGCGCGGTGGCAGATACGTTTATATAAACGGGTATTATGCAAGGCCACGTGCCAATCGTGTTTATGTACAAGGTTACTGGCACCCTGTTAGGCATGGTTATGCATGGCATAGGGGCCATTGGAGGTAAGCGAAGCCCCCTAACACCCTAAAGGGGGAACAATAGTTTAAAAAGCAAGACGCATAGTCATTTGATTGATTATGCGTCTTGCTTTTAAACTCCCCATTCACAAGCTGAGAACTCTACATACGCTCTGGTACATCTATTCCTAACAAAGCCATTCCTTTGTTAATTACCTTAGCCGACGAAGCGGATAATTCCAGCCGGAATTGCTTCAACACCTCGTTTTCAGCTTGTAGCATCGATTTTTCGTGGTAAAACTTATTATAGGTCTTAGCCAGTTCGTAAACGTAATTGGCAATAATAGCGGGGCTATAGCCGTTGGCGGCATCCTTTATTACTATCGGGAATTGGGTTAACAGCACAATAAGATCGCGCTCAAGCCCGTCAATTTCAGATACGATTATATTTCCGGTCGGCTTATAATCTGCCCGACTCAAAACCGATTTGATACGGGCATGGGTATATTGAATAAACGGCCCGGTATGTCCCTGGAAATCTACCGACTCATTGGGATCAAACAACAACCGCTTTTTAGGATCAACTTTAAGCAAAAAGTATTTTAAAGCACCCATACCTATGGTATGATATAACTGCTGCTTATATTCATCGCTAAAGCTGTCTACCTTGCCCATGGCATCCGTTTGTTCTTTGGCCGTTGCATTCATTTCAGCCATCAGGTCATCGGCATCAACAACGGTACCTTCCCGCGATTTCATTTTGCCTGATGGTAGATCAACCATACCGTATGACAAGTGGAACAAACCATCGGCGCCGGTTTTACCCAATTTGTTCAGGATCAGGAACAATACTTTAAAGTGATAGTCCTGCTCATTACCAACCACATAGATGGATTTATCCATATGGAAGTCGTTATACTTTAATTGGGCGGTACCCAAATCCTGGGTGATATAAACCGAGGTACCGTCTGACCGTAAAACAAGTTTCTCGTCAAGCCCATCCGCAGTCAGGTCTATCCAGACCGAACCATCCGGTTTTCTAAAGAAAACTCCTTTTTCCAGGCCCTCTTCAATAATATCTTTTCCTAATAAATAGGTATTTGATTCGTAGTAGTATTTATCAAAATCAACCCCCAGTTGTTTATAAGTTTCGGCAAAGCCCGCATAAACCCAGCCATTCATGGTTTTCCAAAGACTCATCACGTCCTCGTCGCCCGCTTCCCATTGCTGGAGCATCTGCCGGGTTTTAATCATTAGCTCAGTAGCCCCTTTGGCAATCTCCTTAATCTCATCCTCTTCTTTTTCAATCTTATCTTCTATTTCTAGGATCGGCTTTAAAAAAGTTTGAATTTCTTTTGTCCACTTATTTTTTGATTTAACATCTACGTCCTTATATTCTTCATCATTGAAACACTCTATTATGCTTTTCCATTTTCGATTACCATTTATGGCTGATTCCAGGAAAATCTGGGCACGAAAACCATATACATTTGTCTGGAATCCAGATTCGTCGAAACGAATTGTATTCAAAATATTATTAAAAATATCCCTAAAGCGGTTAAGTGCATTCAAGTGCGCCTGAATTTTTACTTTTTCGCTCTCTTTGAATAACGTTAGGTCGCTTTTTTCATAAATACTATTCAGTATCGGCGCCAACTGTACCCTCAATTCCTTTTCAAAAAGCACATAATATTTACCCACAAGGTGGTCGCCTTTTAAACCTGATGATTCCGGGGTTTCGCCCTCACCAAACAGTTGCCAGGCCAGCATGGATTTACAGATGTGGAT
>Ga0075366_10000850_pt1 | contig 14714 bp, 14 predicted proteins | sample EndMethybrTD3031_FD_72351 | JGI IMG/M metagenome (GOLD analysis project Ga0075366, IMG submission 72351) | Populus endosphere microbial communities from Tennessee, USA - Endosphere MetaG P. TD hybrid TD303-1 | ecosystem: Host-associated > Plants > Roots > Endosphere | place: USA: Tennessee...
CCCTTCTCGGTGAGGCTGTAGACGGCCTTCTGCGCGTGCGTGGGGTTGTCGCTCTTGGTCACGATGCCGTTCTCGACCAGCGCGTTGAGCCGGTCGGAGAGCACGTTGCTCGAGATCGCCTCTTCCGACTGCAGGAACTCGCGGAAGTGGCGCTTGCCCGCGAACATCAGGTCGCGGACGACGAGCAGCGTCCAGCGGTCACCCAGGAGTTCCAGCCCCGTGCTGATGGGGCATGTCGATCGGCGGTCTTGTCTCATGGAGGCGATTTTATTCTGGTTGCAATTCGCAAGCAGTCTGTTCAGAATACCGATCTTGAAATGCAACCAGTCGAGGAGCCCGATGACCTACCGTCAATACCGTGGAAGCTGCCATTGCCAGGCAGTGCAGTACGAAGCGGAGTTCGACCTGTCCGCGGGGAGCAACCGTTGCAACTGCTCCCTTTGCAGCAAGGCGCGCGCGTGGTTTCTGTTCGTCCGCGCCGACAACTTCAAGCTGCTCGCGGGTGAGGACGCGCTCAGCACCTACCAGTGGGTGCCGCCCGGGCGAGCCGAGTCCGGCCTCACGTATCGCTTCTGCTCGCGCTGCGGCATCCGTCTGTTCGCCACGGGCGAGCTGGAGCAGCTCGGCGGGCGCTTCTATGCGATTCATGTGCCCACGCTGGACAACGTCGACAGGGAAGAGCTGGTGAGCGCGCCGCTGAACTACTTCGACAGCGCACATGACCGGCCCGATCGCGCACCGGCCGATATCCGCCTGCTGTGAGGCGCAGGAGCCGCAGCGCTCATCGCTGCCGGATGGCCGCCAGCGCCTCGAGCATGTGCCGCGTCGCCGGCTCCGGCCGGCCGGCACGATGGGCCAGGCCCAGCGGTCGCCACAGGCGCGGCGTGAGGGGCGAGATCGCCATGCGTGAATCGAGCCCGGCAGTGCCACCCTCGCGCGGCAGCAGCGCGGCGCCATAGCCGGCCGCCACCAGACTCTTGATGGCGTCGTTGAAGTTCAATTCGATCCGCGCCCGCGGTTGCTCGCCGGCGGCTGCGAACCAGTCCATCGTCATGCGGTGCAGCCGGGTGCTGGCGTCGTTGAGGATCAGCGGGCGGGCAGCGAGCCAGGCGGGCGTGATCGTGCGCGGCACCGACCATGCGCGCGGCAGGAACGCCATCACCGGGTCGCGCCGCCAGGGCACGATCTGCAATCCCTTGATGGCCGCCTGGGGCAGCGCCACCAGGCCGATATCGAGCGTGCCTTCCTGCACGCGCGACAAAGCCTCCTGCGAGGTGAGCACCGCCACTTGCACGTCGACGCCGGGATGGTCGCGCCCCATGGTCTCGAGCGCCTGCGGTAGCAGCCAGGCCAGCGCACCAGTGGAGGCGCCCAGGCGCACCCGTCCGGCACGCCCCTCGACCTGACGGGCCACTTCGTCGAGCGCCGCATCGGCATCGGCGAGCAGGCGGCGGGCGCGCTCGATCAGCCCCTCGCCGACCCCCGTGGGCACCACGCGCTGGCGTTGGCGCAGCAGCAGCGCCGCGCCCAGGCGCGACTCCAGCTCGGCCACGTGCAGGCTGATGGTCGGCGCAGCCAGATGCAGGGTGCGCGCCGCGGCAGCGAACGAGCCGAGCTCGGCGATCGTCACCAGAGTGCGCAACTGGTCGAGATTGAGTTCTCTCATTGCAATACAAGCTGTTCAGTGGAATTCAGGTTTGCTGAATCTCGCGTTCATGACATTCAACTTTACCAATCCATTCGCAAGCTGCAACCTGCGGTCTTCATCTTCACGATAGGAGCACGCATGAGCGCGAGCGTATTCATCGACGGTGACCAAGGCACCACCGGCCTGGAGATACGGGCCCGACTGTCCGGGCGCCGGGACATCGACCTCATCACGCTGCCAGAAGCCTTGCGCAAGGACAGCGCCGCGCGTGCAGCCGCCATCAACGAGTGCGACGTGGCCGTGCTGTGCCTGCCCGACGAAGCCGCGCGCCAGGCGGTGGCGAGCATCCGCAATCCGCGCGTGCGCGTCATCGACGCCTCGTCGGCGCATCGCACCGATGCGCGGTGGGTCTACGGCTTTCCCGAGATGGCGCCACGGCAGTCTTCGCGCATCGCCGAGGCTGTGCGCGTCAGCAACCCGGGTTGCTACCCCACGGGTGCGGTTGCGCTGCTGCGCCCGCTGGTCGAGGCGGGCTGCCTGCATGCCGATGCCGGCGTGAGCATCCATGCCGTCTCCGGCTACTCCGGGCGCGGACGCGAGGGCATTCAGGCTCACGAAGGCGCGCTCGCGGCGCAGGCTCTGCCCTTCCAGGTCTATGGCCTGAGCCTGCAGCACAAGCATGTGCCGGAGATCCGGCTGCATTCAGGCCTGCAGGGCAGGCCGTTCTTCGTGCCGTCGTACGGCAGCTTTCGGCAGGGCATCGCGCTGACCATACCGGTGCATGCCTCGATGCTGCGCCAGCGGACGACGGCCCAGACGCTGCGCAGCGTGCTCGCAGAGCGCTACCGCGAGCACGCCCATGTGCGCGTGCTCGACGCCGCGCAGACCGATGCAATGACGCGGCTCGACCCGCAGGCACTCAACGGCAGCAACGACCTGCAATTGGCCGTGTTCGGCAACGAGGAGCATGGCCAGTACCTGCTGAGCGCCGTCTTCGACAACCTGGGCAAGGGCGCATCGGGTGCTGCCGTGCAGAACCTTTCGCTGATGCTCGGCCTGGCCAGCGCCACCTCCCATCCACTGGAGCACGCCGCATGACGTTGATGGACATCACCGCGCGCCCCGACAGGTTGTTCCTGCGTGGCGAGGGAAGCTGGCTGTGGGATGACCGCGGCCGCCGCTATCTCGACTTCGTGCAGGGCTGGGCCGTGAACACGCTCGGCCATGCACCGGCCTGCGTCCGCGAGGCGCTGGCGCGGCAGGCGGGCTTGCTGCTCACGCCGAGCCCGGCCTTCCACAATGCGCCTGCGACGGCGCTCGCGGATCTGCTGTGCCAGCACAGCGCCTTCGACCAGGTGTTCTTCACCAACAGCGGTGCCGAGGCCAACGAAGGGGCCATCAAGCTGGCGCGCAAGTGGGGGCAGCTGCACAAGGGCGGGGCCTACGAGATCATCACCTTTGGCGATGCCTTCCACGGCCGCAGCCTGGCCACGATGTCTGCATCCGGCAAGCCTGGCTGGGACCGCATGTTCGCGCCCCAGGTGGCGGGCTTTCCGAAGGCGCTGCTCAACGACCTCGCTTCGGTGCAGGCCCTGATCGGCGACAACGCGGTGGCCATCATGCTCGAGCCGGTGCAAGGCGAGAGCGGCGTGCACCCGGCGACAGCGGAATTCCTGCAAGGCTTGCGCGCCTTGTGCGATCGACACGGGTTGCTGCTGATCTTCGACGAAGTGCAGACCGGCGTCGGCCGCCTCGGCACCTTGTTCGGCTACCAGCACTTCGGCCTGGAGCCGGACATCATCACGCTGGCCAAAGGGCTGGGCGGCGGCGTGCCCATCGGTGCACTGCTCGCTCGGCAGCACGCCTGCGTGTTCGCGCATGGCGACCAGGGCGGCACGTTCAACGGAAACCCCCTGGTCTGCGCGGTCGCTCTGGCGGTGCTGCAGTCAGTCTTGGCGGACGGCTTCCTGTCCCGCGTGCGCGCCACCGGCGAACATTTCGGCGAGCGACTGCAGGCGCTCTGCGCAAGGTACGGACTGGGCGCAGCGCGCGGGGTCGGGCTGCTGCGCGCCGTGGACCTCGGCCAGCCCGTGGCAGCAGACGTGGTGACCTATGCGCGCGAGCACTCGGCGTTGAGCGGGGCCAAGGGCGACACCGGCTTGCTGCTCAACGCACCGCGGCCCTCGGTGCTGCGCTTCATGCCGGCACTCACCGTCACCGAGAGCGAGGTGGACCTGATGATCGAGGGCCTCACGGCGAGCCTGGACGCCCTCGGTGTAGGCGCACGGCAGTTGCGCGGCTGAACGGAGCCGAGGCCTTCAGCCCGCGCGGCCAGCCATCGCCGTCTCGCGCAACGCGCGCGCGATGCTGTGCCGCGGGACCGTAGGCTTGGGCATGCGCGTGTCGAACCAGCTGCGCACGTCGGCGTCCAGCCCGATGCCGTGCATGTAGTTGTAGATCGCCTTCTTCAGCGCACGGCCCATGGCATCGTGGTCCGCGCCGGTGGGGTCGACGAAGCCCACGTCGTTCTTGGCAAAGCGGCCCGGCGGCAGCGGGAGCAACGTGATGCCGTAGCTCTCGGGCTGCAGCCCCACCGGCGAATGCACGGTGCAGGCAAACCGATGAAAGAAGCCGCTGTGCACGCAGCCCTGCTCGAAGAGCTGGCGCACGTACTCGAGCGCGTCGATCGTGTCCTGCTCGGTCTGCGTCGGGAAGCCGTACATCAGGTACGCGTGCACCAGGATGCCGGCCTCCGAGAACGCATGCGTCACGCGCGCCACCTGCGCGACCGAGACGCCCTTCTTCATCAGATTGAGCAACCTGTCCGATGCCACTTCCAGGCCGCCCGAGATGGCGACGCAGCCGCTCGCGGCCAGTTCCTCGCACAGCGCGGGAGTGAAGGTCTTCTCGAAGCGCACGTTGCCCCACCACGAGATGTCGACATTGCGCCGCCGCAGCTCGGCGGCCAGCGCACGCAGCGCCTTCGGCGGCGCGGCCTCGTCGACGAAGTGAAAGCCCGTCTGCCCGGTCTCCTGCACGATCGCCTCGATGCGATCGACCAGCGTCGTGGCCGAAGCCTGCTCGAAGCGCGAGATGTAGTCGAGGCTCACGTCGCAGAAGCTGCACTTCTTCCAGTAGCAGCCTTGTGCAACCGTGAGCTTGTTCCACCGGCCGTCGCTCCACAGCCGATGCATCGGGTTGAGCATGTCGAGCAGCGACAGATAGCGCTCCAGCGGCAAGCCATCCCAGGTGGGTGTTCCCGTCTCCTCGAACGGCACCTCGGGCTCCACGAAGTTGATGTAGCGCACGTCGCCGGAGACTTCGTCACGCACGAAGCTGCGCAGCAGGCGCTGCCGAGAGCGCCGGCCCTGCAGGTGTTCGATGAGCGAGAGCAGGGGCCGCTCGCCGGCGTCCAGCGTCACGACGTCGACGAAGTCGAAGAGCCGCGGCTCGGAGAGTTCGCGCAGCTCCGTGTTCACGAACCCTCCCCCGAGCGCGATGACCACCTGCGGGTGCTTCGCCTTCACGGCCTGTGCGATGCGCAAGGCCGCGTACATCGAGCCCGGGAACGGAACCGACAGCAGCAGCAGACTGGGGCGGTGCCGCTCGACTGCTTCGAGCGCCAGCGCGGACAGGCGCTCGTCCACCAGGTTGGGCCCGGCAGCGAGCGCTTCGGCCAGCGGGTCGAAGCTGGGTTGGCTGGCGGCCAGCTGCTCGGCGTACCGGACGAACTCGAAGCGGGCGTCGATGGCGTCGCGCAGCACGTCAGCCAGGTCGTTGAGGTAGAGGGTCGCGAGGTGGCGGGCGCGGTCTTGCAGCCCCAGGGCGCCGAAGGCCCAGGCCAGCGGGTCGCCGCCATCGTCGTCGACGTACACGTCGAGCGAGCCGAACCGCGTGCCCTCGGGGAGCCAGCGCCGGCCCACGATCCGGTGCGCGAGCGTTGCGTCGTGGCCCTGCAGGAAGCGGATGGTGGCGCCGGCGGTCGCGCGGTAGCGCTCGAACTCGGCGAGGAAGTGCAGCACCTGCGCCGATCGCTTCGGCTTGGCCAGCGCCTCGGCGCGGGCACGCACCTGGTCGAGACCCTCTGGCGAGAACAGGTCGAGCACGAGCGCGAGCGCCAGGTCTTCCTGAAACGCCGAGATGCCGCGCGAGCGAAGAAAGCCGGTCAGGTAGGCAGTGGACGGGTAGGGCGTGTTGAGCTGCGTCATCGGAGGGATGACGGACAGCACGCGGAAGTCGTCGATGGACATGGCCCGATTGTCGAACGGATAGGATGCGCAGCCTCGCCTTGCGCAAACAACCACACGCATCGACACGCATGGACGATGACCTGGCGGTTCTTCTGTTCTTCGCGGCGCTGCTTCTCGGCCTGATCGGCGGCGGCGCGCTGCTGCTGGCGAACTAGCGCAGTGAACGGCGGCATGACAGACTCGGCCACCAACTACCAATGCGGAGCTGGCAGCTGGCGTTCGAGCACTCGAACTGGGCTGGCTTGCGCTGATCAAGCGTAGGTGGGGAACCGCGCGGCGATCTCGCCGACGCTCGCGCGAACTCGCTCCTCGGTGGCGCTGTTGTCCTCCGGCCTCGCGCGCAGCCCTTCGAGAACCTCGGCGATGAGATCGCCAACGGCTTCGATATCTGCCACAGCGAGCCCGCGCGTCGTCGCGCTCGAGACGCCGAAGCGCAGCCCCGACATCACCTTCAGGTCGACGGCATCCGAAGGGATCGGATTCATGTTCGCGACGATGCCGGCACGCTCGAGGCTCTGAGCCGACGGCGCACCGGTGAGCCCCTTCGCGCGCAGGTCGACGAGCATCAGCGGCGTGTCGGTGCCGCCGCCGACGAGGTCCAAGCCGTGGCGCTGCAGGCGGCTTGCGAGCGCGCGCGCATTGGCCAGCACCGCCGCGGCGTAGGCGGCGAATTCGGGTTGCAGCGCTTCACCGAGCGCCACCGCCTTGGCGGCGACGATCTGCAGCGAAGGCGTTCCCTGGAGCCCGGGGAAGACGGCATTGTTGATGCGTTTGCGCAAGCCCTCGTCGTTCCACAGGATGAGCGCGCCGCGCGGCCCGCGCAGCGACTTGTAGGTGGTCGTCGTGACGACATCGGCGTGAGGGAACGGCTGCGCATGCGCGCCGCCGGCGACCAGGCCCGCGAAGTGCGCCATGTCGACGAGAAGCTTCGCGCCGCCCGCATCGGCGGCGCGGCGAAATGCGGCGAAGTCGAGCGCGCGCGGGTAAGCCGAACCGCCGGCGATGACGAGCTTGGGCCGATGCCGGCGTGCGAGGTCGACGACCTGGTCGTAGTCGATCAGTCCGTCGACGGCACCCACGCCATAGTTCACCACCTTGAACCACTTGCCGCTGAAGTTCGCCGAAGCGCCATGGCTCAGGTGGCCACCGGCGTTCAGGTCCATCGAGAGGATCGTGTCGCCCGGCTCCGCCACCGCGTGCAGCACGGCGTGGTTGGCTTGGCTGCCTGAATGCGGCTGCACGTTCGCAAAGCGACAGCCGAAGAGCCGGCACGCCCGCTCGATCGCGGTTCGCTCCACGATATCCACGTTCGCAGCCCCGGCGTGATAGCGCTTGCCGGGGTAGCCCTCGACCGTCTTGTTGGTGAGGATCGACCCCTGAACATCGAGCACCGCGCGGCTGACGATGTTCTCCGAGGCGATGAGTTCGATCACGCCGCGAGTGCGAGCCTTCTCCCGGTCGATCGCCTCGGCGATCACCGGGTCGGTCTGCTCGACGCCGGCGGTGAAATAGCCGCTCGGAAGAAATGGGGCCTGGCGCATGTTCGAGGTGTCCCAAGTGCTCTACGGGGAAGGGATGCTATCGCGCGCGCGGCTTGCGCCTGGGTGGCCGGGCCTTCTTGCCCGGCTCCAGCAGCACCGCCGCGGCATATGCCCTGACATGGTCGACGAAGGCACGCAGCTTCGGCATCACCTGGGCGCGGCTCGGGAAGTACAGGAACATGCCCGGCGACGATGGCGCGTGTTCGGGCAGCACTTCCTCGAGGTCACCAGCCGCGAGATGCTCGAGCGCCATCGGCTCGGGCACTTGCGCAAGGCCCACGCCGCCCAAGGCGGCTGACAGCATGGTCGGCACGTCGTTCACGATCAGCGGCCCCGACACCGCCACCTCGATCGGGCCTGCGGCCGCGCGCACGCGCCAATCCGCGAGCGCGCCATTCGAGCGGCGCAACCTCACGCAGGCGTGGCTTGCCAGATCGGCCGGCTTGCGCGGCCGACCGTGCCGCGCGAAGTAGGCCGGGCTGCCGACCACGATGAGCCGAAACGCCGGCGTCAGCCGAACCGCGACCATGTCTGCAGCGATCAATTCGCCGAGCCGGATTCCTGCGTCGAACCCGTCCTTGGCGAGATCCACGAGTTCGCCGCTCGCCGCGGTCTCGACCACGACATCCGGGTAGGCGGTGCAAAACGAAGCCAGCACGGGCTGCAGGATCAGCGGCACCGCCGCGCGCGGAACCGCCAGGCGCAGCAGGCCGGACGGCTTGAGCCCGAGGTCGCGTGCTGCGGTGCTTGCGGCGACGATCTCCTCGAACGCGGGCCGCGCCCGCTCGAGGAAGCGCTCACCGGCCTCTGTCAGGCCCACGCTTCGCGTCGTCCGCGTGAACAGCGTGACGCCCATGCGCGCCTCGAGAGCACGAACCGATTGGCTGATTGCCGAGGGCGTGACGTCGAGGTCGATGGCCGCCTGACGAAAGCTGCGGCGCTCGGCCACGCGCACGAACGCCTCCACGCCATCGAGCGCGCCGCGGGGAATTGTGTAGTCCTGCTTCATGGTTCATGCAGATTAGGACGGTTTATCAAACGGGTCCAGCTCCGTAGATTTCAGTCATCACCGCAGGATGTTGGAGTTCGACATGACAGTTCAGCTGCTTTTCGGTATCAGCGTCGCGTCCGGATTGGTCGCGTGGGGAGTCTTCAGCGCGCTTTATCTCTGGCCGCAGTTGAAGGGGCGATCACGCATCGACGCGCTTCGGCCGCTGCTGCTCCTTCACGCCTTCCGCTTCATCGGGCTCTCGTTCCTCATACCCGGTGTGGTGGCTTCCGATCTGCCGATGAGCTTTGCCCGCGATGCCGCCTATGGCGACTTGGCCGCGGCCGTCCTCGCATTGCTCGCGTTGGCGGCCTTGCGCAGCCGCCTCGGGCTCGTCTTTGCGTGGGTCTTCAACGTCTGGGGCACCTTCGACCTGCTGAATGCGTTCTACCAGGCGGCCGCGTCCGGGCTGTCGCCGGGCCAGTTCGGTGCGGCGTACTACCTTCCCGCGTTCATCGTGCCCTTCCTGCTGATCACCCATGCAGTGATGCTGCGCATCCTGGTGAGCCCCGACGCCTCGACGAAGCGCGATCCATGAGAGCCGTGGGCTCATTCGAAACGCAGAGCGTTGACGGCTTGCGCGGTCGGTCTTCGATCGCCATGACATCACCTCCACCACCACGCCCACCATGCGCCGCACGCTCCAGCAACTCCTTACTGTCTCCCTCGCGGCCGCCACGTTCGGCGGATGCGCCGCTCCGGCGCAACAGCACGACGCCGCGCCGGCCGCAGAACCCGATTGCCACGCGCCGCCCGACGGCGATCAGCCGCAATACATCGTCGGCTACGGCAGCCTGATGCAGGACGAGTCGCGCAAGCGCACGTCACCTCAGGCGGGACCGGCGCATCCTGTCGAAGTGCAGGGCTTTCGGCGCCGCTGGATCGCACGCGGCGATCCGGTCAGCCTCAGCACCACCTTCCTGGGTGTGTCGAGCGATCCGGCGGGGCAGCTCAACGCCGTCGCCTACCGTGTCGATGCGAGCGAACTCGCAGCGACCGACCGGCGAGAAGCGTCGTATTGCCGGCGCAGCGTGCCGCTCGCGAACCTCCGGATGCTCGAGGCGGCGCCGGCCGAAGTGCTCGCGGGTCAGGCGTGGATCTACGTCAACAAGCAGGAGGCCATCGCCACGCCGAGCGCCGCGTATCCGATCGTGCAGTCGTACGTCGACATCTTCGTCTCCGGCTGCCTCGAACAGGAGCAGCGCTTTCAGCTCGAGGGTTTCGCCGAGCGCTGCCTCGCCACCACCGGCGACTGGTCTGCGCATTGGGTCAACGATCGGCCGTACCCGCGGCGCGCCTTCATCGCACAGCCGCGGGCACGCCAGATCGACGCGCTGATCGCGCGCCGGTTGCCAGGCTACTTCTCGCGCATCCAGATCGAGTGAAGCCTGCTCACGCGAGGGCCGCCTCGCGCGCGCTCAGCTCGCGGTAGAGCGTTGCGGTGCCGTGGCACCTGCCTTCGGCGTCGATCGAGAAGCCTGGGATGCCGCCGGCCACGCGATACCCCAGGCGCTCGTAAAAGCGCTCCGGCCGCCCACCGTGCCGCGTGTTGAGCAGCATCAGCGTGCGCCCGCGCTCGAGCGCGGCCTCGTGCAGCGCAGCCATCAGGAGCCGGCCGATGCCGGGACCGTGCATGTGCAAGTGCATGTGCACGTGCATGTGCATGTGCATCTGCGTGGTCATCATGGTCGCGGTCCCTTCGTCGAAGGCGCTCGGCTCAGACCGTGCCGGGCGCGATGTTGAGGTTCATGCGGAACAGGTTCGCGGGGTCGAAACGCTTCTTCAGCGATTGCAGGCGCGCGTAGTTCACCCCGTAGCTGGCGGCCACACGCTCGCCTTCGTCTTCGGTGAGGAAGTTCACGTAGCCGCTGCCGGTGGCGTGCGGTGCGGCGTCCTGGAAGACCTTGCGGGCCCAGCTGCGCACGCGCTCGTCGTCTCCCGTATCGGACCAGCGACCGTGCACGTTCATGATGTAGCGCGCATCGCGACCGACGAACGCGGTGGCCGCGGTCTTCACGCGCCCCATCGCACCGCCGAGTTGCGCGATGAAGATCTCGCACTCCGGACCGGGCAGCTCGGCCGCGGACTTGATCATCAGCTCGATGGCGGCGTCGCTCAACGCGTTGAAGTTGTTCGACTTCCAGTAGTTGCGGCCGCCCGGGGTCAGCAGCGGATCGAACGCAGTCTGGAATGCCGCATAGGGCGTCGGGCCGACGGCGCTCGCGATCGGATCGCCAAAGCTCAGCACGCGCGCCGCGGCGCGCTCGCCGGCTTGCGCATCGCCGTTGTAGACGAGCGGGAACACCACCACGTCGCTGCCGTGCGCCGATGCCGGCAAGAAGAGCAGTGGCGGTGCCTTGCGCAGGACCGTCCACACGCTGAGTTCGTCGGGCGCGCTGGCGGTGAAGTCGCGCCACGCGCGCAGCACCTGCCGCGCCTGCGCGAACGGATAGACCACGAGCCCGGCGTAGACCTCGGGGCCGACCGGGTGCAGCTGCAACTCGAACGAGGTCACGACGCCGAAGTTGCCGCCGCCGCCACGCAGTGCCCAGAACAGCTCGGGCTCCGAGCTGGCCGACGCGACATGCAGGCTGCCGTCGGCGGTGACGACGGTCGCGCTGAGCAGGTTGTCGATCGTCATGCCGTGCTGGCGCGTCAGCCAGCCGAAGCCGCCACCGAGCGTGAGCCCGGCAACGCCGGTGGTCGAGTTGATGCCCAGTGGCGTCGCCAGCCCGTGGGCTTGCGACTCGCGGTCCAGGTCGCCCAGAAGTGCGCCCGGCCCGACACGCGCCGTGCGCTTCGCGGGGTCGATGCTGATCGTGCGGATGCCCGACAGGTCGATCATCAGGCCGCCTTCGGCAACCGCGTTGCCCGCGATGTGATGGCCGCCGCCGCGAATGCTCAGCAGCATGCGGTGCGCGGCCGCAAAACGCACGGCGGCCTGGACGTCGCTGTCGGTCAGGCAGCGCGCGATCAGCGCCGGGCGACGATCGACGGTGGCGTTCCACACCTTGCGTGCTTCGTCGTAGGCAGCGTCGCCGGCCTTGAGAACGCCACCGCTGATGCGTGCCGAGAATGTGTCGACGTCGGACCAGGGCAATTGCCGGGCTTCCTTGTCGAGCGTGGTGTAGGCGAGTGAGTGCATTGAATGCTCCGCGGACGAGATGCGTGGATGGAAATGCAGCGGGGACGACGCCCCGTGCTCGTGGCTTCAGCTCAATCGCAAAGCGCCGGGCGAAGCCGACAGGGGCGGCCCGGATACAGTTGCCGGCGAGCGTCAAGGAGAAGCCGAGGTGCCCACTGAGCCGAGCAAGGATGTCGCGTCCGGTCGATCGCGCGCCGAGGCCGACGCGCTGTTCGAGTCGCTCTACGACGACCTGCGCCGCATGGCGCGCCGCGAGGTGTGGCGCAACGGCGCCCGCGGTTTCGTCGGTACGCGCACGCTGGTGCACGAGGTGTGGCTCGACATCCGCGGCCGCACCGCCATCGAGTTCGACGAGCCTAGGCAGTTCCTCGCCTACGCCGCGCAGACGATGCGCGGTCTGGTGATCGACCGCGTGCGTGCAGCCCAGGCGCAAAAGCGCGGTGGCGGGCTGGACATCACCTCGCTGGACACGAACGCCATCGACGCGGCCGCGCAGCCCGAGCAGCTGCAGAACATCAGCGAAGCGCTGGATGCGCTGGCCATCATCGAGCCGGAGCTCGCCAACGTCGTCGACCTCAAGTTCTTCTGCGGCTTCACGTTGGCTGAGGTGGCGGTGATGCACGGCGTGTCGGAGCGAACCGTCCAGCGCCAGTGGCAACGGGCCCGGCTGCTGTTGCATCGGTCGATCGCTTCGTAGCCTCGCGAGTGGCGGGTTTGCGGCCGTGTCTCCGATTGAAGGGGTGGTCCTACCCGGAGAGATGAACGTGACCCACATCCTTGCTGAACACTTCGCACGTCTGAGCCCTTTTCAGGCCACCCTCTGGTGCCTCTACCTGCTGGCGGCGGTCATGCTGCCGGTCTATCACGTGCGCCCTATCCTCAAGTACATGCACGGCCGCAGCGGCATCGGCGATGCATGCATCCGCACCGAGGTCGTCCAGTGCGCATGGCGCGTGCCGGCGCTGCTCTTCTCGATGTTCGTCACGCCTTCGCTGCCGCTCTTCCTGTCGATCTCGTTCGACATGATCGGCCGGCTCGGTCGCGTGCTGGCGATGCACCGGTCGCAGCGGCGCTGGCAGCTTGCAGCGTCCTAGGCCAGCGCACGATGCAACAGCAGGCGGGCCTTGTCCCACTGGCGCTGAACGGTTCGCTCGGATACGCCCTTCATGCGTGCCACCTCGGCCAGCGTGAAGCCGCAGAAGAACTTGAGGTCGACCACATGCGCGAGATCGGGCTCCAGGACTGCCAGCTCGTCGAGGGCATCGCCGATGCTCACCAGCACTTCGGGCTGCGCGATCTGCTCGGCGTTGAAGGTGTCCAGCGCGGTGATGACGAAGTCGCCGCCGCGCTTGCGTGCGTGCTGCGCGCGCACGCGGTCGATGACGAGGCCGCGCATCGTGCGCGCGGCGTAGGCGAGAAAGCGGCCTGGCTCGTCGAAGCTCAGCGCCGGACGCCCGTTCATGGCGAGCCAGGCCTCGTGGATCAGCGTGCCGGTGCTCACGTAGTCGCGCGCGCCGTTGCGGCGGACCTCGCGCCGCGCCATCTGGCGCAGTTCCTGGTAGAGACTGGTGAACAGCGCGGCGGCATGCGCCGGCAGCGGGTCGGGTCCTGGCCGGCAGGTGGCGAAGTCGGCGGTCGAAGAAAGCATGATGTTCGGGCATCCTCAGAGAGGGGCGAGCGCGATGGCGCGAGACGGCGCCCATCCGCGACCGACTTCGCCCCGTGACGACGGTCGCAAGTGATCTATCGGATTCCAGACCTGAAACCCGACAACGCGCCCGACACGGCGCCCGACAAACCTTGCCCGGTGCAGTGCATCACCCCAACTGATATCGTTCGTTCGGTAGTCACTGAACGAACGAGTGGAACCCGACCCGACACCGGAAGACGGTTCGAGCGAGGCTCGGCCGGGCACGGGCGTGCCAGGGCGCAGCCCGCTGGACCTCGCGCGCTGGAAGCTCGTGAGCTCCTTGCTGGACGAACTGCTGGACGCCGACACCGCCGAGCGCGACGCGCGTCTGGCCCGGCTGCGGCAAGAAGACCCCGCGCTCGCGGCTGAAGTCCAGGCGCTGCTGGCCCGCCAGAGCTCGATCCAGCGAGACGCCTTCCTCGAAGGCAGCGCACTGCCGGGGCACACCAGCCTCGAAGGCCAGACGCTCGGCGGCTACACGCTCGAGTCGAGCATCGGCCAGGGCGGCATGGGCAGCGTGTGGCTGGGCCGGCGCAGCGACGGCCGCTACGAAGGCAAGGCGGCGATCAAGTTCCTCAACCTGGCGCTGCTCGCGCGCGGCGGCGCCGAGCGCTTCAGCCGCGAAGGCAGCTTTCTCGCCCAGCTCGCGCACCCGCACATCGGGCGGCTGCTCGACGCCGGCGTGACAGGCAGCGGCCAGCCCTACCTGGTGCTCGAATACATCGAGGGCGAGCCGATAGACCGGTGGTGCGACACCCGCCGGGCCAGCGTCGAGCAACGCCTGCGGCTCTTCCTCGACGTGCTCGACGCGGTTTCCTACGCGCACAGCAGGCTGATCGTTCACCGCGACCTGAAGCCGTCGAACATCCTGGTCACCGACGACGGCCAGGTGAAGCTGCTCGACTTCGGCATCGCCAAGCTGCTCGACGACAGCGAAGCCCGCGAGTCGCCGCCGGATCCGACGATGGCCACGGGCCGCGCCTTCACGCCGGACTTCGCGGCGCCCGAGCAGTTGCAAGGCGGCGACGTGACGACCGCGACAGACGTCTACGCACTCGGCGCGCTGCTGTACATGCTGCTGTGCGGCCAGCACCCGACCGCGCCGCTCTCCGGCACGCTCGTCGAGCGGCTGCAGGCGACCCTGCACACGCAGCCTGGCCGCATGTCGAACGCCGTGCTGCACGGAGCGGTCGGCGGCTCACCCGGCATCGAGAGTCTGGCGGGCCTGGCTCGCGCGCGCGACATGTCGCCTCACGCGCTGGCCCACGCGCTGCGCGGCGATCTCGACAACATCGTTGCCACGGCGCTGAAGAAAGACCCCGCGCAGCGTTACGCGACGCCGGGAGCCATGGCCGACGACCTGCGCCGCTACTTCGAACATCGGCCCGTGGC
>Ga0075366_10000851_pt1 | contig 14704 bp, 15 predicted proteins | sample EndMethybrTD3031_FD_72351 | JGI IMG/M metagenome (GOLD analysis project Ga0075366, IMG submission 72351) | Populus endosphere microbial communities from Tennessee, USA - Endosphere MetaG P. TD hybrid TD303-1 | ecosystem: Host-associated > Plants > Roots > Endosphere | place: USA: Tennessee...
GCGCGGCGGACAGCATCGTCGGGACATCGTTGACGATCAGGGGCCCCGAAACCGCCACCTCGAGCGGGCCGCGGGCCGCGCGCACCCGCCAATGCGCCAAGGCGCCGTTCGACCGGCGCAGCCTGATGCATGAATGGCCCGCCAGTTCGGCGGGTTTGCGCGGTCGGCCGCACCGCGCGAAGTAGCCGGGACTGCCGACAACGATGAGCCGAAAGGGAGGCGTCAAGCGGACCGCGACCATGTCTGCGGCGATGAATTCGCCGAGCCGGATTCCCGCATCGAAGCCGTCCCGGGCCAACTCAACGAGTTCCCCGCTCGCAGCAGTCTCGACGACGACGTCGGGATAGGTGGCGCAGAACGAAGCCAAGATGGGTTGCAGGATCAAGGGCACCGCCGCGCGCGGCACCGCCAGGCGCAGCAGGCCGGACGGCTTGAGCCCGAGGCCGCGCGCCGCGGGTCGGGCGCCCGGAGTCGCGGCGGAATCCACGTGGCCATGGCGCTGCCGCGCCGGATGGACGACCGCGCGGTGGTGAAGCGGGCCTGGGGCCTGGGCCTCGCGCCGCGGGCGCTTTCGAACTACGCCATCGCGCCGGCGAGCCGCCTCAACGGCCTCGTGCTCGGCTACGCCAACGTGCCTGCCGGGCGGGCGGGCCGCCGAGCTGGTGCGACAGCTTGCCAAGGCGCTGCGGGGCGCCGCCCACCCGTCGCCACCCAGGTGAACCGGCGATCGCCACTGCAGGGAACTAGCCGCGCGTTGCCCCGACAAGAATGCCGACGATCAGCGCATGTCCGAGGGCGGCGACGAGCATGCCCTTCAACCACGAGCGCCAGCGGACGCCGGCGTAGAACTGCGACGCGGCCCAGCCGAAGTAGACGTACCAGACGGCCCAGAACCCGGCGTTCTGCCAGAAGGTCGGCGCCGAGTTCGAGCCCAGCGTCGCGATCGGCACGATGACGATCAGCGCGACGGCCCGCACGCTCAGCGCGTAGGCCACCAGCACCATGTGCTCCGGCAGCGTCAGGCCCGCGCCGCGGAACAGCAGCGCGCACGCGCCGCCCAACAGCGGCAACTGCGCCAGCAGCACCAGGTCGAAATGCTGCTGCAGCACGGCGGCCGGGATCGACACTTCCTGCGCCAGCACCCGGAAGCCCGAGAGCTTGAGTGCCAGCGCCGCGAAGCCCACCAGGACGGCCAGCGTGGCGAATGGCCCGTAGTAGCGCCGCCGCCGGCCCTCGACGTAGTCGCGCGCGATGCGGCCAGGTCGTGACAGCAGGGCCCAGGCGAACATCAGCGGCCCGCGCTCGACATTGACGAACGAATGCATCAGCTCGCGTGCCATGTCGGCGAACGAGAGGCGGGCGGTGTCGGTGCGCTGGCTGCAGCGGGGGCAGAAGCGCGCCGTCGCGGGAAGCGCGGATTCGCAGTTCAGGCATCGACGCTCGGCCATCGCGCGACGATGCCACACAACGGCGCCATCGGCGACTCCGGCCAGCTCGTCGAGCGCGATCGCTGCCCGGGTCAGAAGTTGGCGCTCAGCGTGAGCCTGAAGCTGCGCGGCTCGACCGGATGGAAGTGGAGGTCGTTCACACCGCCGGCTGCTTCGCCCGGCAGGCGCGAAGCATAGTAGTAGTCGATGTCGCTCGCCTTGCGGTCGAACAGGTTGAACACGTCGAGCGCCACCTTCACGTCCTTGGTGATCTTGTAGCCGACGCGCAGGTACGCCAGGGTCGTTGCTTTGGACTTCTGGCTGTTGTCTTCGATCAGCGGGCGCGGGCCGAAGCAGCGGAGCTGGAACTGCCCGAACCACGGGCCGTACTCGGTGACCGTCGCACCGAGCGACACGACCGTGTCGACCGAGCCGGGAATGTGGCGGCCGAGATTCGGCGCTTCGCCTTGGTCTTCGTCGAACCTTGCGCGCGACACGGCGATGTCGGCATCCAGCAGCAGCCAGCTCGTCGCGACGTAGTGGTTGTTCAACTCGATGCCGTGGCGCTTGCTGGCGCCGCTGGCCTCGGTGTCGCCGGCATCGCCGGAGAACACCAGTTCGGAGCCGAGCCTCAACTGCCACAGTGCGAGCGAGGTCTGCAGGCCCGGAACGATCTCGGTGCGAAGGCCGACCTCGGCCCCCTTGGAGCGCACCAGCGCCGGGGAGGCCGTGGCGGGTTCGAGTTCCTTCGGCGTCACGGTCTCGGCAACGCCCCGTGCGTCATTGCTGTGGTAGCCGTAGCCGTAGTTGACGAAGTACTCCGTCCTGTTCCACGGCCCGAAGATGAGGCCGAGCTTGGGGCTGGTGATGCTCGCGCTCTTCTTGCCGTTGTTGGCTTCGAACGAACTGGCGACGTCGAAGCGGAAGTTGTCGTGGCGCAGGCCCGCGACGCTGCGCAACCATGGCGTCCATTGCGTCGAGTTCTCCGTGTAGACAGCAACGCGGGTCTCGCGCACACGGGATTCCTGCGTGGTCGAGATTCGTTCGCGCGCAACCGTGCTGTACAGGCCGACCGGGTCCAGACGATCGTGCCGGAGCTGCGCGCCTATCGTGTTGACGCTGTCGGCACTGCCGATCTGGCTGTTGAAGCTGCGGCTGATGCCGCCGCCGAAGACCTTGCGGTGCTCGGCCTGCTCGAACTGGTCGGCGTTCCGTGAGTTCGGCGGGTTCGGGTTGTCGAGGTTGTAGGTGAAGTCGGAGAACAGGTCCAGGCGCGACTGGACGGCATAGGCATTGATCTTCAGCGTGCCGTTGTCGCCGCTGCGCTCGGTGTCGTACGACAGGCTGTAGCGCGAGGTGTTGCCGCCATCGGTCGGATCGATCGCGCCGAAGCGGCCGATCAGGCCTTGGTCGACCGCGCGCTGCGGAATCTGGTCGGTCGAGTTCCAGCCGGCCGAATACGCCATCGCAGTGAACGACGAGCGGCTCGTGTCGTCGCCGAAGCTGTAGCGCAGCACGCCGTTGAATCGGTGGAACTTCTCGGCGTTGTCCCAGGGGCCGTTGTTGTGCGCCGCCTCGATGGCGTAGAGCAGCCTGCCGTCACCCAACGCCATCGACTTCGCGACGAGGGCGCGTTCGTACCGGTGCTCGCCGAGCGTCAACGAGGCGATGCCCTTGGGCAGGTCTGCGAACAGGCTGATGTGCGCTGCGCCCGCCGACGAGAAGTCGCCTTCGTCGGCGTAGTAGGGGCCCTTCTTGTAGTCGATCCGGCTGACCAGCTCGGGGATCAGCCAGTTCAGGTCGCTGTAGCCGTGGCCGTGCGCATGGGTCGGCATGTTGACCGGCATGCCGTCGACGAAGGTCGCGAAGTCGGTGCCGTGGTCGAGGTTGAAGCCGCGCAGGAAGTACTGGTTCGCCTTGCCGTCGCCGCTGTGCTGCGTGACGATGACGCCTGGGACGAACTCGAGGACTTCTGCGGGCCGCAGCGTCGGCCGGCTCTCGATCAGCTTGGAGGTGACGCTCCCTTGGCTGGCTGCATCGGAGCTGCCGACCGCATTGTTGTAGTTGCCCTGGACGGTGACCGTCTCCAGTCGAACCGGCGCGATCGCGACTGTCTGCGCCGAGGCCACGCCCCAGGCGGCGGGCAGGGCGAGCAGCAGTGCGCCGGGGGCGAATGGCGGGAGCGGCATTGGCGTTTCTCTGGCTTGCACGGTTGTCTGGTGCGCGCATCGGTGCGCAGCGCGGTTGTGTGCAGCTACGCGTCCGTCAGGGTTCTGGATTCGCACCGGGAACAAGTCTTCTTCATACCGGTGTGCGGGCGCACACCTTACCGGCTTCCCAAGTCGGGGATGTGGCCGCACGGCGCGACGTGTGCCGACGGTAGCCGCGCCCACGAGTTGCGCACTCGACCGCGCCGTTCACGTGCGGCGGCGATGCGGACCAGACACCCCCCGATTCGAGGCATCCACCACTCATTTGCGCGCCATCGCGGTCGACATGGGCGCACACTGAAATGGTCAAGGCAGCGGAGTATCGCCATGACACATGATCTTCTTGGTCCGATCGGCTGTTGGCTTGCTGCAGGCGTCATCACGGCGGCACCGGCACAGACCCTTGGGGGCGCGGCGGTTTCGATCGCGCCCGTTTCGGCGGTCAGGAGTTCCGAGGCTGCCGATACCAAGGCCTATCGACTGGACGGCGCCAAACACTTCTATTCCGTCTACGCCGACCGCATCTATCCGGGCAAGCTGCCGCCCCTGGTCCATGCGGTGGTGGTCATCGAGATCGAACTCGACGCACAGGGCCGAGTGGTGGACGTTCAGTTCATCCGAGTTCCGTCGCATGCGCCCGAGGTGGCGGATGCGGTGCGGGACATGATCCAGCAGGCGTCGCCGTTGCCCGCGCCGGCGAGGCTGGGCGGCGCCAAGTACATCGAGATCTGGCTGGTGGACAAGAGTGGACGGTTCCAGCTCGATGCACTGACCGAGGGACAGCGGGGCGAGTAGGTGCAGCTTCGCAGCAGTTGTCGGTTCATCCGGACTCGGTGTCTTCGAGCAGCGAGAACATCACCGCAAAGATCTCCCGGGTCGATACGGAACCGCCGGCGTCTTTTTCCACCAGGATCAGTTGCTGCTCACCGGGCAGGCCGGCGGGTATCACCATCTTGCCCTCGGGTTTGAGCTGGTAGATGAGCGCTGCCGGGATCAGTTCGGGCGCGGCCGTGACGATCACCTTGTCGAAGGGTGCGTGTTCGGGCCACCCGCCGCAGCCGTTGCCTATCCTGACTTCGACATTGGCATGGCCTTGGCGAGCCAGGCGGTGTCGCGCCTGCGCGGCGAGCTCTTCGATGAGCTCGATGCTGTAGACACGCTGCGCCAGCAGACCCAGGACCGCCGATTGATAGCCCATCCCGGTGCCGATCTCCAGCACCGTGTCCGTGGGCTGCACATCGAGCAGGTCGGTCATCACGGCAACCATGAAAGGCTGCGAGATCGTCTTGCCGAAGCCGATCGGCAGCGGCGTGTCGGCGTAGGCGTACGGGCGCAGTTCGAGCGGAACGAATTCGTGGCGCGGTACCCTGGCCATGACATCCATGACCCGCGGGCTCAGCGCTGCCTTGCCCAGACGGGCACATGCAAAGATGGCCCGGGCCGAGATTTCCGCGAGCATGCGCTGCTGCAGCTGCGTGAATTCGTCGTCGCTCATAGCGCCTCCCGCAGGAAGCCACGTGGCTGGTCATCGTACGCCTGTGACGCTACATTTCGAGGGTGCGTGACGCTCTGACACCGATTCCCTGTTCCGGCAACACTGCGTTGTCGGGCGCGTCTGCGCACAAATCGAAAAAACTCATGCTCGTCTGACCGGAGCTTGCGGTTCCGTCGTCGGATGAGCGACGGAACAAGTCACCCGGCCGCGGCACGCGGCCCATGAGTTGCCTGATCGCCCTTGCCTCGACGGTTATTCCATCGGTCGAATGATGGAGATTTCCAATGCAGGACTTTTCAGGAATCTGGGTTCCGCTCATCACCCCGTATGCGGACGGCGCCGTCGACCATGCCGGCTTGCGGCGACTCGTGCACGTGCTGGGCACGGCAGGTGTTGCGGGGCTCGTGGTGTGCGGCAGCACCGGGGAAGCCGCGGCGCTCGACGAATCGGAGCAGGCGGCCGTGCTGCGCACTGTTCAAGGCGCATGTCCCGGGCTGCCCGTGATCCTCGGCGTGTCGGGAGTCACTGCAAAGTCCGTCACGGCACGCCTCGCGCGCCTCGCTGAATTTGCCCTGGCCGGCTTGCTGATACCCCCGCCGTACTACGTGAGGCCTTCGCAGCGCGGCATCGAAGACTTCTATGCGGCGATCGCCGACGCATCCCCGGCGCCCCTGGTTCTGTACGACATCCCCGTGCGCACCGGCGTTCGCATCGAGACCGCGACGATGTTGTCGCTCGCCGGGCACCCGAGCATCCGCGCGGTCAAGGACTGCAGCGGCGATCCGGATCACGCTCAAGCCATCGTCAACGACGGCCGGCTGCAGCTGCTGGCCGGCGACGATCATCGAATGTTCGCGACGATGTGCCAAGGCGGAGTCGGTGCGATCGCAGCATCTGCGCATCTGCGTCCGGAGCTCTTCGTCGCGCTGCACCGCCACATCCACGCGAGCGAGTTGCATGTCGCCGCGAAGCTGTGGCGGTCGCTGTGGCCCTTGACGAAGGTGCTGTTCGATGAACCCAGCCCGGGCCCCGTCAAGGCGGCACTCGCGCATCGGCTGGGCCTGCGGGACGAGCTGCGCGCACCGATGTCTCGCGCCTCATCCGCCTGCGCCCGGCGCGTGATGGACACCCTGCGCGGCATCGACGCAGCCTGGCCGGAGCAGGCTGCGTCGTCGTAGCGCCACTGCGTGGTCCGTCAAACCGGCGCCGACAACTGATCCCGCAGCGGCAGCCGGCGGATGCGCTTGCCGGTGGCCGCGTGGATCGCGTTCATCAAGGCCGGCGCCACCACCGGCACCCCGGGCTCCCCGACGCCGCCGAGCGGCATGTCGTAGGAGTCCGAGGGCACGAAGTGGACGACGATGCGCTTGGGCGCAGCGTTCATGCGCACGATCTCGAACTGGTGGAAGTTGTCCTGCTCGGCACGGCCGTTCTTGAACGTGATCTCGCTCACCACGGCCTGGCTGAGCCCCATCACGCAGGCGCCTTCGATCTGCGAGCGCACGCGGTCCGGGTTGACCATCGGCCCGCAGTCGACCGCCACGTCGACGCGCGGAATCGTCAGCTCGCCGTTCGGCGCGACGCTCACTTCGATCACCGCCGCCATGTAGGTCACGAAGCTGTAGTGCGCCGCCAGCCCGAGCCCTTGCCCCTGCGGCAGCTTGCGGCCCCAGTTCGCCTCCTTGGTGACCCGCTCGATCACCTTGCGCAGCCGCCCTGTGCTGATCGGATAGCGCTCCGGCGATTCGCCGTGGTTCCACGGTTCGCTGATCTTGCGCGGGTCGATGTTGCGGTCCGGCCCCAGCAGCTCGAGCAGGTAGTCGCGATGGTCCTTGCCCTGCGCCAGCGCGATCTCGGCGATGAACGACTGCGCGGCGAACGCATGCTGGATGTTGTTCACCGAACGCAGCCAGCCGATGCGCGTGTGCGCGGTGGCCTCCGGGTTCTCGATGCGCACGTTCGGGATCTGGTAGGGCATCCCGGTGAGGCCCAGCCCCAGCTCGAACGGGGCGAGGGTCTTCGGGTCGGGCGCGAAGATCGAGAGAATGGTGGGCTCCGCCGAGCGGTGCAGCCACGCCACCACCTTGCCGCTGCCGTCGAGCCCGGCCTCCAGGTGCTGCGCCGAGACGGCGTGGAAGTAGTCGTTGTGCAGGTCGTCTTCGCGGGTCCAGGTCAGCTTGACCGGCTGGCCGCCCATCTCCTTCGACGCGAGCGCGGCTTCGACCACGAAGTCGGCCTTGGACTTGCGGCCGAAGCCTCCGCCCAGCAGCGTGACGTTGACCGTCACCTTGTCTTCCGCCAGGTTCAGCCGCTTGGCGACCCGTTCGCGTGCGGCCTGCGGCGACTGGCTCGGCGCCCACACCTCGCACTTGCCGTTGACGATGCGCGCGGTGGCAGCCGGGCACTCCATCGTGGCGTGCGCGTAGTGCGGGACGTAGTAGTCGGCTTCGAGCTTCTTCGCCGCGCTGCTCAGCGCCGTGTAGGCGTCTCCGTCGTTGCGCACGACCTTGCCGCCCGGCTTCTTGACGGCAGCCTCGAGTTCGGCACGGAAGGCCGCGGAGTCGTAGCTGCCGTGCGGGCCGTCGTCCCAGTCGATCTTGAGCGCGTTGCGGCCCTGGATGGCGGCCCAGGTGTCCTTGCCCACCACCACCACCCCGCCCACCGGCTGGAACTCCGACGGCGGCGGCGTGCCCTCGATCGCGAACACCTTGACGACGCCCGGGACCTTCATCGCAGCGGCGGCGTCGAAGTTCTTCACCTTGCCGCCCAGCACGGGCGGCCGCGCCACCACGGCATACAGCATCCCGGGCAGCCGGGTGTCGATGCCGTATTGCGACTTGCCGGTGACGATCACGGGCCCGTCGGTGAGCGTGGTGTCGTTCTTGCCGATGTAGCGGAACGCCGAGGGGTTCTTCAGCTTCAGCGATGCGCGCGGCGGCACCTCGAGCTTCGCCGCCGCGACGGCGAGGGCGCCATAGCCCAGCTTGCGGCCGCTCTTCTTGTCGACAACCTCGTGGTTGCGTGCCTCCACCTGCTCGAGCGGCACCTTCCATTGATTGGCGGCGGCCTGCTCGAGCATCTGGCGCGCGGCCGCACCGCAGCGGCGCATCGGCTCGAACCAGTGCCGCGTGCTGCGCGAGCCGTCAGTGTCCTGGTTGCCGTACTTGGCTTCGTCCCCGGGCGCCTGGACGACGCGCACGCGCTTGTAGTCGGCTTCCAGCTCGTCGGCCACGATGCGCGGCAGGCTGGTGCGGATGCCCTGGCCCATCTCGGAACGGTTGACGACGATGCTGACCGTGCCGTCGGGGGCGATCGCGACGAAGATCTTCGGGCTCTCCTGCAGCCCGTGCGGCATGCCGTCGCCGCCGTACTTCTGCGGTTCTTCGGCGGCGACGCCGAAGCCGGGCAGGCCCACGCCGAGCACCAGGCCGGCGAGCGGTGCGGACTTCAGGAACGTGCGCCGGGTCGTGCCGGCCCGGGGGCCGGAGCGTGCAGCGGTGATGAGGGTGTGCAGCTCGTCCATCATGCGTCTCCCTTCATGCCGGCCGCGACCTTGATCGCGCTGCGGATGCGGGTGTAGGTGCCGCAGCGGCACAGGTTGCCGCTCATCGCGCCTTCGATCTCGGTGTCGCTCGGCTTCGGGGTCTTCTGCAGCAGCGCCGCCGCGCTCATGATCTGGCCGGCCTGGCAGTAGCCGCACTGCGGCACGCCGATCTCGAGCCAGGCGTTCTGCACGGCCTTGCCGACCCGCGTGGCGCCCACGCCTTCGATGGTGGTGATCTTCTTGCCGGCCGCCACCGACAGCGGCGTCTGGCAGGAGCGCACGGGTTCGCCGTCGAGGTGCACCGTGCAGGCGCCGCACAGCGCCATGCCGCAGCCGAACTTGGTGCCGGTGAGTCCCAGGTGATCCCGCAACACCCACAGCATGGGTGTCTCCGCGGGAGCGTCGACGTTCATCGACTTGCCGTTGATCTGCAGCGTCGTCATCGAAGTCCTCCAGGGGGTGATGCCGGTCGCCCATCGATCCGGCCGTGGGGAAGCGGCGTAGCGTACTCCTCGCGCGTGTTGCTTGCACGGACCCGGCCGCGTTGGAAAACTGGGGATCGTTCGCGGGTCTATTCGCACCATCGGAGCGGCCCGGTTCGGGCGAACATGCGGCAGGCGTAACGTCCTGGAGCCGACGATGTTTTGTGCGAGCCACACGATCCCCCACGAGGACTGCCCGAGCTGCCGAACGACCATTGCAGCCATCCGACCCACGATATTCGCCGAGCTGGCCGCCGTGGAGCTGTGCTCGGGTACCGAGTCCTGCCCGGACTGCGACTATGTGTACTACGAGGCCGTTGCAAGCTGCCCGCAGTGCGGCGAGCCGCATCCGTTTCATCCGCGGCGACGGCTCGCGTCAGTCGACTTCGTCGGCCGTCACGCCGTGCGCGATGTTCCGGTGGAGACGTCCGCTCGATCCGCCGTCACGCACTCTTCGTGACGCTTGCCCCACGCGCGATCACACCGCTTGTCAGCACATCGGCGCGCAGCCCCGCGCGGTGAAGCAGCCGCGCGACGACCGCCGGCGCCGGCAAGTCCGGTGACGCCAGCGCCGAGCCCAGGCCAAGGCAGGGCTCGCAGAGTTCGACCCCTCTGAGCTTGACGTCGCCGACCGCGAACTCCCTTCCGACCAGCTCGTTCAATCGAACGCCACGGGTGACGAGGTTGCGACGGCTGACCGACACATCGTTCGGCCTTCCGTGGTCGCGCATGAACGCTTCGAGCTCCTCGGCCTCGATCAGCGAAATGTTGCGGCCCGGCTCGTCATGCCGGCCGAAGTAGCGGTCGCCTTCGATCCCCGACCCGGCCACGACGGCGACGGACTCGCACTCGAACTGCGGCCCGCCCTCTGCCTGGACGATGAAGATGCGCTCGACTGTCATGCCGTGTTCCGGTGAGAGTGGCTTGCAGCAATCTAACATCGCGGCTCGGTCCACCACGTCACCACGACTGATGGAGTTGATCGTCATGAAGGTCGGCCTGGACGCCAGCCTGATCGGCCCGGAGCTGTTCACGATGCTGCTGATCATGGCGCTGCTGATGACCGCCATGACCGGGCTGCTGATCTCCTTGTGCGCCCGCCGCGCGGCAGTCGCGCGCGAGCGCGACAAGCGCGTCGCCGTGCAATAGCCTCGTAGCAGCCCGGAGCTGCGACACGCTTCTTCGCAACATCGAAACACTGGTGCGCCGCGGCCTGAAGATCATTCGGCGATGACAACACCGCCCTCCGACTCACCCCTCGAGCCGGAACCCCACCCTCAACGTGACCTGGAAGTGCGCCACCTTGCCGTCGGCGACGTGGCCGCGCGTCTCGGTCACCTCGAACCAGTCGATGTGGCGCAGCGTCTTGGCCGCCGTTTCGATCGCGTTGCGGATGGCGTCGTCGCTGCTGCTGCTCGATGAACCGACGAGATCGACGAGCTTGTAGACGTGGTTCGGCATGGTGCGTCTCCTGGCGTGTGTGGGCTGGAAGAACAGCCTACCCCCGCCGGTGATCCCGCGCCACGCGACGGGTCACCCGTTCGTCGGCGGCGCCCCGACCAGCTCGATCCGGCGCCGCAGCCGGCGCGCTTCGTCGTCGGCCCCGGCCGCTTCGGCGCGCTTGAGCTGAACGCCCAGCCAGGCGAGCAGCGGGCGGCGCCAGCCCTGCGCCGACGCGGTATCGACCGCCAGCTGGATCGCTGCCGGGTCGGCGCGTCCGGTCTCGAAGCGCACCCCGATCGCGACCAGCCGCGCCAGCGGGTCGGCGATGTCCTTCGGCGCCTGGCCGCGCTGCGTGTCCGGCAGCAGCGCCACGTCTTGCGGCGCGGCGCGGCCGGCCAGGTAGTCGGCGTAGGCGCGCTCGGCCGGCTCGGCCTGATCGCGCAAGCCCTCGAAGCCGGCGCACGGTTCGAACACCAGGCTCGCGACGCGGCCGGCGCAGCGCAGCAGTTCGATGCGCGCGACCAGGTCGAAGCGCCCGGTGCGTGAGACTTCGCTGCGCGCGCGGTCGAACTCGAGCGTCTCGATGCGTGCGTCGCCGCTCAGGTAGGCGGCGACCGAGCGTTCGATCGCGATCTTCGAGTTGCTCTGCCAGTCGGGCGGCGGCGGCGTGCTCGAACAAGCTGCCAGTATCTGTGCCAGCACCAGCGTCATCACGGCTGCGACGAGGCCACGGCTCATGGCAGCTTCACCTGAGTGTCGCGTGCGAACGGCCACTTGCGGTTGACCTCGACGATCAGCGCGTCGACGTTGCGCAGGCTCGCCTCGACCTGCGCGCGCAGGGTGCCGAGGTCGGCGGTCGCGCTCTTTGCGTTGCCGCTGATCGTCTTCGCGTCGTCGAGGATGGCATCGGCCTTCTTCAGGCTTGCACGCGCGTCGCCGAGCAGCGCATTGAGCTGCTGCACGCTCGCATTCGCGTGCGGCATCACGCCGTCCTTGCCGAACACCTGCGCATCGGCCTTCGCCGCCAGCCCGTCGAGCCGGGCGAGCAGCGTGTTGGTGCGCTCCAGGGTCGCGAGCAGCTTCTTCGCTTCGGCGTCGCTGCCGAGCAGCACGCCGAGGCCGCCGCTCGGGCCCTTCAGCTTGTCGGTCAGCGCCTGCACGTTGCCGAAGCTGTTGCTGAGCGCCGAGTCGGAGGACGTCATCGCGTTCAGGTTCTGCAGCAGGTCGCGCACCTGCGCCATCAGCTTCGGGATCTCGGCCGCGGTGTCGCCGCGCAGCACGGTGCGCACCGCGCCGTCGGGCAGCGGCGGGTCGGTCAGCACCCCGCTGTAGGCGCGAATGTTGGTGTTGCCGACGACGCCGCGCACCAGCGTGAAGATGCTCGACTCGCGCAGCCAGTGGGCGTCTTTCAGCGGCACGTCGACGAGGACGCGGGCGTTGCCGTCGGGCGCGAGCTCGATGCGCTTGACGCGGCCGATCGCGAAGCCGGCGAAGGTCAGGTCCATGCCGACGACGACGCCTTCCGAATCGTCGCTGACGAGCACCAGCGTCTGGGTCGGCTCGAACGCGCCGCGCGCGTAGGCGAGGTAGGCGACCGCGCCGAGCACCATCAGCAGCAGCGCGAGCAGCAGCAGCGAGGCCTTCGCCTCGACGTGCTTGACCGAGAACATCGTGTCGGCATCGGATGGCGGCGATGCGCTGGGGCGTGGAGCTTCGCGGTCAGGCGGCGTGTCCATGGGCGGTGTCAGGTGTAGTTGCCGATCAGCGAAGCCACCTCGATCAGCAGGATCGCGAGGAACATGCGCACCAGGCTATCGAGCGCGGCGCTGGTTCGGGTGGTGTCGGCGCGCGGCCCGCGCAACAGCGCGCCGACCGGGATCAGCGACACCGCGAGGCTGAACAGCAGGGTCTTCAGCGCCAGGATCATCATCACGCCCGGCTCGAAGATCTGGCCGATCACGCGCGTGAAGCCCGCGAACGCACCGAGCGACAGGCCGTACAGCGACAGGTACGCGATCAGCAGCGCGATCAGGCAGCTCAGTGCGGCCAGCAGCCCGACCGCGAAGATGCCGGCGACGACCCGCGGCATCAGCTCGTGGCGCACCGGGTCGATGCCGCGCGCCTGCAGGCGGACCAGGTCGCCGCGTGCGTGCATGCGCGACAGCTCGGCGCCGCTCGGCACCGTGCAGCGCAACGCGACGAACAGCGCGGCGGTCAGCGGAATCAGCTCGAGCACGAGCACCCGGATGACCATCTCGAGCGCGTACTGCCCGAGCCCATAGCTCGCGGCCGTGACGATCACGATGCGGATCAGCACCAGGCTGACCAGTGCCGACAGCACCGAGAACCAGGGAATCAGCGGCGCGGCACCGACGTAGACGTGATGCAGCAGCGCGCGCCGGTTGGTTGCGAGGTAGGTGGAGGGCGACAGCGCGAGCACGATCACCACCGCGCCGACCCGCACGATGTGCCACCAGCTCGTCGACCACTGGACGCCGGCCCGCCCGGCGGCACCGATCGCGCCTTGCAATGAACTCATCGGGCCCATGGGCGGATCATATGCAAGTGCCCACCGGCTACGTTCGCGGTGAGCCGTGCGAACGGCGTGGCAGGGGCTTCGATACCTCAGCCCGAACGGGAGTCGGTGTTACGCCGGCACCGCCGGCACGACCGCAACGACCTGTGGATGCTCGTCGAACGCATGCCCCGCTTCGATCCACGCCTCGAGCCCGCCGGCGAGCGGGCGCACGCGCGTGAAGCCGTGCGAGGCGAGCAAGCGTGCCGCGGTGGCCGCGGACGCTTCGTTGGGGCAGTTGCAATACAACACGATCTCGCGGTCGCGCGGCAGGGTCGCGATCAGCGGGCGCTTCAGCCCTGCCAGCTCGACGCCCAGCGCACCCGGGATGCGGCGCGCATCGAGCGAACGCCCGACCTCGGAGCGCACGTCGATCACGACCGGCTGCGCGCCGGTCTCGATCAGCTCGCGCAGCTCGCCGACGCTGATGCGCGACATGCCGACCTCGCGCAGGAACGCGCGCCGGCGCAGGTAGCGCACGCCGAGGTAGATCACGAACAGCACCGCCAGGGCCAGCAGCGCAACCGCGCCGAACGTGGACATCACCGCGAGCACGTCGCGGATCTGCGCGCTGAAGACGGCGCCGATGGCGAGCAGCGCACCGGCCCAGATGAGCGCGGCAAGCGTCTCGTAGCCGACGAACGTGAGCGTCGACATGCCGAGCGCGCCCGCCATCGGCGGCGCGACGACCGAAACGCCGGGCACGAACTTGGCGGCGATCAGCGAGCTGCCGCCCCAGCGGCCGAGGAACGCTTCGCTCTGGCGCACGCACGAGTCGGGCGACATCGAGATGCGGCACAGCAGCTTCAGCACCTGGTAGCCGTAGCGGCGACCGGCCCAGAACCACAGGCCGTCGCCGAGCAGGTTGCCGACGATCGCAGCGGCCAGCAGCGTGATCAGCGAGCCCTGCGCGCCGACCGCAAGGGCGCCGGCCACCGCGAGCACCGGTGCGGCGGGCACCGGCGCGCCGATCCGTGCGGCCAGCGTGACCACGAAGACCAGCGGGGCGCCGTAGTGGAGGACGAGGTCGATGAGGTCGGGCATGGGGCGAGGCGTTCGGGGCGAATGATAGGTGCGCCATGAGGCTTCGGTTAGGGTAAGGGCCTTTTCACAAGACACCCATGCGCCGAATCGGCCTCGACATCGAACCACGACAACGCGTGTTCGCGGCGTTTTTCCTGTACGCGTTCGCGATGGGTGGCATCTTCCCTCGCGTGCCGGAGCTGCAGCGCGCGATGGGCGCGACCGAAGGGGCGCTCGGGCTGGCGCTGATCGGAGCGTCGACCGGCACGCTCGTCTCGCTCACGCTCGCCGGGCGGCTGCTGGACCGCATCGGTCACCGGCGCGCGTTGCTCGCGCTGACGCCGGCGATGGCCGCCTGCTACGCGCTGGCGTCGTTCGCGACGGCGCCCTGGGCGCTGTTCGCGCTGCTGGTGCCGTGCGGGCTGTGCATCGGCGCGGTCGAGATCATCGTCAACCTCGAGGCCGACCGGGTCGAGCACCAGGAAGGGCGGCGCATCATGAACCG
>Ga0075366_10000852_pt1 | contig 14695 bp, 13 predicted proteins | sample EndMethybrTD3031_FD_72351 | JGI IMG/M metagenome (GOLD analysis project Ga0075366, IMG submission 72351) | Populus endosphere microbial communities from Tennessee, USA - Endosphere MetaG P. TD hybrid TD303-1 | ecosystem: Host-associated > Plants > Roots > Endosphere | place: USA: Tennessee...
GTTTTAATCTTTTAAAACCCCAACCTGGCGCAAGTATGCAGGCCGAGTAACTTGTGCCTGCCAAATAAATAAGGACACAAGTACACCAAGCACTTGCTATGGTGCAAATAGATAAAAGCAAACTACTCAAAAGGAGCCAGGGGGAATGACTAATAAAAATCGGCGCCGTTAACTTCCATTGCCTGCGGATAAGAATTCCACATGGTATATACCTCCGGGTTCTCTTCCATTGTCGGGTGTAAAGAATTAACCGGTAACGTTGTAGTTTCGCTATTTAGTTTTTCATCAGCATGTGATAGCAGCGCTGGTAAAAATGTCATCAGTTCTACTGCCTGGTAATATGTAAGTATCATAGTTAAGCGATATGAAGTAATTGGTTTACTAATATACTTAACTTATACAGTAATTGTTTTCAAATTTCATCTTTTTTTCATCTTCAACTTATTTGTTACAAAGCTTAATTTGTCCGGCATGGTAAGCTATGTGCGCGGCGCGGTTAATTATCATGTTTAAGCGGTTACGTGTCAGGTCTTTAGCAAAGTCTTCCTCACTAACCAGTTGATGCCGTTTAAACCACTCCCCGGCTTCCAAGCCGTTAAACAAAGTGGTTAACTTTTCATGTACATCCGTCCAGGCTTGCCTTAAATAAGCGGCATCGGGTATACTGGCCCCGATATTATCTGCACTTTTAAGAAAATCATTATCTAAATGCTGATATTTTCTTTCGGCTAACCCTAAGGATTCGCCCAGCATATCGTGGTAGGCCACAAAATGCCCCAACAGGTATATCACCCTGTTTTTCCCCGGGGCAACCTGCAATTGCAATTCATCGTCGGTAAAAGAGCTGAACATTTTTTCAAGGCGGCTTATCTGCAAATCCCAGTTGCCCAATACCATTTTTATAAATAGTTGTTGCTGATCCATAAGGTTCTATTTGTTTGTGATGCTAAATGTAACAGGCTTTTATATACCTATAGACATACGATTGTCATACCAGTTAAATTTGATATTGTGATGATGATCAGACAAGGCATTGAAAACAGCAGGCACTATTCAGGCCTGCTTAATGGTAACAGCACATATTAATAATTATTAACCAATATCGACCCCTTATTAAAGTTATTGCTTTGGCAATGCCTGTGGTCTTCCCCTAATTTAGGGGAAAGCAATGGCCGTGCTGTTTACAGAAACCTTTATAAGGGGTAAAGTTTACCATGGGCTATTACTCGCCTAATAGCGGCATTAAACATCTTTTTTATGGTTAACACATTTTGGCACATGCAAACAGTTAAATTATTGATTTTCAAATATTTAACTAAAAATAACGCCTAAATTATGTTAACCATGTAAACCATGATTAGATGTATAATTAGCACACCTCGTTTCATTTTTATAAATTAGTTTTATGAAAACCAACCACAACCCTACCCATTTTGCTGCCTTGCACAAAGCAAAGCCCTTTGTTTTAGGTATGCTGTTTTGTACAAGCATAGCCATGGCCCAAAACAGTAAACCTGTAATTAATGCCATAGTAAAGGAAGAAACCACTAATTCGCAACTGGAAAAACTGGCGCACGAATTATTTGACGGCATTGGTCCGCGTTTGGTAGGCACCCCCCAAATGAAACAGGCTAACGATTGGGCGGTTGAAAAATACAAGAGCTGGGGTATTGATGCCCGGAACGAAAAATGGGGCGAATGGCGTGGTTGGGAACGCGGTATATCACACATTGACATGATATCGCCAAGGGTAAAGTCGCTGGAGGGTACGCAACTGGCCTGGAGCCCCGGTATGGGCAAAAAAACGGTAACTGCCGAGGTGATCATCCTGCCCGACCTGGCCGATTCGGCAGCCTTTCAGCAATGGCTGCCTAATGCCAAAGGTAAATTCGTAATGGTTTCTGTAAACCAGGTAACCGGTCGCCCGGATGACAACCTGACGCAATTTGCCCTAAAGGAAACCATGGCCAAATTAAAGGCCGATCAGGCTGACGCTGCAAAAGCCTGGGCCAAACGCATACGAAATACCGGCTTCACTACTAAAACGCTCCCTGTGGCCTTAGAAAACGCCGGGGCGGTGGGTATTATTACCAACACCTGGTCGGCAGGTTTTGGGGTTGATAAAATATTCAGCGCCTACACTAAAAAAGCACCTACGGTTGATATCGCCCTGGAAGATTACACCTTAATGTACCGCTTAATTGAGGGCGGCACCAAACCTGTCATCAGCGTGCATTGCGAATCAAAGGAATTGGGCACCGTACCAACCTTTAATACCATTGCCGAAATTAAAGGCACCGAGAAACCTGATGAGTACGTGATGCTATCCGCTCACTTCGACTCGTGGGATGGCGGCACCGGCGCTACAGATAACGGTACAGGCACCCTGACCATGATGGAGGCCATGCGGATACTGAAATTGGTTTATCCGCATCCTAAACGGACTATTTTGGTTGGCCATTGGGGCAGCGAAGAAGAAGGCCTGAACGGATCGAAAGCGTTTGTAGAAGATCATCCCGAAATAGTAAAGAACCTGCAGGCCCTGTTTAACCAGGATAATGGTACCGGCCGTGTGATCAATATAGGCGGACAGGGCTTTGCCGATTCAAAAAACTTTATCCCGCGTTGGTTATCAGCCGTGCCCGATACTATTAAAAACCGCATTAAAACCAATTTCCCCGGCTCGCCAAGTGGTGGCGGGTCTGATAACGCTTCGTTTGTAATGGCCGGCGCTCCGGGCTTCTCCATAGGTTCGTTAAACTGGTCGTACTTTAACTATACCTGGCACACCAACCGCGATACCTACGACAAGATAATTTTTGACGATGTGCGCAACAACGCCATGTTAGCCGCTATGCTGGTGTATATGGCCAGCGAAGATCCTGAAAAAACATCGACCGTAAAAGCTGAAGGCATTACCTGGCCGGTAGCGACAAAGGCTACACGAAGAGGCATGCTGGATAAGTAAGGATTCGAATTAATCAATACGTCATTGCGAGGAGTGAAACGACGTGGCAATCCCCGATAGGCAGGTCAACTCTGCTGATTTGGGGATTGTTCGTACCTCACAATGACGTTTTTTAGTTTATGCACAAACATAAACCCAACATTCATCTATACAAAACACCAAACTACCGATACATTTTGCTATATATGCTTTTATAATCCGTTGCTTTGTGAATATGCCACGCTTTAAAGCTTCCTACGTTATCCATGCGGCCGGTTGGTTGCTTTTCCTGATGTTCCCTTTGCTGTTCCTGAACGACGGGCTGAAAGGCAATAGCACATGGGTACTGTTCGCTTCATCGTACTACTGGATGTTTTGCCTTACCTATATGGTAATGTTTTACTTCAACCTGGGCTATCTTATTCCGCGTTTATTGTTGCGCAAAAAGTATCTTATTTATAGTTTGATCATCGTGTTCCTGCTTAGCTGCGTTTACTTCCTGCAGCCATTTGATAAGCTATTGGCCCACAACCCGAGGGTACAGGCACAATTAGCAGCACAACAGGCAGCCGCGGCACATCAGCACTATTTGGACAGCGTAAAGGAAAGTCACCGCTATTTTGGCCCCCTGCCCCACCAGGACCTGCGTATGCAGGACCCAACTGTTAAACCGGCAACGGGGATCAGTCCGCTGCTGGCGCACTCGCGTGATATTGATACCATTAGTTTAGTAATATTTGCCTTGATGATGGCGCTAAGCATTGCCATAGGTACGGTACAACAATGGCAGACTACCGAACAGCGTGTAATAAAAGCGGAAGCCGAGAAGGCCAATGCCGAACTATCATTCCTGAAGGCGCAGATCAATCCGCACTTTTTGTTCAATACGCTTAATAACATTTATACGCTGTCGGTTACCCAGAACGAGCATACATCGGATAGTATCATGAAGCTATCCAATATTATGCGGTATGTTACCGATGAAGTCAGTGAGGATTTTGTGCTGCTACAGGACGAGATCAATTGCGTGAACGATTATATTGATCTGCAACGCCTGCGCCTGGGTAAAAAAACCGGGGTAAACTTTAAAATTACCGGCAGCATCACCACACAGCGCATTGCCCCCTTGATATTGATACCTTTTGTAGAGAATATGTTTAAATACGGCATAAGCAAGCAGGAAGAGAGTGCCTTAAATATTGAACTGATAGCTGAGGCCCAGACCATCACTTTTTACTGCGAGAATAAGATATTTAACAATCAGCCTAAAAACCCCGAACGTGTTGGCGTAGGTATTGCCAATACCAAACAAAGGCTGCAATACATTTATCCGAACAAACACTTGTTAAATATTGAAGAAAAGAACAATATATTTAAGGTGAAGTTAACTTTACATACCTAATACTACGCATGGCCCCTTTAAAATGTATAGCTATTGACGACGAACCACTGGCGCTTGAGCTGATGCGAAAATACATTGCTAAATTTTCGCAATTGCAACTGGTGCAGTGCTTTGAAGACGCGATATCGGGTGCCGAATTCTTAGCAAAAAACCCGGTAGATATACTTTTTGTAGACATAAACATGCCCGATATTTCGGGTATAGACCTGGTACGGTCGTTAGCGAATAAACCCATGGTGATTTTCACCACCGCTTATAAAAACTTTGCATTTGAAGGCTTTGAACTGGAAGCATTAGATTATTTACTAAAACCTATTGATATTACCCGCTTTGGTAAAGCTGTTGAAAAGGCCGTCGAGTTTCAGCAATACAAAACTGCGCAGGGTAGCGCAAATCAGCAGGAAAGTTTATATGTGTATTCAGAATACCGCATGGTTAAAATAAACCTGAGCGAGATAGAATATATAGAAAGCATGGAGGATTATATCAAGATCCACACCTCCACCTCGCCAAAACCTGTACTTACCCTTATGCCCCTGAAAAAAGTCTTAGAAAAATTACCTGCCGATCAGTTTCAACGTGTGCACCGCAGTTATGTAGTAGCAACCGGCAAAATCAAATCCATCCAGAACCGAAAAATACAATTAGCGAATGCCGAATTACCGATAAGCGACAGTTACAGCAGCTTTGCAAAAGAATGGGTAAAAAGGCATTAAAAATGCTTATTCCAGGTAATAATGCTTAATAGTGTTTAAGCCCTTATCTAACTCATAAACCCAGGGCACCGCTGTGGGTATTTCTAAGGCGGTCACTTCTTCATCCGACAGGTTATCCATGTACTTAATTAGCGCCCTTAAGCTATTCCCGTGTGCGCAGATAATTACCTTTTGGTTTTGCCTTATCACCGGCACAATGATCTCGTTCCAGAAAGGCAGTACCCTATCCATTGTTTCGCTCAGGTTCTCGGTTAAGGGTATTTCCCTATCGGTTAAATCTTTATACCTTAAGTCGTGACCCGGGTAGCGTTCATCTTCTTTTGTTACCGCTGGCGGGTGTTCGTTTGGGTCACGGCGCCATTTTTGCACTTGTTCTTCACCATATTTAGCAATGGTCTCATCTTTATTCAATCCTTGCAAAGCTCCATAAAAGCGTTCGTTTAAACGCCACGATTTGGTTACCGGTATCCATAAATGGTCCAATTCTTCCAGTATAAAATGCATTGTTTTAATAGACCGTTTTAACACCGAGGTAAAACCGGCATCAAAATTATAATCATATTTCTTCAGCACTTGCCCGGCTTTATGGGCTTGCAGGCAACCTTCGTCGCTCAGGTCAACATCGGTCCAACCGGTGAAACGGTTTTCGTGGTTCCACAAGCTTTCGCCGTGGCGTATTAAAACAACTTTTTGCATATGTAATTATTAACGGCAAACATTACGGCCTGTTTGTAAAAATACTTGATAATTAGCACTTGATAATTATTTGTAAATAAATTAGATTGCCCCTTCAATCACTATTTAAACCTAAAAATAATATGATCCCTACAACACCTGTACCTGTAAAGGATGGCATTGCCAATCCTGCACCGTTGGGCCTGTGCGCTTTCGGTATGACCACCGTTTTACTAAACCTGCACAACGCGGGCTTCTTTGAATTAAACTCAATGATATTGGGCATGGGCCTTTTTTATGGCGGCCTTGCACAAGTTGTCGCCGGGGTTATCGAAGCTAAAAAGAATAATACCTTCGGTTTAACCGCATTTACTTCATACGGTTTTTTCTGGCTATCGCTGGTTGGCCTTATTGTAATGCCCAAATTAGGGTGGATAGACAAAACCTCGGGAACTGCTTTCTCTGCTTACCTGGCTATGTGGGGTATATTTACTTTCCTGTTGTTTTTTGGAACTTTAAAGCTTAACCGCGCGCTGCAATTTGTATTTGCATCGTTAACCCTATTGTTTATCCTGCTGGCTATAGATAAAGCGACCGGTAACGAACAAATTAACCATGTAGCAGGCTATGTCGGCATCGTGTGCGGCGCATCAGCCATTTATACCGGTATTGCCAATTTATTAAATGAAATGTATGGACGGGTGGTACTACCTATTGGGACAGTAGCTTAACTCCCAAAGCACAATTCATATAAATGTCATTGCGAGGCATGAAGCAGTCGCACGGAGGAAGAGCACCTTACATAATGTGCGATTGCCACGTCACTCTGTTCCCCGCAATGACATTTTTTGTTTATAATTCCGTTACTTTGCCGCTGTGAAAGATTACAAAAAATACTATACCATCCCGGCAACTCCCGAGGAAATATATACCGCGTTAACCAATCCGTTCACTATTGAATTATGGACAGGCGACCCGGCAGTAATGTCGACAGAACCCGGCTCTGAATTTTCGATGTGGGACGGCAGTATTGTGGGCAAGAACATTGAGTTTATTGAAAATAAAAAAATAGTACAGGAGTGGTATTTTGATGGCCAGGCCGAAGAATCCATCGTAACTATTAAATTGCATGCTGATAAAGATGGCACATCGGCCGAATTAAGGCATACCAATATACCCGATGAAGCTTTTAACGATATTACCGAAGGCTGGAACGATGCTTATTTTGGAGCATTAGCCGAGTTTTTTGACGGGATATAACCCACATAGCGTCATGCCGTCCGTCAGCTGACGGATTCGGCACCCCATATGGTAATCAATTGCTAAGCAGGCGAGATGCCGAAACAAGTTCGGCATGACAGAAGTATAAAACAAGAAAAGCCGCTTCACGCGGCTTTTCTTATTTTATATCGAAAGGTTAAACCGTTACCGGCTCTTTGGCTAAAACACTCATAACAGGTACAGGAACTGCTGCCACTTTGAAATGTTCCGCATAAAAGCGTTTCTTGCAATCGTGATATTCGCTTACAGCGCCAAAAAAATTCATAGTCTTTATGTAATACCAGGCAAGGTCAACCTGGAATGGCTTAAAGCCCGACCGTGCGCTTTTAGGGTACAGGTGATGGTTATTGTGCCATTCGCCTGCTACAATGCCTGGCCAGGCCTGATTAACCGACATATCGTCGCGGTTATAATCTATGCCCTCACGGCGTTTATCCTTGCCTTTACCGTGTCCTTCGTAATTAAAGGTGCGTACACCTACCGCCCAAACACCGGCTGCCCCAAATAAGGTACAAGCCAGGGCATGCCCGCCAATAAGAAAAAATACCAGGTACCAGAACGACCAGCTTAACACAACGGACAGAACGGTACGCAGCGGATTAGCCAGTGTGCCATATTTTTGATATTGTTCAAATGTGTTTACTTGCACACCGGTATGCTTCATCAGTTTAACACAGCGGCCATAATCTTTAGCATCCATATTGCGGGCTATTGGTTGATGGTTAACGTCGGCTAAAAAGCAATAAAGGAAACCGGCAGTAGCATTATATGGATCACCCGGCTGATCTGATTTTGCATGATGCACATGATGCGATATCACATAAATTTCTTCGGGTATGATCTTAATAGTAAGATTTTGGGTAAAAAACCGCCAAAAGTTATTACGGAATTTATAGGCACGATGTGTACAATACCGGTGATGCCAAATGGTCCCATGTGTACCCAATACAATCATGCTGTAAACAAAGGCAGCAATTAATAGCTTGTAGGTGAAAAATTTAAAAATAAAAAGAAATAAGCAGGGTGCCAATATTAGCACCATAGTCCAGCTCATAAACGAGAGCCAGTTTTTTTTATCACGAAAAATGTTCAGTCTTGAAAAGAATTCGGTAACGATTTGTTTGGGCGATGGTTTAATCAACGTACCCGTTTTATCCTTCCATCCATAAGAAGGAACCTCCAGCACACTATCTAAAAATGTCATTAAAACTTCAAATTAGGGTTTATACTCAATGTCAGAGAATTGTAAAATTGGTGTAAGATAGGGTTTTTAATGTAAGGTGTACATTAATTCTAAATATTATCTACACTTAAACTGCATTAGTCTTTGCAGTAGCAACCGATAAGGGGAGTGTAAAGTAAAAACGGCAACCCTGGCCAGATATTGCCTCAACACGTAATTTGCCTTTATTTAATTCTATTAATTCCTTACAAAGTAATAAGCCCAGGCCCGTCCCCGTTTCGCCCGACGTGCCCCTTTGCGAGAAATGTTGATTGGCCGTAAACAGTTTTTCTACATCAGTGGCATTCATGCCTACTCCGTTATCATCCACACATATTTCCATTTCGCCATTTTTAATTTCCGAGATTACTTTAATACTGCCGTTTTGATTAGTGAATTTTATGGCGTTACTAATAAGGTTGCGCATAATTACCTTGATATGGTTTCTGTCAACCCAAACATTAGCCTTATGGATGCAGTTATTGCTTAACGAAATATTTTTCTGGTGTAATTGATGTTGAAAGGTCTCCTTCATTTCATCGGTTATTTCACAAATATCTATAGCAGTTGCAGATACATTTTGACCTTTTATTTGATTCCCTGCAAAATCTACCAGGTTGGCCAGTGTTAGTTCGGCCCCTTTCACAATAGGTGTAATATCCGACATTAACTTTTTAACCTCGTTAACTGTTAAATAATCGTTTGCAAACATATCTGCTATACTGGTTAAACTGGCAATAGGCGTGCGCAAATCGTGCCCAATAATGGCAAGTAGTTTATCCTTTAATTTATTTACATCTTCTAAATCGGTACGTTGTATTTCTATTAACTTTTTCTGCTCAAACAACACTTTATGTTGGGCTTGTAACTTATTGTTTAACTGATGCTTTTGCTTATAATAAATAAATATTACCACCATGAAAGTTAACGCGGTAATTAGCGATGCTACTAACAATGCAATAGTCCTGTGTTGCGTATGTATCAGGTCTTCATTGGCCTTGTTATTAATATTGGCCTGTTCAATACCGTTAAGCTTATCGTTCAACACAAAATAGTCTTTAATAAGCTTAAGCGATTTTTCATTATTTAAAACAGCTATCTGTTTATATATTTCATTAGCCTTGCTTTGCATTTGTATGGCGTGCCGCAAATCGCCTTGCTTTTCATAAATCCCCTCAAGAACATTTAATGCACGTAGCTTTAATTCGGCAGCCCCTAAGGTATCTGCCAGCAAATAACCAGTGTTAGCGTAGCTTATGGCTTGTGGCAAATTGTTTTTCAATACAAAAAGCCGCGACCGATCTATCATTAAAACCGACCAAAGGCGTTTGTTATGAATGGTTAAAGCTATCTGCCTGCAGGTATCCAGGGCATGTTCGGCAGCGTCAAGCCGGTTCTGTTTAATATATATTTGCCCAAGCCGGTTATACAGTATGCCGGTTAAATTATTGTTTTTAGCAAGCCGGCTATATTTAAACGCGGTATCTATATATCTTAAGCCATTGGTATAATCGTTTTTAGCATTATGTAACGATGTGTATTCGGTATATATTTCGGCCTTCATCGGAATATCGCCTCCGGCCAATTTAAGTGCCTGTTCAAAAAAGTATACTGCTTTACCGTAGCTTTTAAGCTCCACATAGTTACGTGCAATATTCCGGTAACAATTTGCTAATGCAACCTTATCCGTTTTTAAATACGGTATAGCCTGATTTAAATAAAACTGGCTTACCGGTAAAAAAGATTGCACCCAATAACTTACACCAATAGTATTAAAACTATTACCTACACCTAAGTCGTAGTTTATTCTTTTAGAATAAACCAGTGCCTGTTCGGCAATTTTTCGTGCAGCATCCGGGTTTTTTAAAACTAACGTACGGGATTTTTGCAAAAGCGACTTCACCCTGGCCTGGTCTGAAACCGTAGGCACAGTATCCTTCTTAACAGCCGGGTAAGCATGGAGGCAAAATAATACCAATAAAAATAAGCCCAACCAAAACTTCATGCAAAAGGTGTTACTATTTTTGTGCTTTCTTAACTTGTATTACGCAACGTTCACCTTTAAGGTTCTGTTTACATTCATCTAAATCCATATCCGGATTAGTTTTCCGGGCATTGTTTATACTGTTTTGTTTTTCCACTTTGCGCCGGCGGGCTTCTTCAAACCTTCTAATCTGTTCCTGGGTTTCCAATATCAATCCGGGTACTTCAACAGGTTGATTCTGCTCGTTTTTTGCAACCATAGTGAAATAGCTGGTATTGGTATGCTTTATCACGTTAGTTTTCACGTTCTCAGATATCACCCTAATGCCAACAACTAATGATGTTTTGCCAACATAATTTACCGATGCCATAAGCGATACCAATTCACCAACTTCAACGGGTTCCAAAAAATTAACGGTATCGATAGATGCCGTAACACAGTAATTACCAGCATGTTTTGCAGCGCATACGTACGCCACTTTATCCATTAATGAAAGTAGTATACCACCGTGTATCTTCCCGCCAAAGTTGGCATATGAAGGGATCATTAATTCGGTAATGGTGGTTCGGGAAAAGTGTACAGACTTGTAAGCTTTTATGTTTTCGGATGGGTCAGGCATTATCAACAGTATTAAGCGGTTACAAGTTTAATCAACAAAAAGGGGATTTCCGCAAAACAAGCAACTATTTATTTTAGCAGACATTAAACCACTTGAAATTATGGTGTCAAACATGGTATATTGCCTAAAAATCTAAATCGAAGTGAAAGCTACTTTTTTTACCATCTGTATCTTATTATTTTCTTTATCAATTCGCGCCCAGGAAACCCTTTTGCAGGCGCAAAAATTAACTAAAGATATTGTATTAATATACAATGTATTAAAGGATAATAAACAAATAAAAGATGGCTTATTCCAGGCCCGGTATCAAAAAACCAAAGCATTGGCCAGCGGGCTTTATAGAAACAATAAGCAAGTGGGCGTATGGCATTTTTTTAACAGACAAGGTGTACTTGCGCAAAATTACGATTATGACCGTAACATGCTGACCTACGAAGCACCTGACGATGAAGAATTTACTTATATTGTTGATAAAGATTTTAAAAAAACCGATACCATAACCAAACCTATCAGGATAGGCGGCAGATATTATGGTTATCTCCCCTACCTGCTTATCTTCCAAAAACCATCAGACCTGCTCTATTATGATACCATTTCAGCTACGCTTGAATTACTGATAAGTCCTGTCGGGAACCTTGCTGACTATACAGTACACTTAACGGGTTACGAGTATAAAAACGATTTAAGTGTGAACATTAACCTGCTTAATGCCGAAGATAAAATATTTATACCGGCCACCTTAAACGGGGAGCCAATCGCCTCGAGGATTGTTATACACTGTAAATTAGATAACGGCGGGAAGCTGGTACTTTAAGATATTAATTAAACTATTTTGCCCTATAACTTAACAAAGTTTTAATTTTGAAGAAAATAGGTTAAGTGAGCAATTTCAGGAGATTAAAAAAATTCCACAACTTCTTTAAATTTCAGCGTGATTTCCGGGCTACCAGTATCCGCAAAGTAAAAAGCTACGAAATTGTGCTGCTTTGGGTACGTAAGTTTCTTACACGTACACAATTTCTAATATTATCAGGCATTTTGGTAGGTACCACTTCTGGCCTGGCGGGTGTGTTATTAAAAAGCCTGGTACATTATATCCATTATTTGATTACTACTAAGTATCAATTTGAACAGCAGATCATCTTTTACATCATCTTCCCTTTGCTGGGCATAGTGCTCACTACCATTATCGGACTTATATTTTTCAAAAAAGGGCACGAGCGTAAAGGCATACCGGCTATACTGTTTGATATCGCTCAAAATTCAAGTATGGTGCCGCGTCTAAAAATATACTCGCAAATTATACAAAGTGCCATAACGGTTGGCCTGGGTGGTTCTGCCGGTTTAGAGAGCCCTATAGCTGTTGCGGGGTCTGCTATTGGGTCAAATTTTGCAAAAACCTACAATCTTGATTATAAAGACCGTACGCTGCTGCTGGCAGCCGGTGCAACAGCAGGTATCGCCTCGGCTTTTAACGCGCCTATCGCAGGTATGATGTTCGCTTTTGAAATACTGCTTACCGGCGTGGTATTTACCGATTTTATCCCGCTGGTTGTGGCGGCTGTATGCGGCAGCCTGGTATCGCGAATTATTTTGAATGAAGAAGCTTTGTTCCAGTTTACCACCCGTCATGCGTTTAACTATAAAAATATACCCTTTTATATCGTACTGGGCCTTATTAGTGGTTTGTATGCACGTTACTTTATAGTGATATCGCGATGGGTAGAGCACCGTTTAAAAAGCACAAAAACAACAAAACTGCAAAAGGCTTTTATTGGCGGCATATTACTTTCAATTTTATGTGTGTTGTTCCCACCACTTTTTGGTGAAGGCTATCAAACTATTAAAGACCTGACCAACGGGCACATTAAAGAAATTATAGGTGTAAGTTTCCTTAAATACTTTGATTACCACGCCGGGTTTGTACTGCTCTTCCTGGGTTTTATTTGTTTACTGAAGGCTTTTGCCACCTCTATAACCATTAATAGCGGCGGTGTTGGCGGTAACTTTGCGCCATCGTTATTTGCCGGCGGCGCGCTTGGGTACTTTATAGCGGTACTGTGCACGCAATTAGGTATTAGCAATGTACCTGCCACAAATATGATACTTGTGGGCATGGCCGGGGTAATGAGTGGTGTTTTATATGCCCCACTTACAGCCATATTCCTGATAGCTGAATCCAGTTCGGGTTACGATCTGTTTATCCCTTTGATGATCGTTTCAGTTATTTCTTATCTCATCGCTAAGCGGTTTTCATCTATTTCACCCGAACTAAAGCAATTGGCTGATGAGGGACAAATATTTACCAGGGAGCACGATCAGAATTTATTATCATTGCTACACACGCGTGACCTGGTTGATAAAGAGATACAAGTAATAGGCCCGCTCGCAACCTTTAACGAATTAATAAACCTGATTAAGACAGGAAAACGCAATTTTATTGCCGTGGTTGATAACGACGGCATGCTTGAAGGAATAATAAGATTAGATGATATCAGGCCGGTAATGTTTAACAATGAATTGCACGAAAGTTTAAACGTTCAAAAGATAATGATCACACCGCCCGCCATCATAAATATTAATGATGATGTACGCGATATTATAAAAGCATTTGATGAAACAGCCACCTGGAACCTGCCGGTAGTTAATAACGGGCTATTTGTTGGGTTCATATCAAAATCGGCTATATTAAACCGTTACCGGGAATTATTGAAAGAGTATTCCACTTAAAGTAAAAAGCCCTCCCGATATACCGGGAAGGCTAATTTATTCATAGGTAAATTGTTGTTTATGCTTTCATTACGCCTATTTTACTACCCTTCCAATCAGGGAATAAAACATGGTCGTTATTTATCTTCAGGTGCTTATCTGCAACTTCACTAAACACACTGCGGAAGTCGGTAGTTACCGCTAAATCGCGGCCATCTTCCAGGTTATCAACCGATAGCGGTTTAATATCACCATGAACAATACCCCCATTAACATCGGCACCTAATATAAAGTTACACGATGCGCGGCCGTGGTCGGTACCGCCGGTACCATTTTGGTGCACTGTACGGCCAAACTCGGTCATGGTCATTAGGGTTACGTCATCCTGGTAAGCTTCAATATCGTTCCAGAAGGCTACTATGCAATTACTCAGATCGTTTACGTTACGGGCGAAGATGCCTGTATCGCTCCCCTGGTTAAAGTGGGTATCCCAACCACCCGATTCGGTAAAGGCAACCTCCAGTCCTACATCCATTTTTATTAATTGCGCCACTTGTTTAAGCGAATTACCTAATGCGGTATTTGGATAGTTGGCATTAGCAGCAGGTTTATAGTTCCTCACATCATTTTTTTGAAGCATTTTAACGGCATCAAAGCTTTCTTTGCCGGTTTCCTTTAACAGACCTGATGTTGTTTGTCCATATAGGTCTTCAAAGCTTTTAGCAGCCATGCTTGCGCCATTGGGGTTACCACGCATTTGGATCGCAAAATCCTGCAGGTTACTGATAGCTACTGAAGGGTTATCGCCGTAAAACGAACGTGGCAGCGAAGAGGTTAAGCTAACTGCCTGGAATGGCGTAGCTGCATCGTGCCCCAACAACCCTACTGCCCTGTTCAGCCAGCCGCTGCTGGTGCCTTTATTAAACGGTGTACCGGCTTCCATGTAATCCTGCGCATCAAAATGCGAGCGGGTATTATTTGGCGAACCTATGCCGTGTACAATGGCTAAGCGTTTATCTCTGAATAAAGGTTCAAACGCGCTCATTGACGGATGCAGCCCAAAACGGCCGTCCAAATCTATCAATGGTTTTTGATTACCTCCCTTTGCTGCTGACAAAAACAATGTAGGCCGGGCGGCTT
>Ga0075366_10000854_pt1 | contig 14687 bp, 16 predicted proteins | sample EndMethybrTD3031_FD_72351 | JGI IMG/M metagenome (GOLD analysis project Ga0075366, IMG submission 72351) | Populus endosphere microbial communities from Tennessee, USA - Endosphere MetaG P. TD hybrid TD303-1 | ecosystem: Host-associated > Plants > Roots > Endosphere | place: USA: Tennessee...
GTGTGTCACTGTCGAATGGTACCATGCGCCTATCGGCAAGGCCGTCGCCTACCAGGATAGTCATGCCGCTATACGGGTCGGGGAGATCGGGGTGCTCGAGCTCGCCCTTATTGCGGGAGTGGGTCATTGTTTCAGGATCCCATCCGGTTACGGTGCCCCTGCCATTAAACTGAAGGTCAGTGGCGATAATAATCCCACGATCTATATCGTCTTCTTCTACGGCGGTTTTCATAAATTGCCTTATACCATTTGCTTCTGCTGAGGCTTCGATGAATTGTTTTACCGCACCAGACTTAACAACGGTCTTAATGCCCTTTTCTTCACAGATGGTAAATAGTTCTTTAGCGCCTGGACGTAGCGGTGTATGACAGCCGGCATCGATAATGTCGTTGATGTTCATGCCTACGAGGTGACCAAGGGCTGCTCGCTGCCAGGCTTCGGCCTTGCCGGGAGTGAGTGTGTCGTCGTGCTGTTCTTGCTGGTGGAGCCGGTACATTGAACTGCTCATCTCAGCGATGTCTGGATGCATCAGTTTCCGCAGTTGCGGCCACGTGCCGTCAGCGACGGTGTCATCCCAGTCAATAACAAGAGTAAGCACGCCGTTGCTGGCTTCTCTGAACCGATAAAGCTTTGAGTGAACCGGTTCCAGCTCGTCGTCTGGGAACGATTCACGGTAAACAAAGCCTTCGAACTCTGATTGATCGAATGGGGTAATACCGCTCATAATCTTAAGGGGTATAGTTTACAACGTATTAGCTTATTAGTAAAGAGCGTTGTAAGAGGTCGCGTTAGCCTGTTATAATAAAGATTCTTAGGAGAATAACTCATGACAGGCACAGGCGAATACGATTTTTCAGGAGTATGGCTCAGCACTTACCACAAGACACAGAATGGTGTTCCTGAAACTGATCAATATGTAACGATGCAACAGATTGGCGACCAGCTAATCGTAGAGAGTATTCCAAGTCAGACCGGTTCATATCTTTTTGCCCGGTTTACGCTTGACGGACGCATTGCTACCGGCAGCTACCACAGCCAAAATTCACCACACAACAATGCTAAAGAAGCTATGTACTACGGTGCGGCACAGCTAGTGCTCGACCCGGATGGCAAAGCTCTCCGCGGCAAAGGTGTTGGTTTCGGTAAAGATCTTTCTGTAAAAACGACCGTGTGGGAACTTATCCGTGCCGGTCAGGATCATCATCACCTTGTTGAACCCAAGGAGAAGGAAACCAAGAAATAACATGGCAAAACCTGCAAAAGACACACTATCTGGTATCTGGAAGAGCCGCTACGAATATCCTAGCAGCTCCCGAAATGGCGTTTTTTACGCTGAGAACTATGTAAAAGTTGTACGTGTAGGTAATGCATTTGTTGTCGAATCAATTCCTGAGGTAAATGATTCATACTTAATTCTCCGTCTCACTATTGATGACGGTGTCGCTACTGGCTCGTGGCAAGAGTGTACTTCGCCAACGGGCCACTACAAGGGTGCTATCTACCACGGTGCCATCCAATTAGTCGTCGACGAAGACCAGAAGCATATGTCTGGACGCTGGGTTGGCTTCAACCGCCGCAAAGAGGTCAAGACGGGCGTATGGGAGTTCACCTACTTAGGTGACGATATGTCGGTCATTCACGACCGTGCACACGGCCAGTAAGTCTTGATGCAGATAACGAAACACTACGCCCACCTGGCGTAGTGTTTTTTATATGAGCCGTCTATAATGCGAGCATATGCATGATGCTGCAATCCAGGCTAAACAGCTGGCTGTTACCCGCGAAGGTATGCCGGTACTGCAAGACCTTACGTTTTCTATTGCTACCGGCAGGATAACTGGCCTTATAGGCCCAAGTGGTTCCGGGAAGACGACATTGATGCGGGCGATTGTCGGCGCCCAGCAGATCTCCGCAGGGGAACTAACTGTACTTGGCCTGCCCGCAGGGCACAAAAACCTCAGGTCGAAAATAGGCTATGTCACCCAATCACCAGCAGTGTATGCCGATCTGACGGTAGCTGAAAATATCCGCTATTTTGGCACGATTGCCGGCGCAAGCAAGGCGGATATAGATGGAACCCTCAAGCAAGTTGACCTGGTGAAGCAGACGGGGCAGGTCGCTTCTACGCTCTCCGGCGGCCAACGCGCCAGGCTTTCGTTGGCGGTTGCGTTGGTCGGCAATGCCGAGCTGCTGGTACTGGATGAACCGACGGTGGGGCTCGATCCGGTACTGCGCCGCGACCTATGGGCTTTATTCGCACGGTTGGCGCGTAGTGGTCACACGTTGTTGATTTCAAGCCATGTTATGGATGAGGCGGAGCAGTGCGATGATTTGCTGTTGCTGCGCGACGGCTTACTGCTGAGCCATACAACGCGCCAGGCATTACTCAAGGAGACTGGCAAGCGCAGGGTAGAAGAAGCGTTTTTGGCGCTCGTGGAGGGAAGGCACGCATGAATTTCCGCATGACGTATGCGACAGCTGTTCGCGTACTTAAGCAACTACACCACGATAAGCGCACACTGGGCTTGCTGTTCGCTGTGCCATGCCTGCTGGTCGGCCTGCTGGCTTGGATCTATGACGGTGGGATTGTGTTTGACCAGATCGGTGCTCCGTTGCTTGGAATATTCCCCTTTATTATGATGTTTGTTGTTACGTCAGTTACGACCTTGCGCGAGCGAACCTCTGGCACGCTGGAACGTTTGTTGTCCATGCCGGTCGGCAAGCTTGATATCTTGTTCGGATACGCCATTGCCTTTGGCGTGGTGGCAATCGTACAAGCGGTGCTGGTGAGCTCCCTTGCTGTATATGCCTTCGGTCTGGATATCATTGGACCGCAATGGTTCCTGATACTTGTTGCGCTGGCCGATGCGATCCTCGGTATGGCTCTGGGCTTGTGCGCCAGTGCTTTAGCGCGGACCGAGTTCCAGGCTGTGCAGTTTATGCCTGCCTTTGTGCTGCCGCAAGTGCTGCTGTGCGGGCTGGTTATACCCGTTAGCCAACTGCCAGCAATCTTAGAAGCTATCGCTGCATTCTTACCTCTGACATATGCAATTGAAGCCATGCAACTTGTCTCACGCGAATCCACGCCTTCGGTAGAGGCCTTCCAGGATTTGCTGATAGTACTGGCCTTTGCGGTAGGTGCGATTTTACTTGGTGCCGTAACACTTCGGCGCAAGACGAAGTAGCTGTTACAATAGCTTCATGACTCTATTGAAACGATTTTTATCCGTGGTTACTAAGCGGGCTTACTGGCAACTGTACATTATCGGACTTGTTATCCTAATTGCCTCTGGCTGGCTGTGGTGGACACGGGTCCACATGAATACTGAACGTGTTTTCTGGGGAATGATAAACAACAGTCTTTCAACCCAGGGCGTAACTATGGAGATCGACCAATCTGACGGCCAGAGTTCCATTAAACAGCTCATGCAGATGGAGCTGGGCGATGTTGACCAGGCACACTCACTGACGACCCTCAAGCAAGGTAACACCGAAGTTAAAACAGAGATCATTGGTACCCGTGAAGCTGATTACACCCGCTACCGCAGCATCAATACCGACCAGAAGAACGCCCAAGGAAAACCCTTGAACGTTTCGAAGATCCTTAATGTATGGTCCAAGAGCGACGACTTACAACAGTCGGAGACCCAGGCTAGCGGCCACCAGTTGCTGTCGCAATCCTTGCTTGGCATAGGGCTGCCAGTCGGCAGTGTACCTGTACCAATCGGTGAACTGACTCCAGGTCAGCGCGAGGACATGCTGCGCCTTATTAAGAGCGAAAAGATTTACGATATCTCATTTGATAAGGTCAAGAAAGAACGTAAAGATGGACGTCTGCAGTATGTCTATGAGGCGAAAATCCAGACTATTCTGTATGTGCGCATGATGAAACAGTTCGCTAAGAACCTTGGCTTCCATGAGCTTGACCAGGTTGATCCTAACTCGTACCAATCAGCAGAAGAACTTAAGGTGAAGCTAACCGTTGACGCACTTTCACGGCAACTGGTTGCCGTTGATAACCCAACAGCTGGATATGCGCAGAAATACAAAGGATATGGTCTGCCGCTCAAGGTTGAGATTCCAAAGGATCCTGTCACAGCTACCGAACTGCAGGAGAAACTGCTAGAACTCTAACACCTTGATCCCTTGGCAAACAGAACTGCTTATGTATAATCGTGGATAGTATCACAAAACATAAGCTGGAAAATTGCCCTATGGATCCACAGAAGAACGTAAACCCTCCTGCCGACGAGCAGAAGGACGCATCAGCTACACCTGATGTACCAACTGACACAACACCAACAACAACCCCGGATGGCGCTACGCCGTCTACAGGCGGCGACGCATCTTCTGATCCTTTAGCAGGTTTGGGCGATTCTTCTACGCCTGAGACACCAGACGCTGCTGCGCCTGCGAGCGACGTAACTCCTGCTGACACTGCACCAGCTGATGCCGGTGGGGCCTCTGCGCCTTCTACGGATGTAGCAGTTGCGCCTGAAGTAGCAGTAGGCGACACAACTCCTTCGATTGCAAGCGAAGAGCCAACTGTTTCTTCTGACACTCCACCTGCAACGCCACCAACGGATCCTCTGACGGGCACTGAGGCTACTCCACCAGTAACTGGTACGGTCACACCGACTGATCCAGCTGCTACCCCTTCGGTAACTGATCCAGCAGGCGGTGTCCCAGCGACAGCTCCAGTACCAGCTACCAAAGCCGACAAGAAGACTGTTATCATTCTTGGCGGTGTTGCCGCGGTGCTTATCGTAGCAATCGCACTCCTTTACTTCATGTAATAAATCGTAAAGGTATACACGTCCCCCTGGCAGTCTGCGAGGGGGACGATGGCGTATAATACATATCGTATGCAAGTTATTGTTGACTCTATCCTTACCCAGTACATCCGGCAGGGTAAGGGCAAGACCATTGTTGTGCTGCACGGATGGGCTGATAGCTCGGCTGGACTGCACAGTCTTTGTGTCTCGCTTGGCCGGCAGTATGATGTTATCGCTCTTGATTTGCCCGGATTTGGGGGCAGTGCTGCGCCTTCTACGGCATGGGGCCTCGATGAGTACGCCGCATTTGTGCAGGCATTCCTGAAAAAAGTTGGCGTCAAAAGAGTCTGGGCATTTGTGGGGCACTCCAACGGCGGGGCAATGGCCGTCCGGGGTATTGCCAATGAAACACTGTCCGCAGACCGTCTAGTGCTGCTGGCTAGCGCAGGTGTGCGCAATGTATATAAGGGGCGCAACCATGCGCTGCGTATCCTGGCTAAGGCGGGTAAAGTCATGGCTGCTCCATTACCGGCATCTGCAAAGAAGAAGTTAAGGCGTAAGGTCTACAAGACCATCGGCTCTGACATGTTGGTTGCCGAGCACATGCAGGAGACATTTAAGCGGGTCGTCACCGATGATGTTCGTGAGGATGCTGCCAAACTGACACTGCCTACACTAATGGTGTACGGCGAGGACGACGAAGCTACTCCTGTCTGGTTCGGCGAACAATTCCACGAACTTATTGACGGCTCAACCCTGGAGATATTACCTGGTGCAGGCCACTTCGTTCACCTTGACCGGCCGAAAGAGGTTGAAAAAGCACTGGAGGACTTCTTGCGATGATCCGCGGTTTGCTGAGCCTCTACTGGTGGCGCTATCCAAACACTTTGGTGTATATGCTGCAGAGTACTGAATACCAGGCGAAGCCATATCTTGTCTGGTTTTGGCAGACTAAGGATTTTTCCCGGGTTGCATATCGCCGCGAACTGAACCATACCAAAGCTGCCAGGATGCTACTGTGGGCTTTGCGTCTCGGCATGCTTGCCCAGATACTAATCGGGCTCACATTTATATATGCCTGGTACTACAATGACATGCTTGGCGGCTGGCAGTTTGGCCTTGGCCTGGTGCTTGCTTATCCGATTGTCTGGGCGCATCTCGTTGTGCTGCCGCTTGTCCTTGGGCGTTGGGCTATCGTGAAACCCAAACAACAGCGGGCAATCCATCATTCAGAGAAAGTTTTCGCCAAACACAAGGGTGTAGTCCTGGCTGTCGTGGGCAGTTACGGCAAGACGAGTATGAAGGAACTGCTGCTAACCGTCTTATCCGGCAGTAAGAAGGTAGCGGCAACTCCAGCTAACAAGAATGTTGCAATATCCCATGCCCACTTTTCACGGACTCTTGCCGGCGATGAGGATCTGGTTATTATTGAATACGGTGAAAGCGCCCCTGGTGACGTAGCCCGTTTTGCCGCAGTCACACACCCGACGCATGCAGTTATCACGGGGGTGGCACCAGCCCACCTTGACCATTACAAGACAGTCGAGCGGGCTGCTGATGACATTTTTTCGGTTACTAAGTTCGTAGAGCGTGACAACGTCTACGTAAATGGCGAGTCGCCATTCGTGGTGCCGTATACGAGTAACGGTAGCTATGCGGTATACAACCGTGAGGGGGTGCTGGGCTGGAAAGTCTCTGATGTGAAGATTGAGATTACCGGCACAAAATTTACGCTCTCCAAGGGTAAGCGCTCCATCAAATTACACAGTGGCTTGCTGGGCGGCCACCAGATTGGTCCACTCAGTTTTGCGGCAGCTTTTGCTGCAGAACTAGGAATGACTGATGCCCAGATTAAGGAAGGCGTTTCCAGGACAGCTCCTTTCGAGCACCGAATGCAGCCTTATCTGATGGGCGGTGCCTGGATTATTGATGACACCTATAACGGCAATATCGAAGGTATCCGTGCCGGCACTTCGCTGCTCAAAGAGTTGCCAGCTACACGAAAGATATACGTTTCGCCTGGCTTGGTTGACCAGGGTAAGGCCGGCCCGCAGGTCCATGCCGAAATGGGGCGCCTCATTGCTGATGTTTCACCGGATATAGTGGTGCTTATGGATAATTCTGCGGCACCTGATATTTTGAGGGGTTTGCGCGACGCTGGCTTTGAGAAAGAGGTGATTATCGAGGACGATCCGCTAGGATTCTATGTAAATCTCCAAGCCTTTGTGGCTGCCGGTGACGTTGTGCTGATGCAGAACGACTGGACGGACAACTACGCGTAGGTCCAGGTGATATACTGGAACATATGAAGAAACCTACTGTCGCCGTTGTATTCGGCTCCCGCTCTACCGAGCACGATATCTCAATCCTTACAGCGCTGGCCTCTGTCATTAAACCGCTGGAAATGTCTAAAAAATATAATGTCGTTGCAGTATATATTGCTAAGGACGGCCGCTGGTTTGCTGGCAGTGCCTTCAAAAATGTGGCCGTGTTCCAATCCGAACGGCTTGAGGGCGTGCTTTCCAAAGAACAGCCTGTTTCGCTACTGTTTAATAACGGCCTGACTTTGGTGCAGAACGGCCGCTTTAAGCGTACGGAAACAAAGGTAGATGTAGTTTTTCCAGCTCTTCACGGTACGCATGGCGAAGACGGCCAGGTGATGGCTATTTGCGAAATGGCTAATGTGCCATATGTTGGCTGCGATGTAGAGTCCAGCGTTATCGCGATGGACAAAGTCCTAGCGAAGCAGACGGCTATTGCCAACGACATAGATACTCCTAAGTATGTCTCATTCGACAAGCGGGCGTACGAACTGAGCCCCAGACAGTGGGATGACCGGATCAACAAGGAGCTAAAATATCCATTATTTGTAAAGCCGGCACACCTTGGCTCGAGCATTGGTATTACCCGTGTGACTGACAAAAAAGACCTGGCTAACGCTATCGAGGTCGCATTGCACTACGACACGAAAGCATTGGTTGAAGAAGGCGTACAGAATCTAGTGGAAGTAACGTTGCCTATCATTGGCAACGATGAACTGCGCCCAGCCTTGCTGGAACAGCCTCTTCTGAAGAGCGAAGATTTCTTTGATTTTGAAACCAAATATATGCAAGGCGGCAAAGGCAAAGGTAAGGGCGGGGCTAAGGGTGGCAAACAGGGTGCCCAGGGTTACAGCAACCTTCCTGCCGAACTGCCAAAAGACTTGTATGCCAAGGCTGAAGCTACCGGCTTGTCGGTATACCGTGCGTTGGGATGCGAGGGGACTGCCCGTGTTGACATGCTCGTGGATACCAAGAGTAAGAAGGTGTATTTCAACGAAGTTAATCCCCTGCCAGGCAGCTTGTACGCCCATAACTGGAGCCAAGCAGGGTTGTCTAATGTTAACCTTACCGACCGCTTGGTTGGGCTTGCACTCGAACGATTTGCGAAAAAAGAAGCAATTACTACTAGCTTTGCGACGAATTACCTGCAACAATTTTAAATTACATGAGTAGAGTGCCGGGTACGGGTTTGTTCCGCTGGATGCGCCAGCCGCAGTTATTTGCCACCTTTGTAGTGGTCTGCTTGTGTATTAGTGCCCTTGGTAGCCTGGCACAATCAATGGCGGCACCACAGAGTATTGCTCCGCGTCGCCGGCCACCAGCAGTAAAAGGCGTCCATACCCAGGCGTTACCTAACTGTGCGGTAGTGGCCTGTATTGCCTTGAGCTTTGACGACGGTCCGAACAATGCCGTTACACCCCATGTCCTGGATATTCTTGAGCGCCAACAAGTTAAGGCGACGTTTTTTCTTGTAGGGCAGCACGTTGCAGGACGGGAGCAGATTGTCCGGCGAATGTACACTGACGGGCACGAAATAGGCAACCACAGTTGGAACCATGCTGATTTTAGCAAGTTAAGCCCGGCAGAAGTAGATACGCAGATACGTCTCGCCCAACAGGCTATTGCTAGTGCGGGCGTACCGGCGCCGCGGTTATTCCGGCCGCCCTATGGGTCGGTAGACCCGATGGTTGTCAGCCATGTGGGCATGACTATAGTCCGTTGGAATATTGACCCAGAAGACTGGAAAGTAAAGAATGCTCCGGCAATTCACCAAAAGGTGCTTGCGGATGCTAAGCCTGGCGGTATTATCTTGATGCATGACACGGATCCTGCCACTGCAGATGCCCTGGAGCCTATCCTCGCTGACCTCAAGCAGCACTACCAGCTCATGACAGTCAGCCAGCTCATGCGGCTTTCTCCAGGTGACCAAGGCCAATACTTCGGCCGGTAGCTGGAAATATGACAATAAAGTGATATACTAAAGAAATTATGAGTAACCGTTCACTTCTCGGCCTCGAACTTCTCCTCGCCCAGTAGGGCAGTTATTTTCTTTTACCAAAAATTATCAACCAACCATAACGCCCCAGAGGGCGAGTTTACAGAGTAAGAATGGTACTATAAACGCATATGAAACGTTACAACCCCAAAGAGATCGAACCCAAGTGGCAGCAACACTGGGAAGAGAGCAAAATTTACGAAGCAAGCGATGCTTCGGACAAGCCCAAGAAATATATCCTCGAATATTTCCCATATCCTAGTGGTGCCGCTATGCACGTTGGCCACGTACGCAACTACACTATCGGTGATGCAATTTCCCGTCATGCGCGCATGAACGGCTACAATGTGCTTCATCCAATGGGATGGGACGCGTTTGGCCTGCCAGCCGAGAACTATGCGATTAAGACTGGAACCAGCCCTAAGAAGGCTATCATCGACAATACTACACGCTTCAAACAACAACTGACCCAAATGGGCTTCGGCTACGATTGGTCCCGGGAGTTTGCGAGTTCTGACCCTGAATATTACCGCTGGACGCAGTGGTTCTTCTTGCTGTTGCACGAACGCGGCCTGGCTTACCGCAAGGAAAGCAACCAGTGGTGGTGTCCTATCGACAAAACAGTCCTGGCCAACGAACAAGTAGAAGACGGCAAGTGCTGGCGCTGTGGTTCGCAGGTTGAAAAGAAGGCGCTGCCGCAGTGGTTCTTCAAGATTACCGATTATGCAGACCGTTTAGCTGCTGACCTGGATGACGTTAACTGGACGGACAGTATCAAGAATATGCAGCGTAACTGGATCGGCCGCTCAGAAGGAGCCGAGCTGGCGTGGGAAGTATGCGACGACAAGGGTGAGGGAGAAGGCTATACCTTCAAAACCTTCACTACGCGCAAGGATACCATTCCAGGCGTAACGTTTATTGTAGTGGCTCCCGAATCCCCCGAGCTGGACAAACTAACTGCAGACGACCACAAGGCGCGTGTTCATAGCTACCGCCAGGAAGTCCAAAGCCTCACTGATGTTGAGCGCCAGGAAGACAAGACCAAAACAGGCGTATTTACCGGCAAGTATGCAAAGAACCCATTCAATGGCAATCCAGTACCAATATATGCAGCCAGTTACGTATTGGCCGGCTATGGTACCGGAGTTGTAATGGGTATGGGCGGCCATGACTTACGCGACCGCGAGTTTGCGTTGAAGCATGATATCCCTATGATCTTTACGACTGAAGTCCCTGAGAACTTCGAGGATATTAATAGCCTCGAAGTGTACAAGGGTTCCGGTAAGCAAGTAAACAGCGGTGCTCCGTACGACGGCATGGACAATAAGGCCGCTGGCGATCTGATCTTTGAACAGTTGGTCAAAGACGGCAAGGCGGAGGCCCGTGTTAACTACAAGATCCGTGACTGGCTTATCAGCCGCCAGCGTTACTGGGGTGCGCCAATTCCAATGATTCACTGTCCTAAAGATGGCATCGTACCCGTACCCAAGGAACAACTGCCGGTCGTATTGCCGGAGTTGACTACCTTTGAGCCATCCGGAGACGGCAGGAGTCCGTTAGCCCGTGTAGAAGACTGGGTACATACTACTTGTCCGTCTTGTGGTGGTCCGGCAACGCGTGAAACAGATACTATGGATGGCTTTGCTTGTTCCAGCTGGTATTTCCTGCGATTTGCAGATCCGCACAACAACGACAAGTCATTTGATGCTGAAAAAGTAAAATATTGGCTGCCAGTCGATGATTATATCGGCGGCGCGGAACATGCAGTCATGCACTTGCTGTACGCCCGTATGTGGACGAAAGTCATGCAGGATGCAGGCATGATTGATTTTGGCGAACCGTTTAAAACCCTGCGCAACCACGGTATGATCCTGGCTCCAGACGGTGCCAAGATGAGCAAGTCCAAAGGCAATACCATTGAACCGGGTATTTTGATTGACCAAGGATACGGCGCTGATGCTATCCGTATCATGGAGCTGTTTATCGGGCCTTGGAACCAGGCTGCCAACTGGAGTGTTGAAGGTATGGGCGGTGCATTCCGCTTCTTGCAGCGCATCTGGGCGTTAACCCAGGATTACATTGAACGCGGCGAGCCGGTGGAAGCTGCTGACGACATCGAGTTGAAGCGCACGACACACCGTGCTATCCATCGCGTCAGCAAGGACCTGGAAGAAATGGGTTTCAACACAGCGATTGCGGGCTTGATGGAGACCACTAATGAATTGTATAAACTCAAGACATCGGTCCGCTTTGAGCAAGCTCCCGAGACCTGGGAATGGACTATCGGCACTGTATTGCAGCTGTTAGCTCCATTCGCACCGCATATGACCGAAGAACTTTGGGAACAGATGGGACGTGAAGGTTCAGTGCATAGCAGCTTATGGCCTGTGCAGGACGACCAGTACCTGGTTAGCGACACGATGACGATCGTAGTGCAGGTGAATGGCAAGGTCCGCGCGCAGTTGGAAGTGCCTACTGGTACTGCCAAAGAGACTATCCTGGACCAAGCTAAAGCCGACAAAAAGGTTGCCTCTTACGTAGAGGGCAAGGAACTCAAGAAGAGCATTTACGTACCGGGCAAGTTAGTAAGCTTCGTCGTATAGCTTTTCTGCAACGTGTGCGGCCGGCTGTAGGGCAAGTCTTAAGCCAGCCGCGTTACACTTATGGAAGATTTGGCCGCCCCTTGAGAAATGACGGCAAATCGGATATAATGCAAAGCAAGTTATTAAGAAATAACAGATTCAATAGTGTAAGGAGTTCCTCTCCCCATGGGTAAACCAAAGAAACGTACATCTGCACGTCGTACCGGCTCACGCCGCAGCCACCTTGTTCTAAAGTTGGCTCGTGCAGTAAACGCTAAGTCACCAGTTAAGGCATTCACAACCCGTCGCGAAAGCGGTAAAAAGGTTGTTAATAAAGCTGCCTAAACGCACTTTTGGGTGGGTTATACTGGAAGCATAGACGGAATTTAACAATATGGCATCGAATCGTCACCTTGGTCGCATTATCGCCCTGCAAACACTCTACGAACAGGATTTTCGTCGTGGCGCAGGTGATAAAGCACTGGACCTCAATGCCGTATTGGCACGCAATATCGCTCGTTATGAAGGGACTGTCGAAGACAAGTCATTCATCGAGCGGCTTGTGCTGGGCGTTGATAAAAACGCCGCAGAACTTGATGCTGCATTGCAGCCAATTGCGCCCGAGTGGCCAATCGAGCAGATTGCCCGGATGGACCGCGTTGTCTTGCGTATGGGCCTTTACGAGCTCACGTATGAACCTGATGTTCCACCAAAGGTGGTCATCAATGAAGCCGTAGAGCTAGCAAAGGCCTTTGGTAGCGAGAATTCGTCTAAGTTTGTCAACGGTGTGCTCGGTACCGCGCTTCGCCAGCGGGACGACACGAGCGGAGGATCTGGTGAATCGGAAGATTCACAGAAAGTAGGTTAATAAAGGTATGAAACGACCCAAACCAATCCAAGGAATCCGCCGGTTTATGCCGGGCAGGCGTCCGACGATTCAGGAAGTGGTTCGTGAGACGACCTCTGGCGGTATCATCTTCCGCCACAACGAAAAGAAGGACGGACGTCTGGAAATTTTGTTGATCCAGGATGCCAAGAACCGTTGGACGATTCCAAAGGGCCACGTTGAGCCCGACGAAGAGCCGAAGGCAACTGCCGAGCGCGAGATCCGCGAAGAAACCGGCCTCCAGGAGATGAAAGTCTTCAACTGGCTGGGCAAAGTCAATTTCCGTTACCGCCGGGGCCAGACCCTGGTGCTGATGACCATGCACATTTACTTGGTGCAGGGCCTTGGCGACACAAACAAATTAGACCCAGAAGACTGGTTGAACGATATACGATGGTTCCCCACAAATCTGGCAATAGACAAGATTGCCTATGACGACATTGGTAAATTAATATTAGTAGGAATGAAGAAAATTAGAGATGCAAGATTATAGCGCCTATCAAGCTTTTGCCCGTGACCAGCTGGGTGTAACGTTTGATAATATCGATCTTTTGGTGCTCGCTTTCACCCACCGCTCGTATGTGAACGAACACAAGAAGACCGCTCCCGAACACAATGAACGCCTTGAATTCCTTGGCGACGCCGTACTTGAACTGGTTGTAACCAAGTACCTGTACCTCAACCACAGTGACCCGGAAGGTATCTTGACTAACTGGCGTAGTGCTTTAGTGCGTACCGAGAGCATCGGTGCCGCTGCGACCCGTTTTGGCTTTGAGCCGCTCCTGCGCCTTAGCCGCGGCGAGAAACACGGTACAGACCGCGCCCGCGCCCAGATTTTGGCTAACAGTTATGAAGCCGTTGTCGGTGCCCTGTACCTTGACAAGGGATACGATGCCGCAGACGTATTCATTACCAAGAGTATTCTGAGCACATTCCAGGACATCTTAAATAGCGGCTCATGGATGGATCCAAAATCCCACCTCCAGGAAATGGCACAGAGCCACGAGGGCCACACCCCGCAGTACAGGGTGTTGCACGAAGAAGGCCCTGACCACGACAAGATCTTTACCGTGGGTGTATTCATCAACGGCGAGCTGCGCGGCGAGGGAACTGGACCGAGCAAGCAGACCGGCCAACAGAAAGCTGCCGAAGCTGCACTTATGCGTTACAAAGAGACGCAGCCAACCACCAAACCTCCTGAAACTCTCTAGCCGTACATTGATAAATATGCTTTAAAATGGTATAGTATATTTATTATGGCTGAGTTCGACACGCAGACCCAGGACTGGCGTTCCATAAATATGGGCGAGTACGCCATGCACGAAATGCCAGATATTAATGAGTATCCTGGCGTATTGTTCGAGGGCGTTGCAGCTGATGCAACGTTGCTTATGTATGCCAGTGAAGCTGAACGCCGTGGGGTACAAAACCCTGAGCTGCCCGAGGATGAAGCATTTTGCGTGGACCGGACAGCGTATGGCTACTCAGAATATGTACGTGGTGACAGGGGCTTGGAGGAGATCCGCACATGGCTTACGTGGCGCGACAGGTTGGATCCTGAGGCTGTTGCAGAGCGCACCGCGTTGGTTGGCTGCTTTGCTGGCAACGGTGGCTTTACTGCGTACGTCGACGGCTCAGGCCGTTTTATGCTGACACGTACGAATCCTGCAAATGTCCAAGCCCTTCTTGATGCTGGTTTCGAAAGGAGTAGTTTTACCGTACCTTTCTCCATAGGTGATACTGATTTTTCACCACGCCAGCCAACCCATGCATACCTGACACTCATGCAGGAATTGGGAAAGCGTGATGATCTGATGGCGGCCATGATGGAAGGTAAGCCCTATGTTGACCCAGCAGATACGATGCTAGGTGCCGAGGCTGTACGCCATCTTATAGAACGAGGCACTGTCGAGGATTACTTCGCCGCCGCCGCCGAGCTCAACCAGGCCCGCGTCTTGGCGCAAATGGACGCAGAGCTTGAGGGGCCGGCAGCTAAACTCGCTGCTCTCGAAGAGCAGATTGCCGGATTGCGTGAACAGATCCGCAGCTACTAGCAGGTGGCTGTTTGGTATTCGGTTGACATAAGAGGTCGTTATCTGTAAAATATAGCGAGATTACTTTAGAAAT
>Ga0075366_10000856_pt1 | contig 14683 bp, 13 predicted proteins | sample EndMethybrTD3031_FD_72351 | JGI IMG/M metagenome (GOLD analysis project Ga0075366, IMG submission 72351) | Populus endosphere microbial communities from Tennessee, USA - Endosphere MetaG P. TD hybrid TD303-1 | ecosystem: Host-associated > Plants > Roots > Endosphere | place: USA: Tennessee...
GCCGCTGTGCACGTCGAGCAGATCGTGCGCGATGCGCTGGAGCTGCTCGGCTATGCGCTGCAGACGAGCAACGTGCAGGTGCTGGTCGAGCTGGACGACGCACTGCCGCCGGTGCACGGCGACGCCGACCAGCTCTCCCAAGTATTCCTCAACCTCATCACGAACGCCCAGCAGGCGATGGCGCAAATCTCGGGCACTCGCAAGTTGATCGTGCGGGCCCACCGCTCGGACGATGGCCCACACGTGGTCGTCGAGCTGATCGACAGCGGGCCGGGCGTTCCAGCCGAGCTGGCCGGGCGCATCTTCGACCCGTACTTCACGACCAAGCCGATCGGCGAAGGCACCGGCGTGGGCCTCGCGGTGAGCCTGGGCATCGTGCAGGCTCACGGCGGAACGCTCTCGCTCTCCACGACAACCAACGCCGGCGCGCATTTCATCGTCAGTTTGCCGGTGGCCCCGCAAACTGCCGACGTTGCGCAGCGGGGCGACACGGCCGGCGAGGCTTCACCGCCCGAGGGCCTTTGCGTCCTCGTCGTCGACGACGAAGCCGGCATCGCCGACTGGCTGCGCGACACGCTGGAAGCTGCGGGCCATGGCGTGGCCGTCGCCCACGACGGCGTGCAGGCGCTGCGCTTTCTGGACGATCAGTCGTTCGACATCGTGCTCACGGACCTGAAGATGCCCCAGATGGACGGGCCGACGCTGGTTCGGGAGATCCTCGTCCGTCATCCGCAACTCGCGGGCCATGTGGTCGCGATGACCGGTGACTCGCTGAGCCATGGCGCGCGCGAGTTCGTCCGCGAGCACGCGCTGCCGCTGCTGCACAAGCCGTTCGATCCGCGAGACCTGTGGGCTGCGCTGCGACGCGCAGCGCACTGAATCTCGACCCGACTTCATTCTCGACCGCCCATCAACCACTCACCGAGGCATGCATGTGCCCTTCAGGTTCGTCGCGTTCGTCGCGGTGACGGTCTGCGTGGCGACGACGATCATGCATGTGCTGTTCGCGATCGAACACGCAGCCTGCATTGCTCAGGCGACCGCGCGAAAGTAGATGATCACCTGCGTCAGGCGCATCGAGATCACGACGTAGACGAGGATCGTGGCCATGCGCAGCAGCAGGTGATGGCGGCGGCGCGCGAGCTTGCGCAGACCGTCGAAGAGATTGAGCGCGAGCAGACCGGCGCCGACGAACGCGACCACGTAGCCGGCAACGTGAACGCCCATCATGCCGGTTCGGTGTTCGTTGCCCACGTGGTTCACCGCGTACAGGCCCGCCGCGACGACGGCCGCGCCGGTCAGCACGTTGCGTGCGTGCGTGAAGATGGCGTCCAGGCCCTCCTTGTCGAACACCTGCGTGACCGCGGCGTCCCAAAGTTGCTTGATCTGCTCGAGCATGACGGTCTCCTGATGTTGTCGCGTCGAAACGAGCTCGAAGGATCGGCCGGCGCGGCAACTCGTCGATGTCGATGCGGCGGCCGGCAATTTCAGTTGCAATGCGAGGCAGTCGGCCCGAGGCTGTAGCATCCGGCCCGGTGTCGATTTCCAAGGAGCGAGCGATGCGGCGAACGTTCATGTCGGCAGCGATCAGCGGATGCGCCGCTCTCCTGGGCAGCGCGGTGCTCGCGCAGTCTTCGCCCCCATCGCCGCCGCCCGCACCGCCCGAGGTAACGCTGACACGGCTGGACTGCGGAACCAGTGCGCCGGCCGCGGACGTGGGGCGCTTCTCCGACATCTTTGCCCATCGCGGGCTGATGCTGCAGCTGGTCTACAGCTGCTACCTGATCAAGCACGGCAGCGACTACATGGTGTGGGACACCGGGCAGTCGCCGAGCGCTGGAGCGCTGGCACCGAAAGTCGGCCTGGTGGATTTGCTCGCGCAGGCGCAGGTGAAGCCGGAGCAGGTGAAGTTCGTCGGCATCAGCCACTACCACCCCGACCACACGGGCCAGGTGGGGTCGCTCCCGCAGGCGACGCTCCTGATCGGCAAGGGCGACTGGGACGTGTTGACGCGGCCGAACCCGAGCCCCGCAAACCCCGCACCGTTCGCGCACTGGATCGGCGGCGGCGGCAAGGTGGAACCGGTGCCGCTGGACAAGGACGTGTTCGGCGACGGCACGGTGGTGATGCTCGCCACGCCCGGCCACACGCCCGGCCATCACAGCGTGCTCGTGAAGCTGCAGCAGATGGGCTACGTGCTGATCACCGGCGACCTCGCGCACTTTCGCGAGAACTACGACACCGACGGCGTGCCGCCGTTCAACACGGGGCGCGCCGAATCGCTGGCGTCACTGGACCGCGTGAAGAAGATCGTCGCCAATACGAAGGCCACCGTGGTCATCCAGCACGACGCGCGCGACGTCGGCAAGCTGCCGGCGTTCCCGGCCGCGGCGAAGTAGCCAACTTCACGATCGGAAATCGAACGCATGCGATGCATTCGTAATGCCGCCCTGCTGTTGATTGCCTGCCTGGGCCCGCTTGCCTGGGCGGACGAGAAGCCCATCCCGCTGGTGAACTGGGTCTCGCCCGGCTTGATCGCCTCCATGAAGATCTCGCCCGACGGCAAGTGGGTTGCCGGCATCGGCTCGACCCGCACGACCGCGGTCTTTCTCACGGAGCTCGACACCTCGCGCACCACCATCGTTGCGCGCTGGGAGGCCGACAGCCGATACCTGTTCGGTTCGTGGCCGATTGCGGTGAACTGGGTCGGCAATGACCTGCTGGCCGTCGACTACAGCGCGCGGGAGTCGGTCTCGGTCGACCTGAAGGGCAAGCGCGTCGCCAAGCTCGGCGAGCGATTCATCCGCCGCCTCGTCGAGAAGGGCGAGTCTTCGGACTGGACACTCGCCTATCGCGACATCGACGACGGCGCCATCGATGCCGTGAACGCACGCACCGGCGAGCGGCGCAAATACCGCATCGCGCTGCCGGGCAAGCTGATGCACTGGGCCTTCGACGCATCCGGCGCGTTGCGCGCCGTGACCATGATGGACACGGCCTTCTGGGCCGAGAAGACGAAGATCAGCAACTGGTACCGGACCGACGAACAGTCGCCCTGGCAGCTGCTGGAGGAAGGTCCGATCACCGGCGACTACTGGTTTGCGCTGCGCGTCCTGCCGGAACCCAACTCGCTGGCCGTGGTGTCGCGGCGGGGACGCGACACCTACGCGGTGTTCCGCTACGACACGGTCAAGCGCCAGAACGTCGAGCTGATGGCCGGTCATCCGAACGAGGACATCGTGGCGGTGACGGGCCTGGACCAGGCCAGCTTCGAGAACGTGACGACCGCCGGTATCAAGACGCAGGTTTCGTGGTTCGACGCGCGCTGGGTCGCAGTGCAGGCCGCGGTGGACGCAGCGCTGCCCGGGCGCATCAACTTCCTGCAAGGCGACAAGAACGCTCGCGTCCTGGTTGCCTCGTACGGCGACGTCGATCCGGGGCACTGGTACGTGCTCGACACGAAGACGTCGAGTCTGCGCGAGATCGGCGAGGCACGTCCGCTCATCGACCCGGCCCGCATGCGCCCGATGGAGACAATCCGCTATACGGCCCGCGACGGCACCACCGTCAATGCCTACCTGACGCGGCCGGCGCGTGCTGCGGGCACACCTTCGCCGATGGTGGTGCTGATTCACGGCGGCCCGCACGTCCGCGATCGCTGGGAGTGGAACGAGGAAGTCCAGCTGCTCGCGAGCCGCGGCTACACGGTCTTCCAGCCGCAGTTCCGCGGCTCTTCCGGCTTCGGGCGCCGTTTCGAGGAGGCCGGCTATCGGCAGTGGGGCCGCGCGATGCAGGACGACATCACCGATGGCGTGCAGCACCTCATTGCGCAGAAGGTGGCCGATCCCGAGCGCATCTGCATCTACGGGGCGAGCTATGGTGGCTATGCGGCCCTGTGGGGCGTGATCAAGACGCCGCAGCTCTACAAGTGCGGCATCAGCTTTGCGGGCGTGAGCGATCTCAACGAGATGCTTTCGCACAGCATCTTCGACGACTCCAACGCTGCGTCGCGCGAGCTGCAGCGCGCCCACATCGGCGATCCCGCGCAGTCGCGACAGGCACTCGACGAGGTGTCTCCGCTGAAGCACGCGGCGCAGGTCGGTGTCCCGCTGCTCATCGCGCACGGCGAGGAGGACACCCGCGTGCTGCCGTCGCAGAGCAAGGACATGGTCAAGGCGCTCAAGGCGTTGGGGAAGCCGGTCGAGTGGATGCCCTTCGAACGCGAGGGGCACGGCTTCTTCTGGGTCGGCAATCACGTCAGGTACTACACGGCAGTGCTGGCATTCCTGCAGCGACACATTGGAGAGCAGGCACCGGCCGTGCAGGCAAGTGCAGCGAGCGGCGCTGCGCCATGAGCTTGCGTACGATCTCTCAATACCAACGCCGAGGAGCCCCGCGATGAAGCTGAAGAAGATTGCGCTCGGGCTGCTCGTTGCCCTCGTCGTGGCCGGCGCTGCCGGCTGGTTCAGCCTCGACAAGGAGACGCGCGCCCTGCTCGCGACGCTGCCGACCAACCGCGACGTGCTCTTCTGGAGCCAGCCGCAGCGTGACGCTGCATTCCGCGCGCTCGACCGTCTGCCCGTCCTGGCCAAGCATCACGTCGTGCCGGCGGGCGGCAATGCGATGCCGCTGCCGCCCGGCCCGCCGCTCAAGCTGGCGCTCGACGTCGACGCCTACATGGCGGGCCAGCGCAGCGCGGCCCTGCTCGTCGTGCACGACGGCAAGCTGCGGCTCGAGCGATACGGCCTGGGCTTCGACGCCGGCGGCCGCTGGACCAGCTTCTCGGTCGCGAAGTCGCTGACTTCCACGCTCGTGGGCGCGGCGATCCGCGATGGCTACATCCGCAGCATGGACGACAAGGTCAGCGACTACATCCCGCAGATGAAAGGCTCGGCCTACGACGACGTCAGCATCCGCCAGCTGCTCACGATGACCTCGGGCGTGCGCTGGAACGAGGACTACGCCGATCCGAATTCGGACGTGGCGCGCTTCAACAACCACAAGCCCGAGGAGGGCGTCGATGCGCTGGTCAGCTATCTGCGGCGCCTGCCGCGCGAGGTGCCGGCGGGAACGCGCTGGCACTACAGCACCGGCGAGACCAATCTCGTCGGCGTGCTGCTGAGTGCCGCCACGAAGAAGCCGCTCGCGCAGTACCTCTCGGAGAAGATCTGGGTGCCGGCCGGCATGGAGCAGCAAGCCACCTGGATCCTCAGCCGCAGCGGGAAGGAGATCAGCGGCTGCTGCGTGCAGGCGGCCACGCGGGACTTCGCGCGCTTCGGGGTCTTCGTGCTGAACGGTGCGCGTGTCGGCGGGCAGAGCATCGTGCCCGATGGCTGGCTGAACGAAGCCACGACCGAGCGAACCGGCATCGACCGGCCGGGGCGAGGCTACGGCTATCAGTGGTGGACCTACACCGACGGCACCTTCGCCGCGCGCGGCATCTTCGGCCAGGGCATCTTCATCGACCCGAAACGCAAGATCGTGATCGCGTCCAACGCCGATTGGGGCGGCGGTGCGACCGACCGGGTGGCCAGCGATGCGCGGGAAGCGTTCTATCGCGCGGTGCAGAAGGCCGTCGACGACGAGGCTTCCGGCGCGGTGCAATAGCGCAAACGGTGCGAGCCATGCAAGCCGCGCGCGACTAGCTGCTCAGCGAAGGCACGTTGCGCGCAGCGTCGCCATCGACTTCGCTCGCCGCGTAGGCGCGGCCGCCGCGTACCAGCGCCGAGTGCGGGCGGCGCGACTGCAACAATGGATAGAACATCTCGACGAACCAGCGCTCCTTGCCGAACAGGAGGTCGTCCTGCAAGCCGACTTTCGCCGGATAGCGACGCGTGATCTTCGCCGTGCCGAACAGCATGTCCCACACGAACAGCAGGTTGCCGAAGTTGCCCTTGTAGTGGCCGATGCCGTCGTCGTTGGTGAGAGCGTGATGCGCCCAGTGAGTGGCTGGGGTCGAAATGGTCCGCTCGAGCACCCACGCAAGCGGATGAAGCCAGCGGTACCGATACAGCGGCTCGTCCCACCGCACGGCGCTGTGCGCGCCGAGGATCACCGTGAGCTTGACGACGATGTAGACGAGATACACCGTTGCGAAGCCCAGGTAGATCAGCACGCCCGAGATCCACAGCCCCGGCATCATCAGGTAGTAGAAGAAGTTGTTGCGGTAGGTGATGCGGATGCTCATGTAGTGAGCGGTGTGATGCGCCCGGTGCAAGGGCCACAGCAGCGGCGTGTGCGAGACGCGGTGCCACCAGTACTGCGTCATGTCGTCGCCCACCAGCAGCAGTGCGGTCATGGCCCACCATGGCCAGTGCGCCCAGGCGCCGCGCTGGTCGGGCATCGCGAGTGCGCAGAGCTTGGCCGTGATCGCGAAGATCAGCGGCTGCGACACAGCGATCAGCGCGAGGAACATGAAGAGTTCGAGCTTGGTGTCGTCGGCCGTGGCGTGAAAGCTTTCGTAGCGGCGAGACCAGATTTCCAGTCCGGCGAAGGTCAGGATGATCGTGACCAGCACGATGTTCTGTACGGCATTCACTGGGTTGTCTCCTGTGCAGCGGACTCGTCGTGGCGCGATTGTTCTGGTGAACTCCAATTGAGTCCAATGCATAGTCGGTCTAGGATCGATGCATTCACTGCAATGCATTGCCGATGGACCTCAGACGCTGGACTCATGTCGTCGCGGTGGCGGACCGGCGCAGCTTCGTGCGCGCAGCCGAGCAGGTGAGCCTCAGTCAACCCGCCCTGACCCGCAGCATCCAGGCTGCCGAAGCCGAGCTCGGCTTGCGGCTGTTCGATCGCGGCACGCAGGAGGTGGTGCCTACGCCCGCCGGTGAGTTCGTCATCGCACGCGCTCGGCAACTGGTGTTCAACAGCCGCTGTCTCGAGCGCGATGTCGAGCTCTTTCGCAACCGCGGGCTGGGAGACACGGCGTTCGGTGTCGGCCCGTTTCCGGCAGCCACTTTTCTCGCGCCTCTTCTGGCCGGCGTGCGGCGCGAGTTCCCGGACGTGAAGCTTCGGGTCGAGGTGAGCAACTGGCAATTGCTGGTCAAGCGGCTGCTCGAGGAAGACATCGAGTTCTTCGTTGCCGACACGCGCGACCTCCCCGCCGACCCCGCGCTCCAGGTCCGCGCGCTGCGCCATGAGCCGGGCGGCTTCTACGTACGCGCCGGTCATCCGTTGAGCGAACGCAGGTCGGTGACGCTGCAGCAGGTTTGGGCCTGTGGCGTTGCGTCGGTCAGGTTGCCGCAGGGCGTGCGCACGGTCATCGGGCAACTGCTCGGCGACGCGTCGTCCGCGGAACTCGCTGTGGCGCTGGAGTGCGACGACGTGGAAACGCTGAAGAACGTTGCGCTCGCTTCCGACACAGTGCTCGCGGCGCCCCATCGCGCCGTCGAAGAGGAGGTCGCGGCCGGGAGCCTTCGGCCCTTGGCGGTGTCGGGCCTGCCGGCTCTGTACTCCGACATGGGCGTGGTCACCTTGCGGGGGCGCACGCCTTCGCCAATGGCCGACCTGATCATCCGCCGGCTGCCCGCAGCGGGCTCGAAGACGAAACGAGTTGCCCTCGCCTGATCGCAGGCGCATAGTGCGCGGTCTTCCAAGCGCACTCGAGGGAGGCGATCATGGCGTCGAGAGAGTCTGATCTGGGGTTCGATACGCGGCGCAGGCTGCTGCGCGGTGTCGGGGCTGCACTGGGTACCACCGTTGGTGCGGCGATGGTCGTGCCGCGCTGGGCCCAGGCGCAAAGCGCGTCGGGCGGGCCTGTGGCGCCGCCGAGCACCGTCACGCAGCCGCCGCGCGACTTCAGCCCTCGCGGCGCGCCGACCACCTACTTCACCGACCCCGACGTGCTGACCGTCGATCCGGCATTCGACGGCCTGCGCCAGCCGAACGCCCCGATCCAACGGCTGTGGACCGGCGCGCTGTGGTCCGAAGGGCCGGCGTGGAGCGCGGTGGGCCGCTTTCTCGTCTGGAGCGACATTCCGAACAACCGCCAGCTGCGCTGGAGCGAAGACGACGGCCACGTCAGCGTGTTCCGCATGCCGTCGAACAACAGCAACGGCAACACCTTCGACTATCAGGGCAGGCAGCTGTCTTGCGAGCACCTGACCCGCCGCCTCGTGCGCTACGAGCTCGATGGCTCGGTGAGCGTGCTGGCCTCGACCTTCAACAACAAGCGGCTCAACTCGCCGAACGATGTCGTCCCGCATCCGGACGGCAGCTACTGGTTCACCGATCCGCCGTATGGCGCGCAGCTCTACGAAGGCGCGGTCGACGCGCCCGGCGGGCCGGCCAACAAGGCCGGGCGCCTGAACCCGAAGCTCGGCCAGCCACCGGAGATCGGTGCGTACAAGCGCGAGTTGCCGACCGCTGTCTATCGCCTCGACAAGAGCGGCACCCTGAGCCAGGTTGCCGGCGAAGACCTCGTGCCGGACCCGAACGGCCTGTGCTTCTCGCCCGACTTCAGGAAGCTCTATGTCGTGAGCACCGGCCAGGGCCCGGGCGACACGATCGCCGGTGGCAAGGGCGACATGTACGTGTTCGATGTGGGCGCCGACAACAAGCTCAGCAACGGCAAGCTGTTCAGCAACTTCATGATCGACGGCGTGAAGTGCGGACCCGATGGCGTGCGCGCCGACGTGGACGGCAACCTCTGGTGCTCGAGCAACGCCGGTCGAAGCGTGGGCTACAGCGGCGTGACCGTATGGACGCCGCAAGGCAAGCTGATCGGTCGCATCCGCTTGCCCGAGATCTGCGGCAACGTGTGCTTCGGCGGGCCGAAGCGCAACCGGCTCTTCATGGCGGCGAGCCAGTCGCTGTATGCCGTCTACACAGCGACGCAGGGCGCTGCCCCCGGCTGAGCGATCGCCCGCTCCTACTCCTGCTGCTGAGACTGCAAGCGCCGAAGCAGCTCCAGGGTGGGATAACCGTCCGCCGGCAGACCGACGCTGCGCTGATAGCGGCGCAGCCCGTCGCGCGTGGCCGGGCCCATCATGCCGTCGGGTGTGCCGCTCGCAAAACCACGCTCGTTCAAGGCCGTCTGCAGCGCCGTCAGCTGGCTGCGGCTGAGCGCCGTGAGGTCACGCGGCCAAGGCGCCTGCACGCCGGGCCCGTTGACGAGCCGTTGTGCGAGAAGGCCGACTGCGAGCGCATAGCTGGTCGAGTTGTTGTAGCGCAGGATCGCGCGGAAGTTGGGGCCGACCAGGAACGCGGGGCCGCGCGCTCCCGCCGGAAGCAGGATCGCTGCATCCGCGATCTCGGGCAGCGTGGCGCCGTCGACGCCCTGCACGCCCTCGGCCGCCCACTGCGAGCCGGACTGTCGCACCGCGGTGTCGGCACGCCCGGGATCGAAGCCGGGCGGCAGTCGAACCTCGGCGCCCCATGGCTCGCCGGGTCGCCACCCGGAGCGCGCCAGGAAGTTCGCCGTCGAGGCCACGACGTCGTCCATGCTGCCCCAGATGTCGCGCCTGCCATCGCCATCCGCGTCGACCGCGTAGGTCATGAACACGGACGGGAGGAACTGCGTCTGTCCCATCGCGCCGGCCCAGGATCCGACCATGTGCGCGCGATCGATGTCTCCGCTTCGAATGATCTTCAGCGCCGCGAGCAACTGCCCGCGCGCCCACTCCTCGCGCCGGCCTTCGAAGCCCAGGGTCGCCAGCGCGTCGATGGTCGGGATGTCGCCGTAGTTGCTGCCGTAGTTGCTCTCGATGCCCCAGATCGCCACCACGATGCCGGGAGGCACGCCGTAGCGTGCAGCAGCCGCGTCGGTCTGCGCGCGAAGCTGCAGCAGCCTTTCCTGCCCGAGCGCGACGCGTTGCGGCGAGACCGCGCTGTCGAGGTACTCCCAGACCGTGCGGGTGAACTCGGGCTGCGCGCGATCGAGCTCGACCACGCGCGGCAGGTAGCGCACATCGTCGAACGCAACGCGCAGCGTGGCCTCGTCGATGCCTGCGGCGAGCGCGCTCGCGCGAAAGGCAGCGACCCAGCGAGCGAATCCTTGTTCCGGCGTGGCGTCATCGGGGCTCGCTTGCGCCGGAGTGACAACGCTCGGGGCTGAAGGCGTCGCGGGTGCAGCGGGCGGCATGGCGGTGCAGCCCGCCAGGATGGCGATCGTGGTGGCCGCTCGAGCGCATCGCGCGGCGGAGATGGGTTGGCGCATGCGGCCGATTCTCTGTCGGCGCTCGCGCGTTTCCTGTGCAGTGAGGCGTCACCTCGCGCTACGAGTCGTTACAGGGGGTTCGTGGAAAATTGAGTCAACGGCTCCGACGTGAGCCCGGACAGATTGAAAGGACAAGCTATGGACAAATCGATGGTCAAGGGAATGGCAGTCGGCGGCATCGCGATGGTGGTGCTCGGTGCCGGCGCGGTCGGCGGCTACAAGGCGATGACGAAGCCGGAGTTTGCCGATGTCGTCGCGGTGAAGGATGTGGTCGAGACGATCGTGACCCCGCAGGAGAAGTGCGAAGACGTTCAGGTGCAGCAACAGGCGGCGGTGAAGGATCGGCATCGCATCGCCGGCACCGTGGTCGGTGGCCTCGCGGGCGGCCTGCTGGGAAGCACGATAGGCGGCGGCAAGGGCAAGACGGTCGCGACGGTTGCCGGCGCGGCTGCCGGCGGCTTTGCCGGCAATCAGGTCCAGAAGAACATGCAGGAGAAGGATGTCGTCACGAAGACGGAGCGCCGCTGCAAGACCGTGAACGAGAAGACGCAGAAGGTGGTCGGCTACAACGTGACCTATCGGCTGGAAGGCAAGGAAGGCGTCGCGCGGATGTCGTTCAAGCCGGGGCCGAGGCTGCCCGTGAAGGATGGTCAGGTGGTGACGACTGCACCGGTCGAGAACACGCCGCCGAGCAAGACGTAAAGCTGCAGCCGGTGGGGCTGGCCCGGCACGGCGCGAGCGCCGTGTCGAATTGCGCCTGCAACTCGACTCGCGCATCGCGGGGCAGCGGCCAGGCCCAGAAGTCGGCGCCCATCAGGTCCAACAGGACGTCGCGCACGAGAACCTCGCCGGGCCGTTGCTCGAGCGACAGCGTCAGATGCGTCAGCACGACCGCTGCCGTCACGAGGCGCGGGTTCATGCGTGCCGGCTCCGCCGACTCGGCGTACTCGCGCAGCGAGCGCAGGTTCTTCTTCAACGGGCACAGCACGTCGAGCCAGCGCCCGAGCTCCGGGCGCGCGAAGCAGTGGCAGATCGCGAGTTCGAGCGCGTCGAGGTAGCGCGTCACGGCCTCGCGGTCCGGGCGCTCGGCGTCGGCGGCCGCGAGGTGCTCGGCACACGCTGCAAGGCGCAGCAGCGAATCGCGCAGCAGCGGCGAGGTTTCGTGACACGAGCAGTCGTCATCCATGGCGGCATGTCCTGAGTGGGCTGCCGCAGTGTCGAATGGCCCTCGTCAGTGGCGATGATGGACATCTGACGGAGTCGTGCGCGCAACGATGTCGCCCGTGCGAACTGCACGCAGATCTTGATCAGTCAGTTCTCGCAAAAACGGTCCCCAACCTTCACGGGCGGCTCCTCCTCACACAGGGATCGGCTCGCTGTTGACGCTCCATCTGGTCGGCCATCGGCGACTCGGCACCGCTCACGCCGCCGAAAGCCGATACATCTCAGGTAGGGCGTGCGGCCTTGGGCCGGGTCGGCATGAGCGCCTCGCGAAGCCGGTCGCGGCCGCTGCCGAGGCCGGCACGGCTCTCGTCCAGGCGCGCCGCCAGCACGTCGATGTGCTGGCGCATCAATGTCTCCGCGCGCGCCGTGTCCCCCTCGGCAAGCGCCGTGACGATGTCGGCATGGTCATCGTTCGATTCCTGCGCGGCGCTGGCCGATTGGTAGAGCGCGGAGACGAGCGTCGTGCGGGCCGAGAGGTCGATCATCGTCGCGCACAGAAAGCGGTTGCCGAGGCACTCGGCAAGGCAGACGTGGAAATCGGCGAGCAGCACGCTGCGGGTTGCGGCATCGCTCGTCTTGATCGCCACACGCTCCTCGGCAACGTGTTCGCGCAAGCGCTTGATCACGGACTGCAGCGGCTTGCCCGCATCACGCAGCATGCCGGGCTCGATGACGCGGCGAGCCGCGTAAGTCTGCTGCGCGTCTTCGAACGACGGCTCCACGACGAACCAGCCCGAACGCGGCCGCACCTCGACGAAGCCGCGCGCCTGCAGCTGCATCAGTGCCTCGCGAACGACGGTGCGGCTGACGCCGAAAAGCCCGGCGAGCTCCTGCTCGCCGAGCCGCTCGCCCGGGCTGATCTTGCGCGCGAGGATCGACTGCACGACCCGTTGCGCGATGGCCGACAGCGTGATCATCGAGGCGTGCGGCCCTGCCCTCTCGTCAGCGCGCGGCGACCGGCGCCACCGCCGCGCGCGGACGCAGCATCGCCATCACGAAGTAGACCGTGCCGCCGATCGCGACCCCGAAGAACCAGCCGTAGGTGTTCCACCAGGCTGGCAGCAGATTCGTGAAGTTCGGCAGGATGGTCGAGAAGATCGAGCCGATGCCTGTTGCGATCAGCGCGTTGACGTTCCAGCCGCCTTCGTACCGGTACTCGCCATGCTCCTGGTACAGCGCCTGCACGTTGATGTTGCCCTTGGCGACGAGGTAGTAGTCGACCAGGATGATGCCCAGCAGCGGCCCCATCGTCGCGCCGATCGCGTTGACGAAGTGCGCGGCGTTGCCTTCCCAGGGGGCGAACGGATACAGCACGAGCGCGATCGCCGCCGCGATGTAGCCGCCCTTCTTGAAGTTGATCCGCTTCGGGAACACGTTCGAGATGTCGAACGCGGCGGAGACGAAGTTCGCGACGACGTTGATGCCCAGCGTCGCGACAGCGAAGGTCAGCGCCGCGATCAGCGCCAGCACCCAGCTGTCGAACTTGGCGGAGATCTGTTCGGGGTGCAGCAGCACCTCGCCGTAGACCTTGAACGCGGCGATGGTCGTGATGCCCGCGACCAGCGAGAAGGCGATCAGGTTGACGGGCAGCCCCCAGAGGTTTCCGGTGCGCACGGCGTCCTTGTTCTTCGCATAGCGCGAGAAGTCGCAGAAGTTCAGGTAGAGCGCCGCGAAGTAGGTCACCCAGGTTGCGCCGACTGCCATCAAGGCCCAGAACGAACCCGGCTCGCCGCTCACGCCTGCGTCCTTCGTCTTCTCGAGCAGCACCGCCATCGGGATGCCGTGGTCGAACGAGAAGCCGCCCGCCTTCACGCACAGCCCGATCGCGAGGATCAGCATCGCCACCCACACCGCCGGGCCGGCCCAGTCCTGGAACTTGCGAACCGTCTCCATGCCCTTCTGGATGATCAGCAGCTGCAGCGCCCAGATCACCACGTAGCAGATCACCTCGAGGCCGGAGTGGCCGAGGAAGTGCACGTTCTTGTGGAACTCGAGGAGCGCGTCGTTGCGCACCAGCAGCGCGACCATCGCGCCCGAGGCGGCAGCCGTCTGCGCCCCGTACCAGAAGCACGCGACGACGGCGCGGACCAGCGCCGCGAGGTTCGCGCCCCAGACACCGAACGATGCCCGTGCGAGCACCGGATAGGGCACGCCGGTCTTCTCGCCCGCGTAGCCGATCAGGTTCATCAGCACGAAGATGATCAGCGAGCCGATGCCGATCGCGAGCACGAAGTTCACGAAGCTGCCGCACAGCAGGAACAGGCTCGCCGCGAGGTAGTAGCCCCACAGGCTGTGCACGTCCGAAGTCCAGACGTTGAAGATGCTGAACGGGCCCCAGTGGCGCTCCTTGGCAGGCGCGAGGTCTTCGTTGTAGAGGTCGGGCGAAGGGTTGCGAACGTCCATCGGGCAGTCTCCTCTGTGGTCTGACATGCAATCTGGTATACAAACAATGTATGCACTATCTCGTGGCTTTCCCTCCGGTTAAACCCTAGACCTTCGTCGCCTTTGCCCGACACTGCGCGCGCCTTCCGGCGGTTGCGGGCGGTGCAAGTGCCCGAAAAAGTGGCATCGACGCGCCGCTGGGACTAGGATCGCCCGTTCCGGCAACGATGGATTTCGACAATGGCTGCCCGTTCGATTGCATCCCTGACGCTGAGCTTCGGTCTCGTCTCGATTCCGGTGAAGCTGTATTCGGCGACCGAGAGTTCGGCCTCGATCAAGTTCAACCTGCTCGCCAAGGACGGCTCGCGCCTGAAGCAGCAGTACGTCTCCGAGAAAGACCAGACCGTCGTGCAGCGCGCAGACATGGTCAAGGGCTACGAGTTCGAGAAAGACAAGTTCGTGCTGTTCAGTGCCGAGGAGCTCAAGGCGCTCGAGGAGAGCAGCACGCATGCGATCGAGATCGTCGCGTTCATTCCCGAGAAAGCGGTCGACCCGATCTACTACGACAAGGCCTATCTGCTCGCGCCCGACAAGCGCGGCGGCAAGCCGTACGCGCTGCTCATGGAAGCGATGCGCAAGAGCGGCCGCTGCGCGCTCGCGAAGTGGGCCTGGAAATCCAAGCAGTACGTGGTGCAGGTGCGCCCCGTCGAAGACGGGCTGGTGCTGCAGCAATTGCTGTATGCCGACGAGGTGCGCTCGTTGAAGGACCTGAACATCGAGCCGGTCACGATCACCCCGCCCGAGCTGCAGCTTGCGCTGCAGCTGATCGACCAGATCTCCGAAGACAGCTACGACCCGACCCAGTACGTCGACGAAGAGAAGCAGCGCATCCTCGCCGCGATCGACGAGAAGATC
>Ga0075366_10000857_pt1 | contig 14672 bp, 12 predicted proteins | sample EndMethybrTD3031_FD_72351 | JGI IMG/M metagenome (GOLD analysis project Ga0075366, IMG submission 72351) | Populus endosphere microbial communities from Tennessee, USA - Endosphere MetaG P. TD hybrid TD303-1 | ecosystem: Host-associated > Plants > Roots > Endosphere | place: USA: Tennessee...
GATCGACCTCTGCCACTCCGTTCTGGCTCAAGCCCAGCGGCTGCAAGGTCGCGGCAAGCAAGTGGTGATGCACCGAGGCCGGCGGCGTCATGACCCACGGCAGCCGCACCAGCTCAGGCCAGTCCCGACCCCGAACCTGCGGGCCCCAACCTGGGGGCGCCACGACCCGATACGCAAAACGAGCCAGCGGCTCGACATGAAGGCGCTCGTCACGCGCCTGGGGCGTCTTGCGGCGCGGTTTGGTTATGGGCGCCGCCGTGATCGTGTAGCCCACATCAAGCTCGCCCTTCAGCAGCCCATCCATAACCTGGCCGCTCATGCCCTGTCGGAGCTCTGGCCGCAGTTCCGGCGCCAAGGCCACCAGTTCGCGAAGGAATGCACCCAGGCGTGTGAACTCGGGGTCGAGGATGGTGCCCACGCGCAGCGTGCTGCGGATCGATCCCTTCAGCCGCTGCGCTGCCTGCAGAAATTCTGCCTGCGCCTGCAACGCGCGCTCGGCGTGCTGGAGCAGCGTCGCACCGTCGCGCGTCAGCAGCATGCCGTTGCTCGTGCGGGTGAACAACTCGACGCCGGTGATGTCGGCAAGTTGCCTCAACTGCAGGCTCACCGCAGGCTGGGTCAGATGCAGTCTTGCCGCGGCCCGCGACACGTTGCCCTCGGCCGCCGTGACGACGAAGGCGCGCAGCGCGCGCAGATCGAGCACTTTCGACATTGGCAGAGCTTATATCTCGTGGCAACCGATTTTATGGGTTCTTCCCCTCTGTTGCCTCTACCATTTCATCACGCATTTGAAATCCACCCGTCGACGACCACCGAACACCAGGACCGCCATCATGAATACCGCAAATATCGGCGAACGCCGCGCAGACGAGATCGGCGCGATTGCGTCGATCGCTCACCACATCGGCGGGCAGCCTTGCGCGGGCCGCGCGAGCCGCTCGCAAGACGTGTTCAATCCGGCCACCGCCCAGGTGACCGGGCGCGTGGCATTGGCCAATGCCCTCGACGTCGAGGCGGCCGTTGCGGCCGCGAGGGCCGCGTTTCCGGCCTGGGCCGAAACGCCGCCGATCAAGCGCGCCCGGCTGATGAACCGCTTCCTGGCGCTGATGAATCTCCACAAGGAAGAACTGGCGCGCGCGATCACCCTCGAGCACGGCAAGGTCCTCAGTGACGCACGCGGCGAAGTCGACCGTGCGATCGACGTCGTCGAGTTCGCCTGCGGCATTCCGAACCTGCTCAAGGGCGACTTCACCGAGCAGGTCTCCACCGGCATGGACAACTGGACCCTGCGCCAGCCGCTGGGAGTCGTCGCCGGCATCACGCCGTTCAACTTTCCGGTTATGGTGCCGGCGTGGATGTATCCCGTGGCCATCGCGGCCGGTAACACCTTCGTGCTCAAGCCAAGCCCGCTGGACCCGACGCCCACGCTGATCGTCGCCCGGCTGATGAAGGAGGCCGGCTTCCCCGACGGCGTGTTCAACGTCGTGCAGGGCGACAAGGAGGCCGTCGACGCGCTGCTCGTCCACGCCGACGTCCAAGCGATCTCCTTCGTCGGCAGCACGCCGGTGGCGAACACCGTCTATGAAACCGGCGCTCGGCATGGCAAGCGGGTGCAGGCGCTGGGCGGAGCGAAGAACCACCTGATCGTGATGCCCGACGCCGACATCGACAAGGCTGTCGACGCGCTCATCGGCGCGGCCTACGGATCGGCGGGCGAGCGCTGCATGGCGGTCTCCGTGGCGGTGCTGGTCGGCGCTGCGGCGGATGCCGTGATGCCGAAGCTCACTGCCGCAACACGCGCCCTGCGCATCGGAAGCGGGCTCGATGCCGGCAGCGAGATGGGCCCGATCGTCAGCGCTGCAGCACGCGAGCGGATTCGCTCCTGCATCGACAAGGGGGTCAACGAAGGCGCCGCGCTGGTCGTCGACGGCCGCGAGCTTTCGGTGGCCCCGCATCAGGAAGGCTTCTTCCTGGGCGGTACGCTGTTCGACCACGTCACGCCGCAGATGTCGATCTACCGCGAGGAGATATTCGGTCCGGTGCTGGCCGTTGTGCGAGTGAGCACCTTCGAGGACGCGCTTCGCCTCGTCAATGCGCACGAGTTCGGAAACGGCGTTGCCTGCTTCACGGGCGATGGCAACGTCGCGCGCGAGTTCGCGCGTCGCGTTCAGGTCGGCATGGTGGGCGTCAACGTGCCCATACCGGTGCCGATGGCCTGGCACGGGTTCGGCGGCTGGAAGAAGAGCCTTTTCGGTGACATGCACGCCTATGGCGAAGAGGGCGTTCGGTTCTACACCCGGCAAAAGAGCGTGATGCAGCGCTGGCCGTCGTCCATCGGCAAGGGCGCCGAGTTCTCGATGCCGGTCGCCGAGTGACGCCACCAGGCCGCTACACGAGAGCACGCGCATGTCATCTCCGAGCTTCGACTACATCATCATCGGTGCCGGCACGGCTGGCAGCTTGCTGGCGAACCGCCTGTCGGCAGATCGCGACCGGCGCGTCCTGCTCGTCGAAGCCGGCGGGCGCGACAACCACCCGTGGATCCACATCCCGGTGGGATATCTCTACTGCATCGACAACCCCAAGACCGATTGGCGCTTCCGGACCGAACCGGAAGCCGGCCTCAATGGCCGCAGCCTGATCTACCCGCGTGGCAAGACGCTGGGCGGCTGCAGCAGCATCAACGGCATGATCTACATGCGCGGCCAAGCACGCGACTACGAGGGCTGGGCGCGCGCCACAGGCGAAAGCGCTTGGAGCTGGGAGGCGTCGCTGGGTGATTTCATGGCCCACGAGGACCACCATTCGCTGGACGCGCCTGCCGCGCGCGGCGTGAATGGTGCAAGCCACTTCGTCGATGCGCAGGCTGCACGCGCTGCAGCCTCTCAAGATGTGAGCCGGTTCCATGGTCGCGGCGGCGAGTGGCGTGTCGAGAAGCAACGCCTGCACTGGGAGGTGCTCGATGCCTTCGCCCGCGCCGCACAGCAAGCCGGCATCCCGGCGAGCAGCGACTTCAATCGAGGCGACAACGAGGGCGTTGGCTACTTCGAGGTCAATCAGAGGGGCGGCTGGCGCTGGAACACCAGCAAGGCGTTCCTGCGGCCGGCCGAGCGCACGCGCAGCAACCTGAGCCTGATGACGCACACACGCGTCAAACGCCTACTGCTCGAGCGCAACGGCAACGGCCAGTGGTGCTGCGTCGGCGCTGAGCTCGTGCGGGGCGGACGGACGTTCACGCTGCGGGCAGCCTGCGAAGTGATCCTGAGCGCGGGCGCGATCGGCACGCCTCACATCCTGCAGCTCTCCGGCATCGGACCCGGTGCCCTGCTTCAGCGGCACGGCATCGAAGTCAAGCATGAGCTCCCTGGCGTGGGCGCGAACCTGCAAGACCACCTGCAGATCCGTGCGGTCTACCAGGTGCAGGGGGTGAAGACGCTGAACACTCTGGCCGGCAGCCTGTGGGGCAAGGCGGCGATCGCGCTCGAGTACGCGTTGAAGCGCAGCGGCCCGATGAGCATGGCGCCATCGCAGCTGGGCATCTTCACGAAGAGCCACCCCGCGCTGCCTCATGCAAACCTGCAGTTCCATGTGCAGCCTCTGAGCCTGCCGGCCTTCGGGCAGCCGCTGCACGCCTTCCCGGCCTTCACAGCCAGTGTCTGCAACCTCAACCCGACCAGCCGAGGCACGGTCACGGTCAAGAGTGCCGCCTTCGATGCCGCGCCGGCCATCGCACCCAACTACCTCAGCACACCGGAAGACCGCCAGGTGGCCGCCGACTCCCTGCGCGTGGTTCGCAGGATCGTCGCGCAGCCGGCGCTCGCGAAGTACCAGCCCGCCGAGTTCAAGCCGGGCGTAGAGTTCCAGAGCGACGAAGAGCTGGCACGGCTGGCGGGCGATATCGCCACCACGATCTTCCATCCCGTGGGCACGGCACGCATGGGCCGAAGCGACGACCCTCAGGCGGTCGTCGACACGCACCTGCGCGTGCGAGGCATCGTCGGCCTGCGCGTGGTCGATGCGAGCGTGATGCCTTCCATCACCAGCGGCAACACCAACAGCCCCACGTTAATGATCGCCGAGAAGGCCGCGCGCTGGATAGCAGCGGGTGCTTGATACTTATCGGTATCGGGGCGGCGATTTCGGCTAGAGTGGCGGCTTTAGACGCCGCCGAATGACCGCACGCAACCCCATCGCACCGCGCGAGCGAATTCTCGAAGCTGCCGCAAAGCTCTTCTATCAGGAGGGCATCCGCGGCGTGGGCATGGAGGCGGTTGCCGCCGAGGCAGCAACCACCAAGATGGCGATCTATCGCATCTTCGGCTCCAAGGATGCACTGGTGGCGGAGTGGGTGCGGGGGCTCACCGACCAGTACGCCGCGGTGCTCGATCGGCTGGCGGCGCGCCACCCGGGCGATGCCCGCGCACAGCTGATCGGATTCGTCGACTTCATCGTCGACAGTCTCTACACCGTGTCGCACCGCGGCTGCCCGTTCGTCAACTCGATCGCCGAGTTGCCGGAGCGCGATCACCCGGCGCGTCAGCTGATCGAGTCGCACAAGGCCCGGCAGGCTTCGCGGCTCGCGGCCCTGTGCGCCCAGGCTGGCATCCCGGCGCCGCACGAGGCGGCGGCTGAGTTGACCTTCCTCCTCGAAGGCGCGCAGATCACGGCGCTGAACCGGGGCGTCCCGCGGGCGAACAAGCTGCTGAAAACACTCGCGCTTCGGATCATCGACCGGGGCGCGCCTGCGTCTCCTCGCGCAGGTCGCCGCACCGCTGCGGCCAACGCTGCGAGGAGCGCCGCGAATCACTGATACCCGCGGCCCTCTCCACGCTCATGCACCCGTGCGCACGATCACGCGCCCGCGGGTCGAGCCGGTCATCAGCCGGTGCGCGGCCTCAATGGCACCCTCCAGCGGCACTTCGCTCACGATGGAATCTAGCCGCTTCGGATCGAGTTCTGCCGCGAGCAACATCCAGGCACGCTCGCGAAGGGAGTGCGGCGCCATGACGCTATCCACGCCCTGCAGCGTGACCGAGCGCAGGATGAACGGCATCACCGTGCCGGGGAGGTCGCTGCCTTGCGCCAGTCCGCAGGCAGCCACGATGCCCCCGTAGCGGGTCTGCGCACAGGCGTTTGCCAGCGTGTGACTGCCGACGCAGTCGACCACCGCGCTCCAGCGCTCCTTCTGCAACGGCTTGCCTGGCAACGCCAGTTCCTCCCGTGCCATGATGGATGCGGCGCCGATGTCACGAAGATAGGCCGCCTCATCGGGCTTGCCCGTGGCGGCCACCGTGCGGTAGCCACGCTGCGCGAGCAGCATGACGGCGATCGATCCGACGCCGCCGGTCGCCCCGGTGACGAGCACTTCGCCGTCGCCCGGTTCAACGCCGTGGGCGTGCACAGCCATCGCGCAGAGCATCGCGGTGTAGCCGGCGGTACCGATCGCCATGGCCTGGCGCGCGTCAAGCGCGACGGGCAGCCGCACAAGCCAGTCGCCACGCAGGCGCACACGTTGTGCGAGACCTCCTTTGTGCGTCTCGCCAACGCCCCAGCCATTGAGCACCACGCGATCACCCGCCTTCCAGAGGGGATGACTGCTGTCGCGCACGAGGCCCGCGGCATCGATGCCCGGCACCATCGGCCAGCTTCGGACCACCGGCGCGCGGTTGGTGATGGCCAGGCCGTCCTTGTAGTTCAGAGTCGAGTACTCGACGTCGATGGTCACGTCACCCTCGGGCAGGAACGCCTCGTCGACGCGCTGAACCGCAGCATGAAAATGGGGGTCCTTGTTCAGGACCAGGGCATTGAACATCGTCGATCCCCTAGCGGTGCCGAAACACCGGCGCTCGCTTGGCCATGAACGCATGCATGCCCTCCTTCTGCCCCTCGGTTGCGAAGGCCGCCTGGAAGAGCCGCCGTTCATGCAAGATCCCCTCCGTCAGGAACACTTCCTGCGCGCGGTTGACGGCTTCCTTGGCCAGGCGCACGGCGGGAGAGTTGTAGCCGGCGATGGTGTGAGCCGCCTCGAGCGCTGTCTGCAGCAGTACCGCGCCAGGCACCACGCGCGAGACCAGACCGGCGGCGCGGGCCTCCGCCGCTCCGATCGTGCGACCGGTCAGGATCAGGTCCATCGCGAGCGCCTTGCCCACTGATCGCGTGAGGCGCTGCGTCCCGCCGATGCCCGGGAGAATGCCGAGCTTGATCTCCGGCTGGCCGAACTGCGCATCCTCCGACGCAATGACGAAGTCGCACATCATCGCCAGCTCGCATCCGCCGCCGAGGGCATACCCGCTCACGGCCGCGATGAGCGGCTTCTTGATGTTGGGCAGCTCCTGCCAGGCGGCGAAGACATCCTCTTTCTGCAGGTCGACGAAACCCTTGTCGGCCATCTCGGCAATGTCGGCACCGGCAGCAAAGGCCCGCGGGCTGCCGGCGATGACGATGGCGCCGACGTTGTCGTCCGAATCGAAGCGCTTCAACGCCGCGACCACCTCGTGGGCAAGCGTGGTGTTAAGTGCATTGAGGCTGCGTGGCCGGTTCAGCGTCACCAGGCCGACGCGCTCGCGGCGCTCGACGACGATGGTCTCGTAGGCTGCGGCCGTGGTCTGCGTTGCCGCCGCCTCTGGCCTGGGCTCGGGGGCTGCGGCCGCAGGGACACGTGCGGCGCGCGGCGCCGCGGGGAGGGTGGTGTTGCTCAAGAGTGGATCTCCTTGGAGAGACTTTTTCAGGACAGTGCGCCGGCGACGCCAGACGCGTATTCGCCGGTGGGTTGCATCAGCTCCGCGAGGAGCCGCTCGCGGTGCTGGTCGAGCGCCGGCGCATCGATCGGCCCTTGCGGGTCGGCGCGAGCGAAGTCATCCAGCTTGATGGGATTGCCGGCGGTGCGTACCGGCCGCCCGGAACTGCCCTGCACCTGAATGATCATGTTGCGCGCCAGCAGCTGAGGGTGCTCGAACAGGCCGTCGATCGTGTTGATCGGGGCGCACGGCACACCCGCGGCGTTGAGGCGTTCGATCCAATGGGCAATCGGCTCCGGGCGCGTAACGGCCTCGATGCCCGCTACCAGGGCGGGCCGGTTGACGCAGCGCAGGTCATTGCTGAGGAATCGCGGGTCGAGGGCCAGCTCGGGGTGCCCGAGCGCGTCTGCCATCAGCATGAAGAGCTGATCGTTTCCGGCCGCAATCACGAAGCGGCCGTCGGCTGCCGCGAAGGTTTCGAACGGCGCGAGCGAGGGATGCGAGTCGCCCGTGCGCGTGGGAACCTTGCGCTCCACGTCGTACCGTGCCAATGCGGTCTCCATCATCGCCGCCTGGCAATCCAGCATGCCGATGTCAACCCGCGTGCCCTGCGCATCCCGCGTGCGCTTGTAGAGCGATGACACGACTCCGATGGCGGCGAACAGTGCCGCGCTCAGGTCACCGAAGCTGGTTCCGACGCGCGACGGGGGACCGTCGGGCCAGCCCGTCAGGCTCATCACGCCGCCCATTGCCTGCACGACCATGTCGTACCCGGGCAGGTCGCTGAACGGACCGGTGTGCCCGAATCCGGAGATCGACGCGTACACCAGGTGCGGGTGCGTGCGCGCCAGTCGCTCGGGGCCGTAGCCCAGTCGGTCCATCACGCCGGGGCGAAAGTTCTCGACCAGCACGTCGGCCTTCGCGAGCATGCGCTCGAGCAGTTCCCGATCGCGCGGACTCTTCAGGTCCAGTGCCACGCTCTCCTTGCCGCGGTTGAAGCACATGAAGTAGGCCGACTCGCCGTCGACGAAGGGTCCGAACGCGCGGGTGTCGTCGCCGGTGCCCAGCTTCTCGATCTTGATGACGCGCGCGCCGAGATCCGCCAGCACCATGGTGCAGTAAGGTCCCGCCAGCACGCGTGAGAAGTCGAGCACCGTGATCCCCTCGAGCGGCCGCCTGGTTGGGGCTTGCGGCGTCGTTTGCATCTTCAGTCCTTCCATCTAATTAGACCGATCGTCTATAAAGCGCCAAAAAAAGGAGACGAGCACTGGGTGCCGCCAACGTCAACGACGAATTCCGGTGAGGAAAAGCTGGGCGAAGAGGCGCAGCGGCGCCCCCTTGTGCTCGAGCTTCGCGCGCAGCACTGCGCCTTCCCAGCCGACCCAGAAGAACACGGCCCACTGGGCACAGTCGGCGTTGGCCGGGATCTCGCGCGCTGCACGCGCCAGGGCCAGGCAATCGGCAAGGCGGCGTTGCCAGTCCTCCAGCACGGCCACGAGCTGCGCGCGAAAGGGCTCCGGGAGCGCGCCCATCTCCTGCCCGAGATTGCCGATGAGGCACCCACGGCGGAACCCGTAGCGGCGCATCCCGCGCTCCGCATCGGCGCAGAAGGCTTCGACCCTGGCCAGAGGCGCCAATTTCTCGTCCAGCAGGAAACGATCGAGCTTGCGAGCGAAGTACTCGGCATAACGGGAGATCAGCTCGGCGCCGAAGGCTTCCTTGCTCGTGAAGAAGTGATAGAAGGACCCTTTTGGAACACCCACCGAACGCAGGATTTCGTCGATGCCGGTGGCCGAAAAGCCTTTCTCGGTGAGTACCGCCAACCCTGCGTTGCAAAGTGCTTCGCGGGTCTCGCGATAGTCCCCATCCACCTTGGGCGGCCGACCGCGCTTGCGCGGCGTGCTGAACGTTTCGATCGTAGCCATGCGGCAATTATTAGACCGTTCGTCTCAATAAATCAAGTGCCTGATGGACCGACAGTGTGCATGCGACGCACCGTTGCGAGGAGAGATGCACCAGCGAGGTACAAGCGATCCAGCGTCACTCTGCATTAATTAGACCGAACGTCTACATAAAATAGGGTAAACCCTGATATCGGAGCGTCGCGCGGCTGCTAGAGTTATTCGCAGACGAGGTTCTCGTCATCATCATTGCGCACCTGCTGCCAGTACTGCCAGCGAGGTGCAAGGCAAAAAAGCCCGATCCGGTCAACCGGCTCGGGCTTTTTGCTTTTCTCGGTGCGAAGTCAGCCCATGAATGCCGGACGGATGCCGCCCGCGGATGAGCTCGCGCCCATGAACAGCAGCTGTGCGTGGTGATGCCTGAGACCGGGTCCGATGAGCAACCCATCACCAGGAGAAGCTGAATGAATCATCACTCGCGCCGCGAGATCCTCAAATCCGGAGGCGCCCTGATCGCGCTGGGCGCGTCAGGCACCATGCTCTGTCGAGCCCAGGCTCAGGACAGCGTCAAGCTCGGCCTGCTGCATTCGCTCTCCGGCACCATCGCCATCGCGGAAGCATCGCTGGTCGACGCCGAGAAGATGGCCGTCGAGGAGATCAATGCCGCCGGCGGCGTGCTGGGCCGCAAGATCGAAGTGGTGGTGGAGGACGGCGCCAGCGACAACTCGGTGTTCGCCGAAAAGGCGCGCAAGCTCCTGGAGCGCGACCAGGTGGCAGCCATCGTAGGCTGCTATACGTCGGCCTCGCGCAAGGCCGTGCTGCCGGCGCTCAGCCGTGCCAACGGGCTGCTCTTCTATCCCACCTACTACGAGGGGCTGGAGCAGGACAAGCACGTCGTCTACACCTCGCAGGAGGCGACGCAATCGGTGGTTGCTGCCATCGAGTGGATGGCGCGCGAGAAGGGCAAGAGTTTCTTCCTGGTCGGGTCGGACTACATCTACCCGCGCACCTGCAACAAGATCGCCAAGCCGACGATCTCGCGGGTCGGCGGCAAGGTGCTTGGGGAAGAGTACGCACCGCTCGGCCACACCGAGTTCTCGTCGATCATCAACAAGATCAAGGCCGCCAAGCCCGACTGCATCTACAGCACCGTCGTCGGCGGCTCCAACGTGGCCTTCTACAAGCAGCTGCGGGCCGCCGGGTTGGACGGAAGCCGGCAGACCCTGCTGTCCACCGTGGTCTCCGAGAACGAGATCGAGGGCATCGGCAAGGACAACGCCGTGGGCTATTACGCCTGCATGGGCTACTTCCAGAGCCTGAAGAACCCTGCCAACGAACGCTTCGTCAAGGCCTTCAAGGCCAAGTACGGCGCGGCCCGGGTCATCGGCGACCCGATGGAGGTCGCCTACAACAGCGTGCACGTGTGGGCGCGCGCGGCGAATGCTGCCGCGTCATTCGATCCGGCGAAGGTGCTCGCGGCCGCCGCCCGCGTCGAACTGGACGCCCCCGAGGGCAAGGTGCGGGTTCATGCCAGCAACCAGCACGTGTGGAAGAAGGTCCGCGTCGGACGGGCGCAAGCCGACGGTCAGTTCGAGATTGTCTGGGAGTCCCCCGACCTCGTCGAGCCCAACCCCTTCCCGAAGCTGTAGACCATGAACCTCGAGATCGCCGCGATGCAGGTGTTCAACGGCGTGAGCCTGTTCACCGTGCTGCTTCTGATGTCCATCGGACTGGCCATCGTGTTCGGGCTGATGGGCGTCATCAACATGGCCCACGGCGAACTGATGGCGCTGGGGGCCTACGTCACCTATCTCACCGCTGCGGCCTTCTCGAGGTTCGCCCCCGGCTGGATGGACGCCTACCTGTTCGTGGCGATCGCCTTGGCTTTCGCAGCGACCAGCGCGTTCGGCTGGCTGCTGGAGCGAGGCTTCGTGCGTCATTTCTACAACCGTCCGCTGGACACCCTGCTGGCGACCTGGGGCCTCAGCCTGATCCTGCAGCAGGTCTATCGCTCGGTATTCGGGCCGCAGGAGGTCAGCGTCCCGCTGCCCCTATGGTTGAGCGGCGCGTGGGAGCCGGTGGCTGGCATCCAGCTGCCGCTCAACCGCATCTTCATCATCGGGCTGACCGCGGTAGTTGCCGTCGGCGTGTACGTGCTGCTCACGTCCACGCGATGGGGTCTGCGGGTACGCGCGGTCACGCAGAACCGGCCGATGAGCGCAGCGGTCGGCATCGACACCAGCCGGGTGGACGCACTCACCTTCGCGCTCGGCGCCGGGCTCGCAGGCATCGCCGGCTGCGTGTTCACGATGATCGGCTCCACCAATCCCGGCACGGGACAGCTCTACATCGTCGACTCGTTCATCGTGGTCGTCTTCGGCGGCGTCCAAAGCCTTGTGGGCACCGCCCTGTCGGGCTTGGCCATCGCCCAGTCGCAGACGACGCTGGAATACCTGATGAGTGGATCGATGGCGCGCGTGACCATCCTGCTGCTCGTGATCCTCGTGCTCTATTTCCGCCCGAACGGCCTGTTCGCGCGCAAGACCAGGAGCTGAGCATGAGCGACTTCCTGCGTGGACGCGCGATGCGCGGCGTGCTGGCCGTGCTGGTGCTGTTGGCACTGCTGCCGCTTGTCATGGATCCCTTCCGCCTGAACCTCTCGGGCAAGTACCTGGCCTTCGCCTTCGTGGCCGTGGGGATCGTGCTCATGTGGGGCTATGGCGGGGTGCTGAGCCTGGGGCAAGGCATCTTCTTCGGGCTGGGCGGCTACATGATGGCCATGTTTCTCAAGCTCGAGGCCTCGGCGCCCGACCTGCCCGACTTCATGTCCTGGAGCAGCGTGGAGACGCTGCCGTTGTGGTGGCAGCCGTTCCACAGTCTCGGATGGACGCTGGTCCTCATCGCGCTGCTGCCGCCGCTGCTGGCCTATCTGTTCTCGTATGCGGTCTTCCGCAAGCGGGTTGGCGGCGTCTACTTCGCCATCGTCACGCTGTCGCTCGCACTCACGCTCACGGTGCTGATCGTCGGCCAGCAAGGCGACACCGGTGGCGCGAACGGCATCACGGACTTCCGCACCATCCTCGGCCGCGACATCGTCGGCGACAGCGCCAAGCTGGTGATCTACCTGGCCGAGGCCGCGGTACTGGGGCTGACCATGATCCTGTGCGTTGGCCTGCTGCACAGCCGCTTCGGCAAGGTGCTGATCGCCATCCGCGACCGGGAGGACCGCGTGCGGTTCAGCGGCTACAACACCGCACACATCAAGGCCTTCGTCTTCGCGCTGGCAGCACTGCTGTCGTCCGTCGGCGGCGCGTTCTATGCGCTGCAGGTGGGCATGGTGTCGCCGAACGCCGTCGGCGTGGTGGCCTCCATCGAGATGGTGATCTACGCCGCGGTGGGCGGCAGGCTATCGGTGGCGGGCGCGGTGGTGGGCGCGCTGCTGGTCGGCCTGCTGAAGTCATACCTCTCGGAGGCGTTCCCGGAGGTGTGGCTCTATTTCCTCGGCTCGCTCTTCATCGGTGTCGTGGCCTTCATGCCGCAAGGGCTCGCCGGCTTCGCCTTGCGGCTGGGAACCGGGCGATGAATCTGGCAACGCTTTCCTTGCTGCCGCGCGACGAGAGGAGCGTGCCCGTGCCCGCGATGAGTCTTTCCGGCGACGTCGTGCTGGGCGTCGAGGAACTGACCGTTTCCTTTGACGGCTTCCGTGCGGTCGACGGTATCAGCCTGAACATCCATCGCAACGAGCTCAGAGTGATCATCGGCCCCAACGGCGCCGGCAAGACGACCCTGCTGGACATGATCTGCGGCAAGACGCGACCCACCGCCGGCAGCATCCGCTTCAAGGGCCGCGACCTCACGCGGCTGCCGGAACATGAGATCGTGCGCGCCGGCGTCGGACGCAAGTTCCAGAACCCTTCGGTCTACGAAGACCTCACGGTGATGGAGAACTTCGAGATCTCCATTCCGGGCGGCCAGGGTGTGCTGGGCTCGCTGCTCTTCCGCCGCAGCGCGGACGTGCGTGCGCGCATCCGCGCCATTGCCGAGTCGGTATTCCTCGAGGCCTTGCTCGACGAAAAGGCAGGGCGCCTCAGCCACGGGCAGAAGCAGTGGCTCGAGATCGGGATGCTGCTGATGCAGTCGCCCGAGCTGCTGCTGCTCGACGAGCCCGTGGCCGGGATGAGTCCGCGCGAGCGCGAGCAGACCGGCGAGCTGCTGCGGCGCATCTCCCAGGGCAAGTCGGTGATCGTGATCGAGCACGACATGGATTTCGTCAAGCAGATTGCGAGCACCGTGACGGTGTTGCACCAGGGGCGCGTGCTCAGCCAGGGCACCGCCGACCAGGTGCAGGCGGATCCGCGCGTCATCGACGTCTACCTCGGCCATTGAAGAGGTCAATCGTGCTGCAAGTCAACAAGCTCGATGTCTTCCATGGCCAGTCGCAGGCCGTGCGCGAAGCGAGTTTCCAGGTCGGAGACCTTGAAGCACTGGCCATCATGGGCCGCAACGGCATGGGCAAGACCACGTTGCTGAAGGCGCTGATCGGCATGCTTCCCAGCCGCAGCGGGCAGATCCTCCTCGACGGCACGGACCTGACGGCGGCCCCGAGCCATCAGCGGGTGCGCAGCGGCCTGGCGTTCGTGCCGCAGGGACGGATGATCTTCCCGTTGCTGACGGTCGAAGAGAACATCCTCGTCGCCCTGAGAGGCGAGGGCAGGACAGTGCCGGAGTTCGTCTACCGGTTCTTCCCCGTGCTGAAGGAGATGCGGGCCCGCCGCGGCGGCAACCTCTCCGGCGGCCAGCAGCAGATGCTCGCGATTGCTCGCGCGCTGGTCACCGAGCCCAAGGTGCTGATCCTCGACGAGCCGACCGAGGGCATCCAGCCTTCGATCATCAAGGACATCGCCCGCACCTTGAACGTGCTGCGCCGCGAGCGTGGCATCGCCATCGTCGTCTCCGAGCAGGTGCTGAGCTTCGCGCTCGACCTGGCGGACCGTTTCCTGGTCATCGATCGCGGCCGCATCGTGCATGACGAGCCGCGCGCCGAGCTCGACCAGGACAAGGTCAGGTCCTTCCTGACCGTCTGATTCCCACCCCAACCAGGAGAGTTCTCATGCGTCATGGAGACATCGGAAGCAGCCACGACACCGTCGGCGTGGCAGTCGTCAACTACAAGATGCCGCGGCTGCATACGCGCTCGGAAGTGCTGGCCAACGCGCGCAAGATCGCCGACATGCTCGTCGGCATGAAGTCGGGTTTCCCGGGCATGGACCTCGTGATCTTCCCCGAGTACTCCACACACGGGATCATGTACGACCCGAAGGAGATGTACGAGACCGCCTCCACCATTCCGGGCGACGAGACGCAGATCTTCGCCGCGGCATGCCGCAAGGCCAACGTCTGGGGCGTGTTCTCGCTCACCGGCGAGCGCCACGAGGACCATCCGCGCAAGGCCCCCTACAACACGCTCATCCTCATGAACAACGAGGGTGAGATCGTCCAGAAGTACCGCAAGATCATGCCCTGGACGCCTATCGAGGGCTGGTACCCGGGCGACTGCACGTACGTGTCCGATGGGCCGAAGGGCATGAAGGTCAGCCTGATCATCTGCGACGACGGCAACTTCCCCGAGATCTGGCGTGATTGCGCCATGCGAGGCGCGGAACTGGTGGTGCGCTGCCAGGGCTACATGTACCCGGCGAAGGAACAGCAGATCATGGTCGCGCGCACCATGGCGTGGATGAACAACGTCTACGTTGCAGTCGCCAACGCCACCGGATTCGACGGCGTGTACTCGTACTTCGGGCACTCCGCCCTCGTCGGCTTCGATGGCCGCAGCTTGGGCGACTGCGGCACCGAGGAGATGGGCGTGCAGTACGCCGAGATGTCGATCAGCGCGATCCGGGATGCTCGCAAGAACCAGCAGTCCAACAACTTCCTCTACAAGCTGCTGCACCGCGGGTACACCGGCAAGATCAACTCCGGCGAGGCGCCGGCGGGCGTGGCCGCCTGCCCGTACGAGTTCTACGGCAAGTGG
>Ga0075366_10000859_pt1 | contig 14649 bp, 15 predicted proteins | sample EndMethybrTD3031_FD_72351 | JGI IMG/M metagenome (GOLD analysis project Ga0075366, IMG submission 72351) | Populus endosphere microbial communities from Tennessee, USA - Endosphere MetaG P. TD hybrid TD303-1 | ecosystem: Host-associated > Plants > Roots > Endosphere | place: USA: Tennessee...
CGCGCCGCCATCGGCCACACCCGTCAGGATGCTGTAGGCCGCGCCGAGGTGCAGGTCCGAGAGACACACATGCGTCAGCGCCGCCATGCCATCCTCCCTCCCGTCGGGATTGGTAGGCCGCGCTGGACTTGAACCAGCGACCAAAGGATTATGAGAAAAGACGCCCGGAAAAACTGTAGTTAAAAGAACACGTTACCGCGCGGAAAACGCGGTGTGCGACAAAGTGTGTAAGCAGCGCAGGTTCCGCTGCTGAACGTTGACCTCGCACGTCGCTCATGGCTCACGCAGCCTGCATTGTGGGGTCGTACGCGCCCATTCTCGCGGCCGCTACATTCGGCGTCCAACAGAGGAATTCTCTATGCGTGTTCATCGAATGAATCGATGAGCGTCATCGCCATTCCTCGCCCGCGCCCAAGGCACCGCAGCCCAACATCGTCATCGCCGAACGATCTGTTCCCCACACTTGCAGGGTATGCTTTGGTGACAGGGCGCTGCGTCTTATGCGCCGTTCTGCACTACACCAAGTCCCATGCCGACAGCGCGATCACACCTCACACTTTGGGCCGAGTCACCAGAAGAGGCACGCATATTCCTGGCGAGATGCCGGCGACAAGGCTTCGCCCACCCCTTCTCGGACATTTACGTCGCAAAGAGATCCCCGAAGAACCGCTCAAATGACTACGTTGAAGGTCAGTACTTCTGCACTTCAAATGACGAGCATGTCACGGTCTACGAGGAAGTAATCGTCGCACCGAGTTCGATCATTGACCTTGTGCAGTGGTGCACCTGCGACGCAATGATTAGCGACGGCTCTACACCGATCGTGGTCATTGAGGACACGACACACATCGTGCGGATGAACGTCTACCAACGCGTCCCACGCCTCTTCAAAGCTGCCCTCCTGGGAGTGCCAGCGGTGGCGCTGCAGGGCACCCGAGGGCTCGACTTTCGGCTTCGTGGCGACTGTTGGGGTATGCATCGCCACATGCGAGCCTATGCAGCGATATGCAGGCTCTACCCCACGACTGGTGTCTTACCCTTCTACTACATCCCTGAAGACGCAGAGAAGTCCGAAGCACAAGCAGAACAAGCGGCGTTTGAGTACATCAACGCACTAGTCGCTGGCGACGCACCCACTGCGGACCGAATTCGTGCGCAAGTCTTCGCCGAAGTCGCAGACATTGACCGTCGTGGATTCCGTGGGCACGTGGCTCCTGACATCCAAAGTATTGAGGTCGCGCACGACCGCGTTGTCGTACACATCGGCGCAAAGCCGGAGAAGAAGAGCTGGCGCGAGAAGGGTTCCGGTCAAATGGATCCGTACATCGGAATGATCGCCGCTGCCAAGTACATCTACTGCTTCGATGCACATGGAAATCAGTCGAAGGAGATGGTCGTCCAGTTCACTCATGTGCCCAACGACTTCTGGTGGTTCCGTGATTGGCGGACCAGCAAGAGTCTGTACAAGACCCTCGCATTTGAGATTGCTGATCGTGTCGAATTCCTTGGAACGTAAAGTTCGTATTGATCAATCCCACTGCAACTATCAGCTCGCGAACCGCCTTGCGGATTCCGGATGGTCAGTTCTCTTTCGTGATCCTGGGCGCGTGACGAGAGGAGCGAGTGGTTCGCAGGCGCAGGTCCTCGGCATCTTTGAACGCACGGGATTGCCGATCCCAGACATCGCCGCGAAGCTCTCGGATGATCTGCTTCTAGTTGAAGTCGACAAGTCCGCTCGCAACAACGAGCAAAGCTTCAGGTCGTATCGCGAGCACGCCTCCCGCATCATCGGCGAGTTCAACAGCACCGCGCACCTTGATGGCCATATCAGCCGCTTATTGGTTGGGTTCTGCAAAGTTGGTCGAGAACGGCTACCAGCGGCTCTAATGAGCGCCTATGACCTCGACCTTGTCGTCAGCTTTGACGAAGCTACACCCATCTTGTCGTGGCGATCTGGGGCGTCACTTCGTAAAAACTAGCACGTGCTCTCGTTTGCCTGCCGCCCCTGGCGCTGTTGCATTGCGAACTTCAAGGCTGCCGTACATCCCGTGATGCGGGCCAGGGATACCAAGTGTGTCCCCGCTCCAGACAAGTTTCCATTCGGCAGCAGCCGCGAGCTCAGCCAACATAGAGTTGGTGTCAACCTCCACTCCATAGACAACCGATGGAGCGTTCACCATCACCATGGTAGAGGACGCATGTGTCGCGCTCTTCAACGTCGCAAACGTCGCTCCCATATCTGCCTGGTAGCGAGGAACATCATCGTCCTGCCTTCTAAGGTGACGCCCAATCTCCGTCTCCTCGTAGGTGTCGAGATCGAACCCGAGCCAATAGAAGCGAAACTTGTGATACAGACCATAGTCCCACGACATCAGGTAAGGCGGCGATGTAACCACCAAACGTGGCAGCGAATGCGCCTCCGCTCGGCGCCTTTCTAGTCGACTGTCCCGAACGAGAATTTTCACCGCCAAGTCCTCGTACCGAACTTGATACTGATCTTTGCCAATCTTCAGGCGCCCCTTCACAGGCACTTTCCCCTGCAAAGCTAACTCACCATTGAACGCCTTCGCCGCTTTGACAGTGGCGAACGCCGCCTTCTTGAAGAGCGCCTTAACTCGGCCTACATCGTCAGGCTTCTCTATGCGTCGATAGGTGGACTCGCCTTGCTGATTGGAAGCAGCAATGATGATCCTGCTAAACGTTAGGCGAAGCAGGACGTGCGCTTCCGGGGACAACCACTGTTGAGCTTCGGCAATAGCCTGCTTCAGCTCAGCAAGTTCTCGTATGGCGTTCCTGGTAAACCAATCGTGTATGGATCGAACACGAGGCATTGCCGGCACGCTTTGAGGGTCAGCGGCCAGTTGGTCAGCCGAATTCGCTGAGAACAATGAAGGGGTCCCTGCGACTTGCTCCACAAAAGCAATGATCTCCGACGTCTCACGCTCTGTAACACCAAGCACTTTGCACGTCGCGATTAGCGCGGCTAGAGGACTGCTATCCCAACCTTCCGAACTCCGCCCTGAGACAAGCGCATCGTGGAGAACTGTCCCGCTTCCGCAGAACGGGTCGAGCACCGTCTGCCCAGGCTCAGAGAAGCGTCGAATGGCTTCCAGTGATAGGCCTGGATCGACTTTTCCGAAGTAGGGATGTATTGATCTTGAGCTTTCCACGTGCCTCTTGGCGCGCACCTTCTTGAGTGCATGATGCGGCTCACTTTCGGAAGACATACACCTGCTCTCGTCCAATAGTGCCGCCCGTGGCGGACCTGCTAAGCCGCATGCTGCTTCGATTTGCAAGCTCGTGGTACACATCAACCTCGACTGAGAAGCCAACTGACTGCGCCTGCTCTTTTAGAATTTGAGCCGTTGGCACTTGCAGTCCACAGATTCGATTGGTCTCGCCAACAACGAAGACGTAGAGCCCTCCATCTTTGAGGACGCTGTATGCTGACTGGAAAGACGCGTGCATGCCCGAGAAGTACTGAGCGACCACATACGCTCGATTCCTTGACGTAGTGGTGCCTTGATCGCCAAGTTGCCGGACAATGCCGTTCGCAGTCGCGTTTCGTGCATCTGGGATCGACGCCATGTCGGCAACACGCACCGCGCGCTCGGTAACGCCGATGTACTCGCGACAATGATCCTTGAAGCTCTCCGGTTCAAGCAGTCCCAAGACAAACATGTTGTACTTGTGGGCCATCGTGTAGTCGACCGCATTGATGTAGGGCGGAGACGTAATGATCCGATCTACAGTGGCTGGCTCTAGAGGAATTGAGGACGCACTGCCCAAGACGGCCTCGAAGGTGCTTCCGGCAGCAGCAAACTCCTTTGATAGTGCGGCCTGCTGCGCGGCAGCTTCAGTGAGCGCAGTCCGAAAGACCACGTAAGGGTCAGCTAACTGCTTCCCATGATCAAAGCGGACCTTGATCTGATCCTCGTTCAAGTACGAGCATGCTTTCACCACTGACGACAAAACGGCAAGTGAAAAGGTCTTGATGTCGGAAGCGCACGCCGAAGACTGGATGGCTTCCCTGATGGCCAGCAGACGCGCAAGCTGAAGAGGTTCGAACCAGTTTCCCCACGTATGGTGCATACCAAGACACGCAGCACCCTTGTTGCTTGTGAGCGTACGTTCAAGCTTCGGGCTTTGCCTCTTTGCAGCAGCGAGAAACGATTCCAGGTGCAAGCCGATGTCCCACGTGTGCGCTGTCGTCGCGCACTTCGCCGCGGTAATTAGGACTGCAAGTGGCGAGACATCACATCCGATCGCGCGAGACCCTAGCAACCCCGCTTCGATCAACGTGGTACCTGATCCGCAGAATGGATCGAGAACGATCGAAGCAGGCGTGTCGGGGTCGTATGTCAAGCCCCATCTAGGGAACTGCGGTATGAATTTGGCTGGATATTTGTGCAATCCGTGGCTGCCATAGGTCACCTCACCTCGAGACAGTCTCGCAAACGAGTACGTTGCACCGCGACGCGGGCGTGCTGGCAACTGACTTACAACTTCAACTTGGGCAGTCATTTAGCTATAGCCACACTTCGGATTGCTGGATATTTATACAGTATAACACTTTTCACGATGCAAGATGGGAGCTGCACTGCTTTCTTCGCAGTGCACGGGGCGTAGCGCCTGCATGCGTTGGATAGAGCTAGAGCGCCGTACTCTGCCGTGCAGTTTGCCGGCAGGGGCCGAGCCGCGTCGTCCACAAAATCATTTGCGGGTGTGGACGCGCAATCTTCGTCAAGACAGCGCCTTCCTCTCTCCAGTAGTCTAGGTCACGTGTAGGGCTTGATCGTGGACGTTGCCGCCTTCCGCTGTAGCTGAACCAGCTTCTGCCGGGACTGCTGCATGTCCAACCGCTCCGCGCTCGTGTCGGCCTGGGCCTGTAGCTGTCGCGCCCTGTCCTTGGCCGCCTTCGCGCTCGCCTTCATCCTCTTCACTCGTTGCTCCGCCGCGTTTGACGGCTGTATCTCCTCAAGTCTCATGCTGCCTCCGTAGTGCTGTCCTTGTATTTAGTCCAGCACCACGGGCACAGCCTACCCGCAACGCACGGGCACGCCGACCACGTTTCCCCGGCCGAACTGCGCTTCGAGCAGTTGCCGCGCCATGTTCGGATTCGACGCTCGCACCTCGGCCCACGTCGTCACCTTGCCATGCCCGGACGGGGCCTGCACTCGAACCGTTGCCTTGTACCTGTCCATCGCAGCACACCCGTTGCATCAAGCCCGCACTCTCGGCCGGGCTCGTTGACCACGACTCACGCACCAGCCTTGGGGCCGACGCCGGGCACTTGGGCCGGGGCGTTTCCCAGTCAGCCTATGCACGCGCCAGGCCGACCCATCGCTGATCGGCGCTGAAACCGCACGCTGGCGCTGTTGTCAGCGCCGCATGCCTCGGTCAATGCGCCCGCGCACCACCCTTGCTGGTCTTGCGCTTGAACGCGACACCCAGCGACGCACTGGCCGTCTCGATGTGACCGTCAAGCTCGCCGGCCTCGGTGGCAGCACGCACGCTTTGCAGGGCTTCGATGAGTTCCTGCATGTTGTTGACTTCGACGGCCGCCTTGCCCTTCGCCAACTCCAGCGCCTTTTGCCCATAGTTGATGGAGAACAGCAGCTTGCCGTCGCTCGTCTTCCACCACCACTGCTTGACGCGGGCCGCCACGAACTCTCGCCCACGACGACCGTCAGCGTCCACAACGACCTTGGCACGCTTGGCCTCGAACGTCTTGCCTTCGACCTGCGCAGTTGCCAGCCCGATCTGCTCGTCCAGCTTGCCCAGCAGCTTGTCGCGCCGGATGTCGGCAACCGTCTTCCGACGACGCACTGCGGACACCAGCTTGAGCTTTGCGAGTTGCATGTGATTTCCTTCCTATTGCGTTTCACATGCTGCAACTTTGCTCCCTCGACCAATAGCAGTCGACCGGAAATTAGCCAAGCTAGGCTATTTTCGGGCCGAAAACATATAACTCTGCTAAATACTGCACGAAATAGTGAGGTTTTGGCTAATGAATAACAAGTATTTTGCGCAGAAAACTACGCTGCAACATGCGTCCACACGCATGCTGAACAGGTACGCGCCGTGGATGGACTACATGCTTACGATTACGTTCGGCAAGGACAATCTACGTCTGTTGCCCGATGAAGAGAATGCCAAGAAGCAAGTGCGACATCTATGCGCGGCACTGAACAGCGCAGTATGGGGACACAGGTCGCGTAAGAACGACAAGTGCAATGTGCTCTGCATTCCAGTGTTTGAAGGCGGCACGGACATAAAGCGCATTCACGCCCATATTCTGCTCGGCAATGTCAAGTCGGATGTCGAGGTGCGACGCTTTATGCAGGGTTATATTCCACGATCATACTGGCTTGCGCCTGACTTCGACGTGAGGCCAGTGCACATGGCCGATGGCGCGTGCTGGTACTTGAGCAAGGAACTAAACGCCATCAACGATGCAGCAATCGCTTGGGACATTGCAGCCATCCCCAAACCACTCAGACCACTGCGTCTCAGATAAATCCGCTACGTAAGCGCCAGGCAGAATGTATGGCGGCACGGAAAGAAGCGACGAACCGTGCCACGAAGTGGAGGACAACTTTATAATTGCCCTGGGCAGCACAGACTGCTCAGTAGTCAACTATTGCCTAAACATTCCCACTATCACTAACCAACACCCAACATCTGCACGATTGGTCGAGAATCACACAAGATCAACACGAAGTCAGTATCAGCGACTTCAAGAAGTAGTAGTAACTGACAGATCGCAGATAAATACATGACTTGATGCGGAGTGCTTGGGGTAAGTGGGATAAGCAGGGCTACAGAACACGCTTGCATGCGCGACGTACTAAATCGCGCTGCAAGCGTTTTTTTTGACCAGCCGGCATGTGGGGTAGCTGGGGCGGGGGTTTGCACGCTACAGCGCGGGTTTGCGCTGTCGGGATACGTTGTCGTCTGCACGCCACGAATACATCAGATTTCATACGAATCCTGATGTTGTGCTGCAAGTGCTTGATTTCATTAGTCTGAGCACATGCCGCAAGTAGGTTGCCCGAGTACGACATCAGAAACTAGCATTGAATACAACAAAAAGTGAGGTTTGGAATGAAGCAAGCTAAAACGCTGACAGCGCAGGAACTGCGACACGCACTCGGGCAAGCTGCTCTGTCCCGGCACGCTGCACGGGACAGAGCCATGCTGCTGCTGACGCACTTGTCGGGGATGCGGGTAGGCGAGGTAGCGGCGCTACGTGTGGGCGACGTGCTGGATGCCGAGGGCAACGTCAGGGGCGAGCTGCGCTTAGGTGCGCATCAAACGAAGGGCAACGTCGGCCGCGTTGTGTTCGTCAACGACCGCTTGCAGAAAGAGCTTGTTGTCTACGCTCGTACGCTGCGATCCAGGGATGCAGCGACACCGTTCTTCATGACGCAAAAGCGTACCGGCTTCAGCGCAAACTCCCTGACCCAGCACTTCATCGCTCTGTACAAGCGAGCCGGCCTCGAAGGGGCTACGTCGCACTCCGGCCGTCGTACTTTCATCACGAACCTGGCCGCGCAAGGAGTTTCAGTACGAGTACTGGCCGCCCTTGCCGGTCATCGCTCCATTCAAACCACCCAAAGGTATATCGACTGCAACGACACCATGTTGCGCCGTGCAGTCGAGTTGGCCTAATCTGGTTCGGAGTGCGCGTCGTGGTACACAAAGTCGTCTTCGTCGCCCTCGACCAACCAAGAGTCTTGCACGCTGCACTCATGCTCGCTGTAGTACGCACTGCGAGCAACCCAGGCGAGCAGATGGCGCACGTCTTCATGACGTGCCGCCAGTTCGACGTAATTTGCGAACTCACCACGACCGTCGAAATAGTCCATTAACTCACGCGCACTTGGACGCAGGGCGTCTGCATCAAACACGAGCTTGTCCAGCAATAGCTGCAACTGCACTTCGGTCATTTGAACCTGTCGAACTCTTTGCACCGTCTGCGGCTGGCGCGACCTAAATCTCAAGCGTAGTTTCATCGTTGCTCTCCTTGTGGTGCACACGCTGTGGGTTTCGACCCACAGCGTGTGCGGCGCGACTTACTGCTTCCTGGCATTTCCGGCCACAACGTTGGCCTGCCTAATCGGCTCGATGTATGCGTCGAACGCGCCAGCAACCGCGTCTTCAGCAAACCCGTCGAGCAGCGTGCATGCCTGCACTTGATCGAGGTTCGTGATGAAGTTGCCGCCTTCAAACACGCCGCTGAGCCAGCGATTGCCGTACTTGATCCCCACCGCGTACGTGCCGTCGCCCTGCTGCTTGTAAACAAGGTCAGGCTTTTCGCTCGATGCGCCGCGCAGGTATGCCGCATTGCTGCGCAGTTTGGCTGCGACTGCTTTGCGGGCGTCGTCGATCGTGTGTCGCTTGCTGCGAAGCGTCTGCAGCGCCTTTGCGGTCCGCGCAGAAGGAGCCAGCTCCGCGATGCGAGCCATGTAGCCGGTGCCGGAGGTGCCGTTGTAGGTTTGAGAAGTCATGATTGCGTTTCCTTTCGATGTTGATCGACTGCGTGATTGCCGTCGATGAAAGGAACTGTAGAAATCGGTCCTCTCGCTGGGTCTGAACAAACCTGCCTCCCGGCGGTTTGTTCCTAGCGATTGCACCAGGCAAGCCGAGAGCGCCGCCGTCAGCTGTTGTCCGGGAAGCGACCGTGGATCGTGTTTCGGACGTAGGCGTCGAAGTCTTTCAGCGCACGCCTGACCAGCGTCACTTCGCTACTGCCAAACAAGCCCTTCTTGAACTGGCCGTTGACGATGTCACGCTCGTCCTGCTCGGTCAGCGACCACCCAAACGGATTTTTCGCATCCCGCTTGATGGCCAAGACCATGTCCGTCAAGCTCAACTTCGTCCCCGCGATTGCGTTTTGGCGCCGAAGCCCAGCAACGTAGGCGGCCTTCCGCAGTGCCTTGATCGTTGCCGCGCTCAGACTGTCTGGACCAGTGGTGAGCTTGTACTTGGGTGCACGGACTTCTTCGAGAGGTGATCTTGACTGCCGCACGCCGCTGCGCTTCTCAAAGATGTTGCCATCGTAGTAGCGGTCCAAGAAGCCCTTGACGCCTGCCAGCACTTCAGCCCTGTCCTCGTACAGCGGCACCTCAAGCACCAGAGTCGCGGGTTGCCGTGTGTGCGCCTCCGGGTTCGGAACAAGGCAAACACTGCGTCTGTCGTCGAAAAGGCTTCGCCGCCTTGCCAGCCAGAGACGGAATGCCTTCTTGTCCTTCAGGATGTTCTTCTCAAAGATGTCCCCGAAGTCGGAGTACAGGTCGGCCAGTCGCTCGAACTTGGATTCGAGACTCCGGCATCGCTCTTCGTGTCCTTCGCGTTTGGCGCGACAGTAGAAGATGTACCCCTTGTGGCACCCAAGGAAGGCCATCCACCACCACACAGATGAACTATTCACGCAGTGTCACCGCGCCGAGCCGCCCACGTTCTTGAGTTGCTTGACAAGCAAGCTCCATGACGACGGCGTGGGCAAGCTGTTGGCAGGGTCGATGTGCTTGATAGTCACACCCATACCTTGCAAGAGTTCCAAGCGGCCTCGCATCTCTGTCGAGATGCGGCCGATCTGGTAGTACACGCTGCGACCGACCTTGAGGCCCTTCACATACTTCAGACGCTGCTTGTAGCCGATGAGCCACCATAGGTCGATCTCTGCGTAACCTAAGCCAAGGCCAACGACGTGCACATCATCTCTGAGAAACAGGTCCGCCCATGAGTGCCGGCCGCTCTCCAGATCAGACTGTGATCCATACACAAATGGGGAACCGTCGAGTTTGGATGTCAAGTACCTTCGCAACTTCTGAAGATAGCCAGCGTATCCATGGATGCCCAGGAGCATCGTCCGCGGCCCGCCTGCATGTCCATGGATGTTCCAGATGAACTGACCTTGGCTCGACTTCCGGCGATACACGCTATATGTCGTCTCTCCCTCAAGATTGGCCGGCCTGAAGTCCCGACCAGTCGCTCCTTCAAGACAGCTGTCGTAGTTTGTCGTCAGCACATTGGCCCAGTTGAGCGCCATCAGTTCGGCATGAATCGTGTTCGGCTTCATGTCGATCAGTCTGGAGGCCAATGCCAGTCGAGCCTTGCGCTCGTGGTTCGGATACTGAGAAGCAATCCTCTCGTACACCAGCGGCAGCGGCTCATTAAGGAGCTGTTCAACGTGGTTCTGTAGCCGAGCCGCCTTCGCTGTTGCTCGAACAACGTCAGCCCACGAGACGCTAGTCGAGAAGTAGTTCGGACCGTTGCCTACGAGAAGAATCGACGCCATGTAACGTGCCCAAGAACTGTCAAGGTTGCCGCTATCTTGACCGTGGTCAACAACGTACCTCGACGCGGCGACTCGCACGCTGTCGACGTTCAAGGAACATCTGAGGTCTTCCGCGTGAAGCCCCCGTCAAGGAGGTTCGACACATCAAGCGCGTGCTGCTGCAGCAGGTTCTGGATGTGCGGCAATGAGAGATCATTGAAGTTGAGCCGCTCGAACGAACTGAAGAAGTTGCGGACGGCTCGGACAAACGCCTTAAGCTCCTTGTCGCGCATTGCCCGTACTTCCACTAGGAAGTTCGCGGCACTCTGTACCTTGTAGGCCGGATGCACTTCGGTGTGGATCGCCTTGCACCCTGGGTAGTGCTTCTGAAACCACGCAGCCGAACGGTTCATCTGTTCCGCTTCAGTCTTGTTGATCTCCGTGCGCTTTAGGTCAACCTCGCTCTTGCACTCCCAAACAACGTAGTTCACATCGTCCAACGCCCACAGATTGTCTGGGCCTTCCTTCCATTCCTTGTCTGGTCGCTCCCCAGCGAATCCGATTGCGCGGCTTAGCTCGTCAAGCGCATGTTCGAACTTGTCAGCCTTGACGCCGAACACGAGTCTTCCAAGAATGTCCCCGAGCGAGATGTCGAGCTGCTCGTAACTTCCGTGGCTTCGTATCCACGCTGCGATCCGCTCGACACGTCCCTGACTGATGACAGTGAGCTTTGCCACTTTGGACAAGTTTGGCGGACGCATGACCATGCGATTCATTCCGTGCGCTGCAAGCTGGAGGCGATTGCACTCAGTTCGGTCTGATGGGTAGTTGTACCGAGCCATCGTTTGCAGGTACCACCCCCGATCGGGTGCCTCAAACGAATGCTCGTCAAGCAGCTTCTGGATACGTGCTGTCGCCGCAGCATGGTCGCCGGACATGAAGCACTTCTCGGCTTCGAGTTCAGCTGCATATATGTCCAGGAGGAGCTTGTTCGCGCCCTTGGGCTGCACGTTCTCCATGTTCTCCGTGTAGAACGCCTTCCATCCGGGGTCTCTGTTCAGGCACTGTCGGATCAGGCCGAAGAACGCCTCCTTCGGATCCGCACCTGCAAGAATCTCCTCGCGCGCGTAGCCTGCGATCTGGAGTCCGATCTCGATCTGTGTCGCCATCTGCGAGGAGAGGTAGCTACGCGAGTGCTGATCGCGCAGTGACCGCGTAAGGTCAGGGCCGATAGCGATGACGACTGAATAGTCCTTCTCACCTCTGACGCTTCGCCCCATACCCTGCTCGATGGTTCGCACGAGTCGCATCAACGTGGCGTCGCTCTCAGGCCGACAGTCTTCTTGGTACAGATCCACCAAGCTCTCGGAGTACGGCTTGCCGTCGAAGATGAGGACGCGGCAGCTGTCATCTGGAAGATCGATGCCATCGTAGCGGTTCACCAGAACCAGCGTCTGCGCGTAGCTGCCCTTGCGCAGGCCGTCGATGTCCGTCCACACAGTCTCTGTCTTTGCTACTCGGGCGCCGTATGCCGCCCAGTCCGCCGTGTTCTTGAATGACGTGGCGAGAGCCACAACCCCCGACTGTCTGCGGGGATCCGTCGGCCCAAACGCGGACACCACAGCCGTACGTTCTAACAGCGAGTGAATCAGCGAGGGCAAGAGAATCATCTTCTCGCCGGACCAACTCTCCCGCTCATACAGCAGCGGCTTCTGAATCGTCGCAGGCTGTAGCTGTAGCCCCTTGATCAGAAAGGCATCGTCCGTCACCGTAGCGGACATGAAGATCCGATGCTCGGCCTTCCAGTAGCTACCGAACGACTGCAGTGGCGCAATGTGGGGCTCAATTTCTATTGCGCTTCCAGACACGATGCACTGACAGTGCGCCAGCATGTTCTTGAGCAGAGGCCAAGCGAACTTAACGCTCTTCTTGTCGGTCGCCGAGGACAGGATGGAGGCAACATCCGCTTCTCGATCGCGCCACACCCAATATGGAACTGGGAGCAAGGCGTCGGGCTTGCTGTTGCAAATGTCCGCATAGGTACCAACGCCCTGCTGCTCCAACTCGGTAGCAAACAGCGTTCGCAACTGTTGATAGGCCCCTTCGGATGCATCAATGCGGATCCTGCACGCCTCGCGTATCGCATCAGCGCACGCATGTGCGTCGTCCATGAGCAAGGTGCCCACTGCCAGCGAGTTCCGATCCAGCCCGAATTTCGTCAGCCCGTTGAACATCTTCTGTACCGACGTGACGAGAATCTGCTCGCTGTTCTGGAAGGCTTCCGGCAAGTCAGGATCAGCTCTGCAGGTCGCTATACCAAACTGCTTGGCCTGTTCACAGGTCTGCTCTATGAGGAAGTTGTTCGGGCAGAGATAAACCGCAGGGCCTTTGCCCTCGTTCAGTCGAGCCTGTAGCATCAGCAGCCCGACGAGAGTCTTCCCTTGCCCAGTGTGCAGCTTGACGATCACATCTCGCTGAGTTCGTCCGCGGCTGTCCCATTGCTCGAGGATGGCTTGCTGAGATGGGCGTAGAGGCCCCTTGTCGCTTGCGCGATCGAGCGTGTCGTACAGCGCGATCGGATTCGCTACCTTGGATAGCTTCTTGGTCGCGAGCCGCTTTGTAAAGTCAACCATCTTGTTCGTCGCCTCCTTATCTACAGCATAGCGCCTGATCCCAACAACTGACCTCACACTCCTCAGTCATGCGCGTTACCCGCATCAGTCGCGCGGCGAGCACTCCTCCCCTTCTTCGGTCGCGCCTTGTACATTTCATCGACGGCCGCACCCGACTCCAGCAGCCGTCGAGTCTCGTTGCGACGCAGTTGGTCGAGCGTGTTTCGTACCTTCAGGTGGCTGTAGTGCTTTGCGATCATTGCCACGCTCGTTCCCATCTGAACTCGCAGGGTCTCAAGGGGCACAACATCGTGCGTCAACGCCATCGTGGCGTATGTGTGCCGCAAGCTATAGAAGACACGCTTCTTACCTGTAGCGGGATCGATCAGCAAGCCGTGTTCTTCAAGGTACGACTCGAACATCTTTTGGAAGCTTGTCGGCTTGCTCTTGTCCTTGGTCCTGAAGACATAGTCGTCGTTCGTCGGCATTGCCACGCCCTTGAACGGATCGGTGGCCTTGTTCTTGATCCCGTAGTTGCGCTTGATGATGCGCACGAACGCATTGACGGTTTCCTTCATGCCGGCGATCTCACGCATGCCAGTCTTGCCGTCGACCACCATCAAACAACTGCGGCCCAAGTCGGTAGTGACATGCTCATGCGGCTGCAGTTGGGGCATCGCAACCGGATAGTCCTCCGCAGGATCGTCCGGTGGCTCCGACGGGTCGTGCTCGTACGTCGCTCCCGTGCGCGTTGCAGTTGGCCGCATCACGAACTTCACCTGCTTCCACTTCAGGTTGAGCAGTTCGTCCCCGGGCCGGGCACCAGTGTCGAGCAGTACCTCAACGTAGTCGCGCAGCAGGGCACGTAGCTCTCGGCTGCCGGGCGTTCGTCCTCGCTGGATCCAGGCGTCGAAGTTCGATCGCATCGCACGAACCTCTTCAAGCTCGAACGCTGGGCGTCGGTCGCTTTCCTTCCCTCGATTCGACAGTTCGGGCCGTGTCGCCGGGGTTATGAATCCGCGCTCGATGGCTTCATCGAACACACGATTGAGCGCCGCGTTCTGCGTCATCAGTGTGCTTTGCATCGGCGCCTTACCCATGCGTTCAACACGCCATTCACCGAATTGAGCAAGTGCCGTCGCATCCACGCTCGTGATGCTGTAGTTTCCGAAGAACGGGACCAAGTAGTCGTTGATGACCCGTTCGTAGTCAACGTAGGAGACCTTGCCGCGCCCTGCTGCAAGCTCGACTTTCATTCGCTGAATCGCAAGCTGCGCGACGTGCCGAAACTTTCGGGTGATGACGGGCAGGTTCTGGTCCTTGCGGACCTCGGCAGCCACCCACAGCTTCTTGGCTGCCTTCTTGGCCTTCTCAAGATCGCGCTGCTTGGTAGTCGCACGTTCCCACGTACCATCGACTTTGTATCTGCACTGCCAAATGGTGCTTCGCTCGCGCCTGTACAGGACGAGTTCATTCGCCATCAGTACATGCGTGGTGTCCAGCTTGTCCGGCATGCACGCACTGTAACTTCGTACCCCGCAAAGGGCAAAAGTGTGCAAGCGGTGTGCAAGCAAGAAAGTGAGCCGGTAAGTATGTAAACACTTACCGCAAAAGCAGCGAAAAAACTAGAAGTATTGGTAGGCCGTGTTGGGATCGAACCAACGACCAAAGGATTATGAGTCCTCTGCTCTAACCAGCTGAGCTAACGGCCCGAAGCGAGCGATTGTAGGCAGCGCCCTTCGCGCCGCCGCA
>Ga0075366_10000860_pt1 | contig 14642 bp, 12 predicted proteins | sample EndMethybrTD3031_FD_72351 | JGI IMG/M metagenome (GOLD analysis project Ga0075366, IMG submission 72351) | Populus endosphere microbial communities from Tennessee, USA - Endosphere MetaG P. TD hybrid TD303-1 | ecosystem: Host-associated > Plants > Roots > Endosphere | place: USA: Tennessee...
GGGGTGCAGAACGCCGTCGAAATCGGTAAACAAGGTTAGGATTTCAGTCACCTGTACGCCTGAACTCAATCTGCTGAGATAGCTGTCAACCGGATTCCCGTATTCAGTTTCTATGAACATTTCACCGCATTCGACTGATGGGCGGTATTGTCAGGTCCAAAGATTGAAACAAATCCTTGTGGTTTATGGAGCCCGTGTCAGCGCTGTGCGCATGAACGGCAGGTGTCCTGGCTCCAATCCCACGTCCATCTCGCAGAAGATAACTCTCTTGCGGCGGTCATGCACGGAGTTTCGCAGGCCCGTGCCGCTCCGGTCATCGTCAAGGATGACATAGGGCTCGCCGCGGTGGTTGGCGGCCAGCCATCGGTCAATTGCTTGCGCGCGCGTGTCACTGCGTTCTGGCAGAGCCTCCCAAGCGCCATGTAGGTTTTCTGACAGTACTTCAAGCGCCGTCTTTTTGAAAAGGTCTTCGAACGCGTCTCGCGTCATGAACCTCAACCAACTGGTGGTGATGACGACTTGCGCGTGGTGCTCAGTGATCGCCTGTACCAGGGTCTGGACAGCGGGCTGGTGAAAAAGCCGTTCCCACAGCCCGGGCGGCGGATTGCGGGAAATGACGTCAAATCCGCCGAAGTCACCGGGGCGGTTGAGGACGATGACCTCGTCGAAGTCCAACATGATGATGGGCCGGGTGTTCATCGCAAAGTTGCCAGTACAGGGTGATTCGAATCAGTTTAAGTACGTCGTGGAAAACATGGCTTTGAGGCATCAACTAGGCGTTATGCAATGACTAACTCGCATGTACCAGCACGACGTGTGTCCACAGCAACGTTCCCTCTTTCAGGCTGAGGAACAGAGATCTCCACAACCAGCCGCCGATCCAGAAACTCCACTGCGGCGTCGTCATGCAGCCCGGCGATGAAGTCGACGCCTGCAAGATCCCGGAACACTAAAGCTTCAGTTCCCCGGTGTGGGTCCAGTACCCGCCAAATCGAGCCGACCTCGCGGCTCGACCATCTACCGATGGGCGAACTCCACGGCGGCATGACGCAGAGTAAAGCAGCCAGTTTTCCGTCTGAACCCTCCTCAATACGGTCCACCAGATCCCAATCTGAAGATACGCCCCAGGTCGTATGGAGTGAACCACCGCTAACACCAGTATGAAATGTTGCGACAAACCACGGATGGGGATAGGTCAAATGGAAAGCGCTCCAGTAGTGCGCCCCAGGCGCTCCGAGTGCAGGTGGAACCGGAAAGGCCAGCTGAGGATAGGTAGCGAACATGGACGTGGTATGCAGTAAGTCGAGCTTCACCAGAGGAAAATGGCTTGCGTTATATAAAACGTGAAAATTATGCTCGGGCATCGCCAATTCCGTCCATTAGCTCTGCATAGGCGACCCCAGCAAGGGTAGATAGATTCGGTTTCGGAATACGCGGAAAACTGCGCTACGGTCGAAGTCCAAGGTGGTCCATGCTTAAGTCTCTACACAGTCGACACAACGATGTTTTCCTAGGCCTACTGCGAAGCAGGCGCGAATTGCTGCGGCTTCGCCAGCTTGACTTGGCGGCCCGTCTTGGCCGGGGCCAGGCCACTGTCAGCAAGGTGGAACGCGGCACCCGCCGTCTGGACGTGGTGGAGCTTTGGGCCTGGTTGAACGCCTTGGACATTGACTTCGTCGAGTTTGTAAGAGAGTTGGACCAGCGCCTGAAGGTCTATTCCGTGCCGGAGGCACGCTTTCGTGCGGCAGGCCACCGGGCTACCGCAGGAACGCTCAGGAAACGACGGAACACTAGCGGTTAAGCGGAGTTCTGGCCGGCTCTTCCACATTCAAAGGAAAATTATTCTGCGTTTTAAATAACGTGGTTTCAAAGGGACGAAAACGAGACGCTTGGGTGGATGCCCTCCCGTCCCAAGAATTCTCCCCCTGCCCGCGGTCGACCGCGTGGCGCCAAAAGCTTTGATGCTGACGTGGCGATAGCTTTCGGTTCGATCGCGCGGGAAGATCGACTTGCTGCAGGGATATCGCAGGAAGCTTTGGCGCACCTGGCAAACGTCGAGCGCTCCTACTACGGCCGCATCGAACGTGGGGAAAGTCAACCCACCCTGTTTGTGGTGCTGAAGATATGTACGGCACTCGGTAGCGACAGTGGGGGCGTTGTGAGTCGGGTCGAAGATTTCATGCGCCGGCTAAAACGGCGGAACACGTCTAATGAAAACTAGATTAACCGGAGGAAACACGGGATCGATAAAAACGTACGCATCTTCGTTTTTGCGCATGATGTGAGCACGCGTACTCTGATCAATCTTCGGTGACGAGCCGAATCCACCTGGTATTTGCTCGCGTAATATTTACTATCGACCTATCATCGCAGCATTCGTGGCATTAGCACTCCAAAACCGGTGATTAGCATCTGTAGCTAAGTCTTCATACCAATGCGGAGAATCAGACGGTCTGGCAGATTCAGACCACAACGGTCTATTTCCTGGGTCCCACAAAAAGCCCCTACTCTGCTCTACGTGACATAGCCTAAGTGCCGCCAATGCGGCATGCAGGGGGATCCTAAAATCGCACTCAATTTCGTGCACCTTGGTGGTCACTGTATCGGTGTTAAGAAAATAGCGAGGAACGAATAGATGTAGCTCCAAGTATCCATATGGAGTTGTCGACGGCCCACTCACCGAACGAATATGGGCACCTTTCGGGTCCATGATCGAATCGCCGTATAGCTCTCGCACGAGATCGATTTCATCGTTATGTCCGCCCAACATTCCAAGCATGCGCAACGAAAGACTGGAAAAAATGGAAGACGCCGCAAATGCCGCATCATTCGGTGTCGTCGGCAACATCTCGATCAGCCACTCACGGTAACCTGACAGGGGGGCAATCCCGTGCTTCACCTTCGAAAAATATTTTAGAAGACCAAAATGGAATGCTAGACGCGCTTTCCACCAATCCAACACTGCACAACATGGGCACCCCCCATGCCGTAGCCTTAGGAAATACTCCTTGGCATAGCTATCAACGTAGTCACTGCCATATTGCAGATGGGCGTGGCGTCGATGGCCATATATCGCCTGAATGCTCTTGGCAAGACTTCTACCGATCGACTTATAGATACGACTCAAATGGAGCAGCCTATCATTGACCGTCTCTGTGTCTATTTCAGGGGCGATTGGATTCTTCGAACCTGGAGGCTCTCTAAGATTGCCGACTGTGAGCTCGAAATTGAATAGCCATATTGGTGGTTTTTCAAGTGGATAAGTAGCCTTAAAGCTGCAGTTAAAGAAGAATTTAGAAGCCGCGGCAGATTTAAGATTGAACTCGGACAGGAGTGACGCTTTGACGTTGACTTTCACGGCTCGCGCCAACAGCCCAGTTTCCTTTGTGAAAAGCAACTCTGCCTCTGGAAATCCCTCGATGACCTGCCTCCCAATCACTTCGTCGACAAATGGCTGGTGACAGAACGAACACTGAAGAGGGGCAAGCTGCTCGCTTGGCACAAAGAGCCCTTTGGCGAGTCCTCTCCCGCACCTGACGCACGCAGTCAACAGCGTTTCGTCATGGAAGGGACATCGCAACACAGCTGGTAACTCAAAAAACTTCCAGTGAAAACACCGCCTCAAACAACTGGGGCAATACCTGATGGCACTCCGGGGAGGGGTCAGGCGGGTGTTACTGTAAATACCCAGTTCGGCAGAACCTGTTTTAAGATCATTACAAAAATTGATAGTAAACGGCAATCCATCGAGCCTTAGATCCTCCCAAGGTGTGGATGATTTTAAGAGATCTGTTGTCAAAGAACGACGCGGACCCAATAAACAGCGGATCAGATAGCACAAATCCTCCCCCTGCATACCATTCAGATACATGAAACGCTGTACCGCCATCCAAGCGCTTTCATGTTTAAATGTTTTTCGACGGATCCAGAGAAACTGCGGTAAAGTGAAATTTCCACTAAACGACATAGTACTAGGTATTTACAGAAGAAAACTAACATCCGTACTATCCCGCAATATGCTATCCCATAGCGGAATTGATCCATGAAATCCCGGATTATCTAATTCCATGCAATCCAAAAAGAACCCATGAACAGTGTCCAATACCCAAGCCATGCGAAAGCCTGAAGCCTCAATATCACTTGATTTCGCTTGAGAGCAGTTGCACAGCGCTGGCCAATAATTCTCACCTTCTTTTTCTAAGCGCCAGCCGTTGTCGAAAGCCTCTTTCATAAAGAAACGACTGTAGGGCCATTCACTTTCGGCCGGATAAAAGAGCTTAGAATCAAATTGACTTAAAATATTACAAAGTATTTTTTGCGATTTTATGCCGGTTAAAGTGTGTCCTTTCACAAAAAACCTACTTACTACGGCTCCATGGTCTAACTCACCTGTAATTTCGCGGAGATGCTTCAGATCTGGCTGACCGACTAGAATGGTGGTAAGTATAAAGCCCCGGTCTTTTAGTATATTCCATAGTTCGAGTAAATATCTGTAGTGCACCACCGAGAATAATTGAGCCTCGTCTATAAACAGCACGCATTGATTTCCTCCAACCTCGGCGCAACTGACCATAATAAAATTGGCGACAGCAATATCCGGCCGCACATTGCGTCCAATCTTGAGAGCCGGGCAATTGAAGCAGCTTAACAAATATAAAAAGAAGGCCTCTTTTGATTTATTCGTTAACCGTTGCCCGATGCAGGAAAGGAACGCCACGAATGGAAGATTATTTCTGAGCTCCAATATTACCGATGCAATAGCGGTTGTTTTACCTTGGCGATGTAGCCCTGTCACATATAGTCCACTTTTTCTTGCCACAACCCAATCGTAGATAATTTCATGGAAGTTAAATATGGCTGACGTTAAAATTAGATACTTCTGTTCGAGCATCGGATGTCGTGGTGCCAAGCTAATGCGAAATTTTTTTTTATTTAAATCTACTTCGAATAGCTTGGCCCTGACATCACCTAATGATTTTATAAAATCATCCGCTATATAAAGTACGCCAACCTCGGATTCATTGCCAAAGCGATTTTTATTCTCAGAAGGTTTTTCTGCTTTTGTCATCTTAACTCCTATGAGTTCGAATTAAAAAAACTCCGCCTATTCCTCGACTTTATTTCCAGCTCATACTCCTTTGTTTTTTCATCCAAGCGATGGCGATATACAGGCTCTGGTCTGTCTGCGAGACTGTTGGCGAGTTCTCCTGCTTCATTTGTAATCTTATTTATTTTTTTGTGAGAATTTCTAATTGCTTGTTTTCCGAGGTGGTCGCTGTATGAAGTGACGGGGCAGAAATCGTCTAATTTCAGTATTTTTTCTTTCTGAAGTCTTATTATTTCCTTTCGTGTCTCACGTGTATGAAATTCATTGGACCAATGACCAGTCGCTCCCAAGACTCCATACTCGGCGCCGTCCTCCTTAAATGCTCGTATTTTTCTATAGTCACCCTTGATATGTACCACAAGGCGTTTACCAATCATGGACCAATGTTGTTTTAACAAGTCGTTTGTATAACGACATTTATCCAATTGAACATATGGAGGAACTCCTTTTTGTTGCGACCCGCGGACTGTTACAGGCAATATCTCAACGGCCAGCTGCGGGTCATTTATAAAGGAAGCTGGAAATTTTGGCACTACCGAAATTCGACGCGTTTCACCCAACTCCATTGCTAACGCCTCATTCGGTGTTTTGGTCATCTGTGTCATTCGAGGTAATGCATTATGGTTCGCAATCAACACATCGATCAATTCGATCATTTGCTCCATCCGTACGCGATGTTTTACGGATTTGCCTACGGGATCATTCACAGCAGGGTCATTTATTCCACTCCCAGTCGTTGATGGAATTCTTGAAAACCCCATTTTTTGTAATTCTGAAAATATTCCTTCCACTGCGTAGCGTGAAATCCAGTGTTTGACTTTTCCATATCGAATAATCGCACCCGTTCGAATTCGAAGATGCGAAACAATTGAATTTGCGAGATGCGATAAATGGTTGTCGACTGATATTATCGAAATTCGCCGCCCCTGGGCCTCCGGAACGACACCCGAGGGTAAGCCTGAACCAGGTGCATATTTCATGTTTGGAACGGATAACACGCGGGGTTTCCAAGGTGTTACAAATGTTTCATAAGCATTTAACAAATCTAATGCTCTAAAACGTTGGGCAATGGCGATACTATATCCAAGTATATCGACTGTTCTTTGATCCATCAAAACACACAGATAACCGCGTCTCATAGGTACATCAATTTCTTTTCCATCTATTTCGATCACTAAAGTAGCAATAAATGGCAGCATTTGCTCGTCGTAACATGCAATTTCAAGTGGCGCAAGAGGCCGCAGAATTGGTACTTCTCCAGAGTATCTTTGCAATCCGTCTCGACACTCCTTTCCAAATCGCGCTTCAGCGAGGTCGCAGTCGCCATTGGCGATAAGCTTATTAATAAAGGTGCACAGTGAAACATAACCACATGATTTAGTATTAAAGGGGTATTCTTTCGCCGTAAGCTTTTCTTCGTCTCGAAGATATTTAGTTATTTTTAAAAGTAAATCTTTTACGTTAATCCCAACTTTAAATCGAGAAACCTCCTTTTTTATAATTTTCAGTATCGCTGGATATCTTAAAACCAGTTCCTCGAATGCCCCGGCCAGACCATACCCGTCAGAGTGAGCCAATACTGTGGAATCCTTTTTTCTAGTGTAGGCGGCTTGGCGACAGTCTTTTATCAAAGCTCTAAAGCCCCAAGGAAAACCGTCAGAATGAATCCTTGTACAACGGCTCAAGAGGTAAGATAAACCACTTCGACTGATCTCATATTTCTTACATATTTCCGATAATTTGAAGCCGTCACACCATTCCATTATGGCTGCTTTCATATGACGATATCGATCAATTTTTTTCGGATCTATTAATGATTCATCAACTCCGGGCCACCTAGAATAATTCAAGTCTTCCGGTGTGTGTTTTGTGTTAGTCATGGCGCGATTCGCACTATGGTGGACCAATCCAAGGGACTCGCGTCTATATCATCGATTAATCGACCACGTTGGCACAACTGAAAGATGCATGGAAATATAATATCCCATGATGAGATATTAAGCATGCTAAGCTCGCGTAACGTTAATTGCCCATTTTTAATTATGATTGACAGCACTTCTTTTTCTAAAAATTTATAATTTGTGTTAACGCTAGCAGAAAGCGCTGTAACAATATTAAGCCAATCATGAATAAAACGCTCATCACGTTTGGCGTTCTGATCGGAGTAGTGACACCACAAGGCTCCAATTTTTTTTGCGGCTTATTTTTGCATTTCAAGCTTTAATAAATATGGGGTGTCTTGATCATTTTTTTTAGAGTATTTAACTTCGACTAGACACTTTTTCCCTGATCTAAGTGTTACGACCGCATAAGGTTTATCGCCAACATAGCCGTTTTCAACCAGATAGGATGAAATTCGATCGAAATCCAAGTCGTATGTATCGACGTCGGCGCGGCCTTCTAGTGTCAAAACGTAAAGTAGCTTTATATCGGAACTTATAACTAAATCACAATGATTTTTGGGGCTGTAAAAGTACGAAATAGAGCCGACGCCAGCGCCTCTTTGAGCCAAAGCCGATCGGATTTCATAACTGGCTCTTAAAGGTGCACGTCCTTTAACTGTATTAGCGTATGCAGCATCCATTGCATTTCCAAGTAAATTAAAAATAAGATATAAGAGGAAAGCCCTTGCTAGCTAAATTGCTTTCTGACGACTCCACGAGAGGCAATATAGCGTCGCGATTCGATTGAAGTTACCCGAAGTCGCTCTATGGAAAAATGCGCAAAAACGAGTGTTCCACGCTGGAGGACTCGCCCAAGCAAATGCGACTTTAGTTTTATTCGCACATGACATTTTTTTCAAATGCTATGGTGTGGGATTGTGGTTTTCCCAACTGAACGCCAACAATTCTTTTGGGTGTGCGGTGTCTGAGCCGCCGCGTGAAGGGACTATGCTGGGTTATCTTGTTCCGGGTCCAGCGTTCGCCTCATGCTTGGTTGGTTCGTCACCAACGCACCGTACTCGGATGGCGTCCTCGCAACGTCTTCAGTCTTGGGCTAGTCATTGAATATGTCGATATGAATGAGTTGAAGAGTTCGCAAATTGCGCTTGTTTGCTGGCAACAGACTCAATCGAGATCCCCTTCGCCACAGTATTTGACAAAGACAATCCTTCCAGGTTCAAAGGCCTTTTCGCCTTTGCGTATTTCGAATCCTCGTGGACACCGATTGCGGTCCATCATTACCGCGAATTCCGAAAAGATATGAACGCCGGGCCGGCATGCTAGCCTTTGGGTGCAGCCGACCTGTGCACACCTTTAGTGTAGGTTGACCACACGCTTTCAGCAGTTGCGGCGATTAGGGCGCGAATCTCGCGCGTCATGTCAGCCGCCTGCGGAGTGTTCAGCAACACTGACAGCCCGTGGAGCACCGGTTTGGCCTCGTGTAGTAGCTCGCGGGACCCTTTTATGCGCCCTTGTTCACGCAGCAGTTCAGCCAGCAGAAAGAGTGTCACATCGGTATCGCGTCGCACTTCGGGCGTGTCGAACTTGGTCACCAGGTCCCTACTTACTGACAGGCTTTCGCGATAGGCCGTCGCAGCCGCATGTAGCTGGCCCTGCTCCCGTTCCACCACGGCCACGTTATACGGGGGCACCGAGAAGGATCAACCCGTTCAAACGATAAGCCCATTGCCTCTATCCAATTGAACGGGAAAGAGTGACTACGCCGCCGGAATCTTTTTCCGGCCCCATTGAACAAAGTCAGAAAGTCAGAAAGTCAAAGTCAGCAGGCTCTCACTCTTTGTACGAATCTTTGTTTAAACGGAATTAAACCAATCTCTGAATAACAGTGACGTGCGATTACGACTTACAGAGGAGCCCAGTCGCAGTGATGTGTACAGAGATTACTTAGAGTACCTCCTGCAACAGCACTCAGCCAGGCGATATAGTCGGCGCTGTCAGACTCCTATCCATAAAAATTAGAACAATAACTACGCCTTGCGTCATGAAGATTACATACCCCACACGCTTGCTGCGCACCATACCTATCAGGTTGCTCGGCTTTGCGGTGTTTATGCTGACCGCCGTCGCTACGGCTCTGCTGATATGGAACTTGGAGCAACGCCGCATTCAAAGCCAGCGCACCCATGTGGACAGTGTTGTAGCGGACCGAACCCATGCAATCCAGGCGACCATTGAACGGGCTTTGTCCAGTGCTTATGCCTTGTCTGCCATGGTGCACCAGGCCGGAGGGGAATTCTCGAACTTTGAGGGTGTGGCTGGTGAAATGTTGCACCTCTACCCTGGTGTCACCATGTTCAGCCTGTCACCCGGAGGCGTTGTCAGCCGCGTGGTGCCTCTGGCTGGAAACGAGGCGGTAATGGGGTTTAATCAACTTGAAGATCCTCTACAAAGCAAGGAAGCAGCGCGTGCGGTTGCAGCTCGCGAATTGACATTGGCCGGCCCGCTTAATTTGGTGCAAGGTGGTTTGGGGCTTGTGGGTCGACTACCGGTGTATTTGCCGGTTCCTACGCTAACGACTCCACACAAAGACCATTTTTGGGGATTTATCTCTGTCGTAATCCGTGTCCCCGAAGCCCTGGCCAGCAGCGGCATTGCCCAATTGCAGGAGCAAGGTATTGCGTATGAGTTGTGGCGCACCCATCCAGATACCCATCAAAAACAAAGTATCACGGCCGCGGGTAACCAGTTCTTGCATGATCCGGTGGACCGCAACATCCAAGTGCCCAATGGACGATGGGTACTCAGTGCCACACCTATTCACGGCTGGGGTGATAGTGGGGCTTTGGCGTTTGAAATTGCACTAGGTTTGTTGTTCAGCACAACGCTGGCCTGGGGAGCTCAACTAATGCTTCAACTCAAACGCCAAGAACAAAACTTGGAAGCCCAGGTCGTTGCCCGCACCCAAGAAATTTCAGCCACGCAAACCAAGTTAGAAGCGACGCTGGACGCCATTCCCGATCTATTGTTTGAATTGGGCCCAGACGGCACCGTACACGATTGCCGCCTGCCCCGCTTTTTGTTGCCTGACATTCCTCTTGAGCAATTTTTAGGAAAGAACGTGATGCAAGCCTTACCAGCCGATGCCGGCAAGGTCATTGCCGCGGGACTGGAAGAAGCCCGGCTCAACGGAAACTCGGAAGGCGGCCAGTTCGAGCTCCAGTTGATGCACAACGTTTTATGGTTTGAAATTTCGGTTGCACGCAAAGACGTTACCGGCAATACCGAGCCCCGATTCATTGTCTTGGCTCGCAATATCACGCTACGCATGCAAGCCGAGCTGGATTTGCGTATCGCAGCAACGGCCTTCAACGCCCAGGATGGTATGGCGATTACGGATGCCCAGCGCCAGATATTGCGTTGCAACCCTGCATTCACCCAAATTACAGGCTATACCGAGCAAGAGGCTGTAGGTAAAAGCCTGCACATTCTCAATTCAGGTCGACACGACCGGGCCTTTTACCAAAACATGTGGGATACGGTGGAAGCCACCGGAAACTGGCGTGGTGACGTGTGGAACAAACGCAAAAATGGCGATATTTACCCAGACTCACGGACAGTGACCGCCGTGCACGGCAAAAACGGCAAGATTACCCATTTCGTCAACACCTTCAACGACATTACGCTGCGCAAAGCGGCCGAAGAAGAGATCAACAAGTTGGCCTTCTATGATCCCCTCACCCACCTGCCGAATCGGCGCCTATTGTTGGATAGGTTGCGTCAGGCAATGGGCTTGGGTGTTCGCAATGGCAGATGCGGCGCGCTGCAAGTAATTGACCTGGACAACTTCAAAACCCTCAACGACACATTGGGGCACGATGTGGGCGACCAGCTATTGCAGCAGGTCGCCATCCGATTGACCGAATGCGTTAGCGAAATCGATACGGTTGCGCGCCTGGGCGGTGATGAGTTCGTGGTACTACTGACCCAGCTCAGCAGCTACAACGCCGAAGCGGCAGCGCACGCCGAAGCCGTAGGTGAAAAAATTCTACAATCCATCAGCCAACCCTACCAGCTGGGGTCGCACGAACATCAGATTTTTGCCAGTATGGGTGTGACACTGTACTTTGGCCACCAGGACAGCACGGACGAGCTTTTCAAGCAAGCTGATTTGGCCATGTACCAGGCCAAATCAGCAGGACGCAACACACTCCGTTTTTACGATCCACAAATGCAGGCTGTCGTAAATGCCCGCGTAAGGCTGGAGGCCGACATACGCCGAGGTTTGGCACAGCAGCAGTTTGTACTGCATTACCAGGCACAGGTAGATGGGCAAGGGCACGTTGTAGGCGCAGAAGCTTTGTTACGCTGGCCTCACCCGCAAAAAGGCAATATATTCCCGGCTGAATTCATTCCCTTGGCCGAAGATTCCGGACTGATATTGCCCCTTGGCCATTGGGTTTTACATACCGCATGTATGCAGCTGCAACGCTGGAGCCAAAACCCACGTACTCAAGCGCTCAGCCTGGCTGTCAACGTTAGCGCTCGGCAGTTTCGGCAAGCCGATTTTGTGGAGTCCGTTCTGCACATATTGCAGACCACAGGTGCGCCACCTCACATGTTGAAACTAGAGCTGACCGAAAGCCTGTTGGTGGATGACGTAGAAGAAACCACTGACAAAATGCACGCGCTTAAAGTCCATGGCGTGGGGTTTTCGCTGGATGACTTCGGCACCGGCTATTCATCACTGACCTATTTGAAGCGCCTGCCGCTGGACCAGTTGAAAATTGACCAGTCGTTTGTGCAAGACCTGTTGACCAACCCCAAAGACGCCGCCATTGCCCGCACCGTCATTACACTGGGCCATAGTTTGGGTTTGAGTGTGATCGCGGAGGGTGTGGAAACCCAGGAGCAGCAACATCTTCTAGAAGCCGAGTGCTGTGATGCCTACCAGGGCTACTTCTTTGGTCGTCCCGTCTCTATTGCAGATTTTGAAGCCAGCCTAACGGCTGCTTGATAGTCTACGGTTCGGGCTTTCAAATCAAAATATTGTCAATACTGTTGCGCATCGCTAGCTGAACAATGGCATCCATCGCTTCATCAACGACCATCTGCGCCTTCACCACACGCATGCTTCCGTCGTGCATGCGTTTGTCATAGTTGCGCTTGCTCATGGATAGGCAATGGCCCTGGGCATCTGTGAAAAGGAACATGGTTCCGTGAGGCGTGGCCCAAGTCAGCTGTGTTCGAATCCAAGCGCCCTGCGTCAGTACTTCGACCCAATCACCAATCGCCATGGCCAGATTGGCTTGCGCAGGTGCCTGAACACTTTCTGTCTCTGTGTTTTCCGGCTGAATCTCTGCCGTCGTAGGCACGGTTGGCAGATCATCCATGAAGCCTGTCGCAACAACCTCAGCGGGCGCGATCCAGGCTGGCGGGGGCGACGGCTCCGCAGAGGTAACTGTCTGCACAGCTTGCGACTTGGTTGGCGGTTTAAAAGCTTGCTGGTGCAGCGCAAACAAGGCATCAAAGAACGCCTCCGTTTGGGCCGATGGATACTGGATCAGTGCCAGGCCGTCCCGTAAATTTCGCAACAGCTTAGGTAGCAAACGGGTCAGCTTGCCGATGTTCTTGCGCGTCAGGTCCGGCTGTGCACTCCACACTAATGTTTCTATCGACGCATTGACCATGCCAGGATCGCTGGCCCCGCTTCTATCGTGTAGCTGGATATGCGCAGCAACCTGGGCCCATGGACCGCACAGGAAGTCCACCAACACCTTGGGGGCGTTTCGAAGCAAGGGGTTTTGCTCCATGTCTTTTGCCAGCTTCTCGGCCAACAAGTTGCGCTGCTCTGCCTGCTGCAAAGCTTCCATTGCCTCCTGACGCTGACTGGCCTCCATTGCATTGGCCGGCATCCGAGCCTGGGTCAGCTCTGTTACTGCCTGGTCAAACGGCGCTGCATCCTGCGCGATTTGGACATTTCCGGAGAGCAGAGGCGCTACCGAGGTTTGCAAAGCCTTCCAGAAACTGGGATAGCCCGCAGATTGGATGCTGGGATAGGCCTGGCTTAAACGGGTGATCTCCTCCAGAAGAACTCTGGCCGGGTGCTGCTTGTCATTCAGAAACCGCGGGTCCACCAAAGCCAGCCGCAGTAGCGAAGGTTCCATGCTGCGTATGAGTTGCTGCACGGGTGCCAGCAATCGCGGGTCACCAGCTACGTTGTCGATCAGCAGCCGTACTACTTCCTGGCCAATTTCCGCACCTGGATGTGGGTGTTGTTCGCTGTAGAGTGGTATGCCCCCACTGGCCGCAAGCGGGTGTGTACTGTCGAAAAACTCCGCCGAATGATCTGGAGTCAGCTGCAATGGGGCTGATGCGCCCTGCTCCTCTTCAAAGTCTCCCGCCAAGAGCTGATTCAGCTTGTCCAGCGTCAAAACCAGCTGCTTTTGACTGGTTTTCCCCTCGGAATGTTGCCGTCGCGTAGCTGCGCCCCCGACATACCCCACTTCCCGATCTTCGTGGGCTGCACGTGCGCTTGTTGCGGTACGTGCAATTGCAAACCCAACAGACCTCACACCTAGTTCTCGCAAGCGCTTCGTTAATGCCACGTACAGCCGAGCCAGTTCCTGGCCCAGCACATTGCTGGAATGTTGTATCCAATCCAGCTGAACTGCGTAAGGCACACCGCAATCCAACATGACAGTTTGTACGGCGCGCACAAATACTTCGGGGCGGAACGGATTGCGTTCTGGGCGCACAGACAATAAGCCTAAAGACGCACACACATACGTATTGAGCTCAACCAAAGACGCATCCACTGCCAACAGAATGGTTTGCTGGATCCGGGCCAACGCAATGCCCTCTTGGACCTGATCCTGTTCCATCAACTCCAACTGGTCGAAATGGATTTTCTGCGGCGGTGCAGCCGCTTTTACGGTGCGACTTGGTTCTATGAGCGTATTTAAAAGTACCGCAGGAAAGCGCTCAATCAGCATTTCGGTATGCTGGCGCAACAAGTCCAGTGCGGCATCGACTTGCTCACGCCCTCGCGAACGATGCAGTTGCTGCCGCTCCAGATCTGCCTGGAGCAGGCCCAGTAGCCTGGTCAGAATGGACTTTCCGCTACTTGCCGCCAGCGCCAGCGCGTCGCGGTAGGGCTCGGAGTACACCGGCGTGTCTATGGACACGGAAGGCCCATCCTGTGTCATGCTGGGCAGACCTTACTTCAGTGCCTTGTAACGCATACGCTTGGGCTTGGCACCCTCCTCGCCCAGGCGCTTCTTCTTGTCGGCTTCGTACTCTTGGTAGTTGCCGTCGAAGAAGGTCCACTGGCTGTCGCCTTCGGCGGCCAGGATGTGGGTGGCAATACGGTCCAGGAACCAGCGGTCATGGGAGATGACCAGCATGGTGCCGGCGAATTCCAACAGTGCATCTTCCAGCGCGCGCAAGGTTTCCACGTCCAAGTCGTTCGACGGCTCATCAAGCATCAGCACGTTGCCGCCGGCGATCAGGGTCTTGGCCAGGTGCAAACGGCCACGCTCACCACCGGACAACATGCCGACCTTCTTCTGCTGGTCTGCACCGTTGAAGTTGAAGCGGCCGCAGTAGGCGCGGCTGGCCATCTGGAACTTGCC
>Ga0075366_10000861_pt1 | contig 14634 bp, 9 predicted proteins | sample EndMethybrTD3031_FD_72351 | JGI IMG/M metagenome (GOLD analysis project Ga0075366, IMG submission 72351) | Populus endosphere microbial communities from Tennessee, USA - Endosphere MetaG P. TD hybrid TD303-1 | ecosystem: Host-associated > Plants > Roots > Endosphere | place: USA: Tennessee...
CACCCGCCCGGTCCGGAGCGTCATGAATGCGTTGAGCCGCTTCATCGCCATCAATGCCATCGGCAACCCAAGCCCAGAGAATTGGCTCGCCTTCGTGGTGGCATGCTTGCCGAAGCAGTTCCTAACCGCGTCTAGTTCTTGCTCGTCGCTCAAGTCCGCATAGGTCTGCGGACCCCCAGCTTGAGCCAACCAGCGCAGCGCCAACCCTGGTCCTGTGTCGAAGACCGACAGTTCCACCAAGCGAACGGGCTCGCCGGGCGGTGCCTTCCCGGCGGGCCGGCTCTGCCGCTTGGCAGTGAACGTCGTCAGCTTCGAGAGGTATGTCCGCAGCGGGGTATCTTTTCCTGCGTATCGCACCAGGCTTGGCACGTCGTCCAACGTGGTCAGCCGCGCAGTAATTCCCCGGAAGCTCCGCTCGTACGTTCGCCCGTGGATGTCTGTTGAGGCGTGCTCGTCGGTATTGAGAAAGAGCTGATAGACCAGAGCACTCAGCAACTCAACTTGACCATCGGTCAAACGCTCTATGAGACCAGAGCTCAGATGGGAGAGGATTCGGGGCAGGAGCACGCGAAAGTCAGCGGGTCCTCTGACATTGCCGTTGGCCGGCCTTGAGTACAACGGATTCAGGAATTCACTCTTGGCGCCAGCGAAGCAAACCAGCGCAACGCCGATTCCGCGCAACGTATTGCGGAAATCGCCTTCCTGCATTGCCTTGACCCTTGGAGCAACCGCTTCCAGGGCGTCGTAGCGAGACATCGTTTGCTGGCCTGCCGTCACAGAGGACGAAAAGTAGAGGCCAGCCATCCCCTGCAAAGTGGAAGCGAACCGTTCGCGCGTCACTGCCTGCTCGGCGAACGACGGCGCGAGAGCTACCGGGCAAAGACCTTCGGCAAGCCGAGACCACATCGCAACGGTCTGTGCCGCCTGGACAGCACCACCCAGCCCACCTCCGAGTTCCAGCTTCACAGGCATGCGCAGCGCCTGCCCGGGTGCAGCATGAATCTCCTTGAGGAGAGCTTCGAGGTGGCTCGCTAGCGCGTTGGTCGGGAATTGAAGCATGTGCTACGAGGATCTCGAGCGACGGACGGCATCCTATCGTCACACACACTCGTCGAGTTGGCTGAATAAGGAAAGTCGCTGATGTTGGTCATTCAGCTCGCCACCAGCGCAACCGCCTTCGCCACCGCCTGCCCGTCAAATCGCTCTGTCGCCGACTCGCGCGTGGTGATCAAGGTGCCCTTCGTCCCGCCGCCGTCTTCGACCGGCAGGATGTCATTCGCTCGGTACCACGCCAGCTTCTTCTCCCACGAGCGCCGGTACTCCGCCCGATCGAGCATCCCCAGGTGCTCCCAGTAGTACGTGCTGCCGCTGATCTCGTCTTCGATCGTGAAGTCCGGGTAGCGCGTGACGCCGCCCAGCGTCAGCGCCTTCTCGTACTCGAAAGCTACGCCGGCGTTGGACAGCGCCTCCGAGATGATCCATTCCGACTTGGAGCGCACGGTCAGCCCGCGGCCGGTGCGGTAGACCAACCCTTCCTGCAAGAGCGTGCTGCCCTTGGCCTGCGGCACTTCGACCATGTGGCAGTCGCGCACAAGATTGGTCATCCGCCGCGCCGCTTCCGACCGGTGTGGCGCCGTCAGATCCTTGAGCAGCGACCTCGGCCCTTGGTGCATGACCACGACGCGGTGTTGATGTCGTGTCAATGCTGTGTAGACCAGCTCGCGCGACAGGATCGGATGCGACTCCGGGATCACGATCACGGTCAGTCCAAACTGGCTCCCCTGCGCCTTGTGGATCGTCAGCGCGTACGCCAGCTCCAGGGAAGCATCACCTTCGTCGGCAAAGTCGCTCCCGTAGAAGCTGTACTGAAAGCCCTTCTGCGACGAGAACTCGATGTGCAGGATCTTCGGGTTCCCCTTCGTCTTCCACTGACCCACTGCCAGGCCAATCTCACCGTTGGCCAGGTAGCCAAGGGCGCCCTCGGATGGGTACACCCGCTTGCCGTCGCGCTTGTGGTTGGACAGATTGATGATCTTGTCGCCATAGACGATGCGTTCAGCCCCCAAGGGCTTGGGGATCGAGCGCCAAGGCCGCGAAGCGAACTCGATCATCGGCCTGCGGAACCTCTCGTGGATCAGTCGATTGATATCGCCCACCCCGAAGGGCAAGCCGCGCAGCGGGCTCAGAATCTGCCACGCTTCAACTTGCTCCACGGAGCCCACCTTGCCCTGCTTGGTGGCGTTGAAGTAGTCGTACTCGCCGTTGGCTACGGCGCCAAGACATCGATGGAAGCCACGCACGTCGTCCGTGCCCGACAACCCGAGCTCACCGCACAACACCTCCAGCAGCTTGGCCTGGAATTCATCCGGCGTGCGCCACTCGACGAAGCTGATTGCGCTCTTGCCCACGCCATCGAACGAGAAGATGTCGTCCTCACCCGCGGAAGGCGGAGTCGCGCTGAACCAGCGCGCAAAGCGCAGGTCTGGCCGGTCCTCGCCGATTTGGCGCCGCTCGATCGTCAGTTCGGCATACCCTGGCGACACGCGGGGGAACTTCGACTCGTGATCGTCTGGCTTCAGCTTGGCGATCAGGTCCACGAACGGCCGCCCGGCCCCGATCGGAGGCAGTTGTGCCGGATCGCCGACGAAGATGAAGCGCTTCACGCCCTGCAGCGCGTCAAACAACGCGCCCAGCATGTCCTCGGTCAGCATCGACGACTCATCGACGATGACTGTGCCGAAGCCCGTCTTCTTCGGCGCCGGGCTCAGGTGGTACCGGCCTGCGCGCCCGTCGTAGCGGCTGTTCTGGTTGAGAAATTGCGCCAGCGTTTGTGCACGTGTCGACGCACCGGCGGCCAGCTCCTGCATCCGCACGCGGGCCTTGCCAGTAGGCGCCAGCAGCAACAGCCCTTCGGCCACGATCTCCGGCTGCGCGCACAAGATGCCCAGCACGGTTGTCTTACCGGCGCCCGCCGGACCGGCCAGGATGCTGAATCGGGACTCTGCCAACTCCTTCAGCGCCGCGGCCTTTTCCTCCCGCGCCCGCAGCTCTTCTTCGTCCTTGCTGGCGCCAAACTTCGCGTCAAGCAGCTTCTTCCAATCGCGGTCGACCACATGCCGTTGCGCACCCACGCGCTTGAGCGCCTGGGTCCGCACGAGCTGCCCGATGTCCTTGTAGCGCTGCAATTGAAGTGCGGGCTCGCCCGCATCGGCGGTTGTGATCTCAGGCGCCATCTCCGCTGCGCGCGCCGCCAGGATGTCGCCCGTGACAGGGCACTCGGGCTTGACCGGCATCGCCTTGACCGCGCCCACGATGTGCGCCAGCGGCAGCAGTGTGTGGCCACTCGCCGCGGCTCCCTCCAGCGCGGCCAACGTGAAGGCTCGCACGCGTCGCACATCCACCGCCGACTCGAATGCGGATGGCCCCTCGAGCGGGTGCTTCAAGCGTACGGCATCCGCGGGGAATACGCCGCGGTCGATCGTTAGCAGCTTCACACCGTCCGGCAGGTGCCGCGTGGCCTCGTACAGGCGATAGGGGTTGGCGACGATCGCCGCGTCGCCTTCCTGCCAGCCTAGCTTGGCCCTGCTGCCCTCTTCATAGAGCGCCTTGGCCTGGTCAATGGAAAGCTCGAAGCGGCTGAGCAGCTTGAGATACGCCCGCCGCTGCGTCGGCAGTCCCTTCCAGACCGTCGCCAGTTCCTTCACGTCCTTGCGTAGCGCCTGCGGCAGCACAGCCGCTGGATCCTTGAACGCCGCATCAACCACGGGCCACGGGTCTTCGTTGTCGCCCGCCTTTTGTTGAATAGCGTGCGCCACAAACACGCCGCGCGACAGGCCGAACGCCGTCAGCACCGGCCCCAGCCCCGGATACGGCCCGCGCACCTTCCATAGTCGCCCCAACTCGTCATGCAGCCACTCGCGCTGGCCCTTCGTCTCGATGCCGAGTTCGGCCTCCAACTGCAGCAGAGCCGTGTCCATCGAGAGCAGCGCAGCGATGGCCCCGTCGTGCGTGACCAACTCGCTCGTGTACGAGAACTCGTCCCAATGCTCCTCGGGCGCCTTGGCGACGTAGCGTTCGATCTCGATGCTGGACTCTGTCTCTGCCCGCTTCAGCAGCGCGTGGTATGGCATCAAGAACCCGTCCTTGCCCTTGGGTCGGATGGAGTGCTGGATCGGCCGCTCCCACACCATGCCGGCCATCCCGTCGCCCTCGCGACGGTACGGCATGAGCTCTCCGATCTTCTGCACCCGCCCCACGCCGATCAGGATGCGCCCGGTGCCTTCGTAGAAGGGGACGTGCTTCGCGTAGATCAGCGCCAGCGATGCCTCTTCGCGCAAGTGCCCGGCAAACCCGTCGAGCAGCGCCTTCTGATTGCCCGCCTCGTGAACCCAGCTGCTCTCGTAGCCCAGCTCGGGCTCGCGACCCGCGTCCACATCGAGGTCCAAGGTCTCGCCGTAGTACGCCAGGTTCTCGCGCATCATCCAGCGGAACGGCACGATGCCTGCGGAGTAGGCCGGGTAGCGCTGCGGCGTCGGCCTGAAATGGCCGTAGTGCTCCTTGTTGACTTCTGCGAGCGCGTGCTTCTTGACCAGCTCGATCTCGAACGGCGCCATCAGCATCGCCCGTTCGTCGATGCAGCACGGCCACTGGGCCGGAGGGATCTCATCAAGTCGCTTGCCCCGGACTGCGATCTCCTTGATCTCGTCTTTCGCCTCGGCGATCCGGGTGAGTTTTACGCACGCGCCGTTCAGCTGCGGCGCGTCGCAGACCGTGCCGGCCCAGCCCGCGTCGTGCCAAGGCACGCGGATTGAGACATGGCGGAGAGGGAAGTGAGACATGCGAATCCTCCCGAATGCCGACATCGATGCGTCGGCGCGCCCTTGAGTGGTCTGTAGACTTGAAATTCTGTGCGTCTGCGCGCATCTTATGCGACACTGGCATCGATATTCAACTGGAGGCCGAAAATGTTGCTTGAGTTCCGGGTGCGCAACTACCGGTCCATCCGCGATGAGCAAAGCCTGAACTTGGTGGCGTCCGGCACCGACAAGGAGCTGGTCGAGACCCATCTTGTCCCCACCGGACTGAAGGCGCTGCCCAACGCCGTGCGCTCGGCCGTCGTGTACGGCCCCAACGCCAGCGGCAAGTCCACGCTCCTCGCCGCCCTGAACTACATGCGCGCGGTGGTGGCCGAGTCGGCCTCAGTCATCCAGCCGGGGCAGACCTACAACGTACAGCCGTTCAAGCTCGATCCGGAGTTCGCCAAGGAGCCCACATCCTTCGGTCTCACTTTCCTGATCGAAGGCGTTCGGCACGAGTACGCCTTCGCGATGACGCAGCAACGCATCGTGAGCGAATCCCTGCTGGTCTATCGCACCAACAAGCCCTCGGAATTGTTCAGCCGCAAGCTGGCGACAGACTGCGAGAGCTACGAGTACGAGTTCAGCACCTACCTCACCGGCTCGCGCAAGCTCTGGCAAGAAAGCACGCGCCCGAACGCGCTCTTTCTGTCCACTGCAGCGCAACTCAACAGCGAGCTGTTGCTGCCTGTGTTCCGGTGGATCGTTGAAAGCATCGTGTATCTGCCGGCGCGTGCAGAGATCAACAGCGACTACACGACGGCCATGCTCGGCAACGACGAAGGCCGCGCCGCCGTGTGCAACTTCCTGGCCTCGGCCGACATCTCGATCGCCAACATCCAGGCTGTACCGCGCAAGGGCATCCGTGCCCATCTCGTCATTCCCGCTGGCGGCGTTGCCCAGGTCAACCAGCTGCAAGGCGAGTTCCTGTACCCCGTGTTCGAGCACAGCACTCCGAAGGGCAAGGCCGACTTCGAACTCGAGGACGAATCAGAAGGTACCCGCCGACTCTTCGGCTTGGCCGCCCCGGTGCTGGACGCGCTTCGCGAAGGCCGGATCCTCGTCGTTGACGAGTTAGACAGCAGCCTGCATACGCTGATGGTCCGGCGTCTCGCCTCCATGTTCCACAACCCGGAGCTGAACAAGGCCGGTGCTCAACTCATCTTCAGCACGCACGACACCTCTTTGCTGGACTCCAGTCTGTTCCGCCGCGATCAGATCTGGTTCACGGAGAAGGACGACGACCAGGCCACGCGCCTGTACCCCTTGTCCGACTTCAGCCCACGCAAGCACGAGGCCTTGGAGCGCGGCTACTTGATGGGCCGCTACGGTGCGGTGCCCTTCTTCGGACGTTATCCAAAGCTGCCGGCCTCGCCGCTCAAGCCCGGCGCGAGCGACTTACAGCGCGCGCACCCAACCACCGCAAGCGCGAACTGAAGCCGCCTTCACAGGTCGCGCCTCATGGGGAAAGACAACCAACCGAAAGACCGCCAGAAGGCCCGAGACCTTCGGCGGCGCGCTGCCGTTCGCCAGGCCTACCAGCGGATCCTGATCGTCAGCGAAGGGACCAAGACCGAGCCGCAGTATCTGAATGAGATCCGAACCGAGCTGCGCCTTTCCACTGCTCACGTGCAGGTCCAACCGGGGGGCTTCGGCACCGAGCCGCTGAAGCTCGTTGAATACGCCGAACACTTGTTCAGCCACGGCGATCGAGAACTTGGCATTGAGCCTCGCGCATTCGATCAAGTCTTCGTCGTGTTCGACCGCGACGACCACGCCACTTACCATGCGGCACTGGCCAAGGCCGCCGCCATGGGCGGCCGCCTCACGAACGACGAACACAAGCGTATCCGCGTCGAAGCCATTGCCTCGGTTCCCTGCTTCGAGTTGTGGCTGCTCCTGCACTTCGTTGACGTCCAAGCCCCGTTGCACCGCAACGAGGTCTACGAGAGGCTAACGCAGCACCTGCCCGGCTATGCCAAGGGGCAGGGCGGGCACTGGGCGGCGACCAAGGACCGGCGTGAAATTGCCGCCCAGCGTGCCGCCGCGCATGCGGCGGTGACGAACGCGCATGACGGCAACGAACCGTTCACTGACATGCACCGCCTTGTGGACCTGCTCATTCACCTGAAAGACTGATACCGCCCCGACAAAGAAGGGAGCGACCACAACCATGCAGAAGATCGAAGCCACCTCGTCCGAAGCCCAGTCCGCCGATCTGCGTGCGGACAACATCGCGAAGCTCAAGGCCCTGTTTCCGGAAGTGTTCACCGAAGGCCCGAACGGTGCCGCCATCAATGTGGACGTGTTGAAGCAGCTTGTCGGCGAGACGGTGAGTGAGAGCGAAGAGAAATACGGCCTGAACTGGCATGGCAAGAGGCGCGCGCGCCAACTGGCGCTGACACCCAGCACCGGCACGCTGCGCCCTTGCCCCAACGAGAGCGTGGACTGGGATACGACGAAGAACCTCATGGTTGAGGGCGACAACCTCGAGGTGCTGAAGCTGCTGCAGAAGAGCTACGCGGGCAAGGTCAAGCTGATCTACATCGACCCGCCGTACAACACCGGCAAGGACTTCGTGTACCCGGACAACTTCCAGAACAGCATTCAAAGCTACCTGGAGCTGACCGGGCAGGTGGAGGGTGGGGCCAAGATCACGAGCAACACGGAAGCCAGCGGCAGGTTTCACACCGACTGGTTGAACATGATGCATCCGCGACTGAAGCTTGCGCACTCGCTACTGGCGCGCGACGGTGCCATCTTCATCAGCATCGCAGACCACGAGATCCACAACCTGCGCCACGTGCTGGACGAGATTTTCGGCGCGGAGAACTTCATCGCGTGCGTCATTTGGCACAAGATGGATAGTCCCAAGAACACGGCGATCCACTTCAGCGAGGATCACGACTACGTTGTCGTCTATGCCAAGGATGCGAGCGCGTGGGAACCGTGTCCGCTCCCGCGAACTGAGGAGATGATTGCTCGGTACAAGAATCCGGATGATGATCCGCGCGGCCCTTGGCTCTTGGGCGATCTGGCGGCGCGCAACTACTACGCTCAGGGCCGATATCCAATCAAGACGCCATCTGGAAAGGTCATCTCCGGGCCACCAGCGGGTAGTTACTGGCGCGTCAGCGAAGAGAAGTTCTGGGAACTCGACAAGGACAAGCGGATATGGTGGGGGTCGGGCGACAGCCGGCCCGGCATCAAGCGGTTTCTCGCCGAGGTGAAGGATGGTGTAGTGCCGCAGACCTACTGGAACTGGAAGGATGTGGGTAGCACCAGGCACGCAAAGCAGGAGTTGTCTCAACTCATGGAAGCCGATGCCGGTGAGGACCTCTTCATTACACCTAAGCCTGTCCGGCTGCTTAAGCGAATTCTCCAGGTCGGAGCGCCCAAGGACGCTCTCGTCGTTGACTTCTTCGCGGGATCCGGCACGACACTGCATGCGGCGTATGCGCAGAACGCGGAGGATGGCGGCACCCGAAAGTGCATCCTCGTCCAACTTCCCGAGCCGCTTCCCGAGGTCTCGAAGCGAGGCCATCGAACCATTGCTGATCTGACCAAGGATCGGATAGTTCGTGCGGGCAAGGCCGTGAGAGCCGAGCGCCCGCAGTACTCCGGCGACTTGGGTTTTCGGACCTTCAAGCTGGACACGTCAAACATCCGTTCTTGGACGCCGGACACGAACAGGCTGGATCAGTCCCTGCTCGCACACCTTGAGCATCTCGAGACCGGGCGCGTTGCGGACGACGTGCTATACGAGGTTCTCCTGAAACTCGGACTGGACCTCTGCGTCCCGATCGAAGAGCGTCTCATCGCAGGCCAGCCGGTGCAGTTCATCGGCGGTGGCGTGCTCGTCACTTGTCTGTCGGAGCGTCTCCAATCCGCTGAGGCGCTAGTCATTGCAGAGTCAATCCCGACATGGTTGAAGGAGCTTGGCACCGCAGGCGATGTCACCTGCGTTTTCCGCGACAGCGCCTTCGACGATGACGTGACGAAAACCAACGTCGCGGCCATCCTCGAGCAGCGCGGCGTTGCCAAGGTGCGCAGCCTCTAAGGATCCGGCGATGAAGCTGCACTTCGAAGGCGACCTACCCTACCAAGCCGCGGCCGTCGAGGCCGTGTGCGACCTGTTCACCGGCCAGGAGATCTGCCGCACCGAGTTCACAGTCACGCTGCGTGCCGGCGAATCGGTCGCAGGCCTGCAAGGCATGCTGGAAGGCATGGAGGCCACGCCGCAGGGCGGCATCGGCAACCGGCTCACACTGGCAGACGACGAGATCGAGGCCAACCTGCGTAGCGTGCAGCTGCGCAACGGTGTGCCACCGTCATCCAAGCTCTCGCCGGACTTCACGGTTGAGATGGAAACCGGCACCGGCAAGACGTACGTGTACCTGCGCACGGCCTTTGAGCTGAACAAGCGCTACGGCTTCACCAAGTTCGCCATCGTCGTGCCCTCGGTGGCCATCAAGGAAGGCGTGATCAAGACGCTGCAGATCACGCGCGAGCACTTCGAGACCTTGTACCCCGGCGCCAAGGGTTATGAGTTCTTTCAGTACGACTCCGGCAAGCTGGGGCAGGTGCGCAACTTCGCCACCAGCCCCAACATCCAAATCATGGTGCTGACGGTGGGCGCCATCAACAAGTTCGGCGACGAAGCCGAGGCTGAGGCCGAAGAGCGCGACGAGGAACGTCGCCACGAGAAGAGCAAGAACGTGATGTACCGCCCCAGCGAGAAGACCGGGGGCGAAAAGCCCATCGACCTGGTGCGGCAGACGCGACCGATCTTGATCGTCGACGAGCCGCAGTCTGTGGATGGCGGCGTGGAGGGCCAGGGCCGCAAGGCGCTGGAGCGCATGCACCCGCTATGCACGCTGCGCTACAGCGCCACGCATGTGGACAAGCACAACATGGTCTACCGGCTCGACGCCGTGGACGCCTACGAGCAAAAGCTGGTCAAGCAAATCGAGGTGGCCAGCGCCACGCTGGACGCGGCATACAACAAACCCTTCGTGCGTCTGCTTTCCGTGGCCAACAAGCGCGGCGTGATCAGTGCGCGCGTGGAGGTGGATGTGGAAGGCCGTGCTGGCGCGGTGCAGCGACAGGAGCTGGCCGTGCAGCAGGGCGACGACCTGCAGCAGACCACCAAGCGCGCGGTGTACGAGAACTTGCGCATCGGCGAGATTCGCAATGCCAAGGGCGGTGAGTTCATGGAGCTGCACACGCCGGGCGAAAACCTGTACCTGCGGCCAGGTCAGGCCTACGGCGACGTGGATGAAATGGCAGTGCAACGCCAGATGATCCAGCGCACGATTAAAGAGCACCTGGAGAAGGAGAAGCGGCTGCGGCCCATGGGAATCAAGGTGCTGAGCCTGTTCTTCGTGGACGAGGTGGCCAAGTACCGCCAGTACGACGAGCAGGGCAACGAAGTGAAGGGGCCGTACGCGACGATCTTCGAAGAAGAGTACCGGCGCCTGGCCAAGCACCCCGACTATCAAAGCCTGTTCAAGGAAGTGGACCTGGCCTTAGACGCGGCCGAGGTGCACAACGGCTACTTCTCGATCGACAAGAAGAAGATCGGCGGCAAGACGGTGGAGGTGTTCAAAGACACCAGCGGCACGACACTCGCCGACAACAGCACCTACGAGCTGATCATGCGCAAGAAGGAGGAGCTGCTGAGCTTCTCGTCGCCGTTGAAGTTCATCTTTAGCCACTCGGCGCTGAAGGAGGGTTGGGACAATCCGAACGTCTTTCAGATCTGCAACTTCAGCGCGCGCCAGACGGAGCGCTGGCGCCGCCAGACCATCGGCCGCGGCCTGCGCTTGTGCGTGAACCAGGAAGGCCTGCGCGTGCGCGGCTTCGACGTGAACACGCTGACGGTGATCGCGCTCGAAGCGTACGAAGAGTTCGCCGAAAAGCTGCAGAAGGAAGTGGAAGAAGACGCTGGCATCGCTTTCGGCGTAGTGCCGGAGCACCTGTTCGCCGGCATCCCGGTGCAGCAGCCGGACGGCAGCGCGCAGCCGCTGGGTTTCGAAGCCAGCAAGGCGCTGGCGGAGCACCTGCTGGCGCAAGGCTACATCGCCAAGAACGGCAAGGTACAGGACGCGTTGCGCAAGGCCCTGAAGGATGGAACGCTGTCGCTGCCGCCGGAGATGGAGCCGCACCGCGCCGCGGTGATGCAGCTTCTCAAGAAGGTGGCGGGCCGGCTGGAGGTGAAGAACGCGGATGATCGCAAGCCCGTGCCAGTGCGCCGCGCCATGCTGGACAGCCCGGAGTTCAAGGAGCTTTGGGATCGCATCAAATACAAGACAACGTACCGGGTCCAGTTCGACAACGCGAAGCTGCTGAGTTCGTGCATCGAGGCGCTGAAGCTGGCGCCGCCGATCACCAAGACGCGGCTGCACTGGCGAAAGGCCGGGTTGGCGATCGGCAAGTCAGGCATCGATACCGAAGAGCGTGCGGGCGCGGATACCGTCGTGCTCAACGAGAGCGACATCGAGCTGCCGGACATTCTGACGGAGCTGCAAGACCGCACTCAGCTCACGCGCCGCTCTATCGGCCGCGTGCTGATCGACAGCGGCCGGCTGGATGACTTCAAGCGCAACCCGCAGCAGTTCATCGAGATCGCGGCCAAGGCGATCAATAGCTGCAAGCAACTCGCCATCGTCGACGGGATCCGCTACCAGCGCATCGGCGACGGTGAGTACTACGCGCAGGAGCTATTCGAGCAGAACGAGCTGATGGGGTACATGGAGAACATGGTGCGCGACACGACGAAGTCGGTGTACGAGCACGTCGTGTATCAGTCCGACATCGAGAGGGACTTCGCCATCGATCTGCAGAAGAACACCAAGATCAAGGTCTATGCCAAGCTCCCCGGCTGGTTCAAGGTGCCCACTCCACTGGGCAGCTACAACCCGGACTGGGCGGTGGTTGTAGCCACCGACGAAGGCGACAAGTTGTACTTTGTGATCGAGACCAAGAGCAGCTTGTTGGTCGACGATCTGCGGCTGGCCGAAGCGGCGAAGATCAAGTGCGGGATGGCGCACTTCGAGGCGCTGAAGGCGGGAGAGAACCCGGCCCGCTACGGCAAGTTCAAGGACGTGCAAGGGCTTCTTACGGCCGCATCTGGAGGGGTATCCTGACGCCAACGCCTATGGCGTCGGAACTGCGTCGACACCGCAGGCCGTGACGGGAAGGCTTGAGGCTAACTTGTCTCGAATGAAGAAGAGCGGCAAGCCGCAAGAGCCTGAGGACGACGCTTGAGCGCAGTCTGCATACGACGTGCCGCGTGGTGATGTCGCGCCGTGCCGACAGCTCTTCCCAAGCTGCTCGCGAATTGGCACGATGACGAGATGCATTCACTCTCGCTAGATATCGATCGCATCTCTGAATTCGAACCCAGTCGCGCCATTCGGATCAGCCGTCACGCGCGGACACGCGCGCAGCAGCGCGCCATATCAACGAAATGCGTTCCCCTCGTCAAAGCCTTTGGTCGACGAGAGCACGACGGACATGGTGCGGTCCGGTATCTGATGACGAAGGACGCGATCGCCACGCTTGAGGAAGTCGTCGGCCGATCGGCCGGTCTGGCGCGTCTCGCAGGCGTCTACATCGTCGTTAGCGCAGACGATGGCACGCTCATCACCATCGGCCATCGCACGTGATGACGCAATCTGAGCAATCGGTGGGTGATTCATCAGACCCCGGCAATGACGATGCCGATCTGCAGGCTTTCGAGGCCTTGCGTGCAAAGTCGGAAGCCGAGGGGATCAGCCAGAAGACTCCCGCTCAACTGCCTGGACTGACCGAGCTGCTCCGTCGCGCCGGCCTGCTGCAGGCAGAGGCGAACCACTCACCATCAGAGCAACCTCCGGCATCGGACGACGCCTGAGGTGAAGGCTTCGAACGCGACAGCAGCGTTGTGCAGCGGCATTGCCGCGCCAAGCGGCAGAGCAGATCAATCGGCGTCTTCTTCCAACTGATGAGAGTCTTCGCATCGCTTGTCACGCTCGTGTACCTGGCCATCATGTTCGCCTTTGTGGGCGCTGTAGTTGGCTTCTTTGTCGGGTTCGTAGGCGTGCTGGGGTTCGACGTGGACTTCGCGTCTCTTCCTCTGTTCGGTGCAGGGGGTGCTGTCGGCTTTGCCCTGTGGGCGTTCCCAAGGGTTTGCTGCGGCGATACGGTGGTGCCGACCGGCGTTGAGGCTGCACCGCGCGACGATAACTGGACGACCGAGATTCACGTCGAGCATGCTCCTATGGTGTTCGATCGTGCGCTGGATCCGTTCGTCCCTGTGACCTTTGTCGAGAGTTTGAGCGCCACGGATTGTTTTGGCCAGCCGCGGTTGATGATCGACGCCTTCGCGTTCGGCGACAACCTGTACGAAGCGATCCACGAGACCTGACTTCGTGGCGTTCGCGACCTTGCTTCTCGCGTGCTGCGAACAGTCTGAACATTGATGTGTTGTGCGGCATCTTGTCGGCGCGGCGATAGGCTGCAGCCTGCTTGTCCCGGTTGAACAAGACGTTCAAGGGCGGCGAGCCGGTGGTGGGCCGGCGCGCCCGCGCCTTCAGGACCGGCGTGCGTCGGGGATGTGAGGCATCAGAGACAGGTCAAGTCTGCCAAGATTGCCAGGACCATGGACCATGAGGATTGCCGATACGATCGTCGTCGAGCGACTTGGCCGAGCATGCGCTGCGACTTTGGCCCAACCGGTGGCAGTGAAGGCATCTACCGCGAAACGTCAATCGTGAACTCCGAGGAGGAGCCCGTGAACCTCAAACAGCTCAGGTGGACCGCTCTCCATGAAGTGGCCCTGTATTTCGCCCCTGCGACAGGGGCGGCCAAAGGCATTCGACGCGCGTGCCTTTCGCGCAAACGGCAGGCCAAACCCGCGAGCCTTGGCCTCGGCCTTGCGCCTCTGGTGTGGGGATTCAACGGTATCCGACGCGAGTACCGCGCGTTAGAGCGGTTGGCTGAACGCCGACGAAGCACGAAGCGTCTATGACTGCATTTGCCAACGTGCGACCACGCGCCGCGAGAGCGGCACTGCAGGGCCGCAGTAGGCCGCTACTGGCTTTCCTTATGGAATCGACCAATGATGGGCAGATTGTCGTGGTCGGCGCCTGGCCAGCTTGAGGCATTGCAGGCGGTCCAGAGCTTTTCGCCAGACCACAGCATCCGTTTGAACTGGTTCCTGACCCCGCGGAACATTGGAAAGATCTCGACCCACGCTGCGGTTTCCGAGCGCACCGCGTGCGCATCGCGGGTCTTTACGAGAGTTGTCAATCGGTTCGACAACCTCTGCATCTCGGCATTCTGCAGTTTCCACGTCCAGGCATAGTCGCCGCGTACCCTGGGGGCGTGCACCATGACGAACGGTCCGCACTCTGGCGGCCGCGTGACCCACTTCTGGGTAGCCCACGGGGACATGGGGGGAGCGTCAAGTGCAAACGGTGTTGCCATCAGGATCAACTCTCGCGTGTAAGGTTTGCCCAGAACTCGCGAGCAGGTGGCGACCGCTGTCGGCAGACGGCGTTGTTTTTTGTCCTGGCGTTGATAGGGAAGAAGACTGGTGCCGAATTGCTCCTTCCATTGATCCGCTTTCGCTTGTACCTTTTCGAGGTCGGTCTCGAATCCGATCCAAACGGTGTAGCCGCGCTGGTAGCAGAGGAGAACTCGCTTGAGGCAAGCGATGGTGGTGGGGACTTCCTTCATCTTCTCGAACGGTAGGTTGTTGTGTTGCATGCTCGGCGCCTGATCAGGCGCCGAG
>Ga0075366_10000862_pt1 | contig 14633 bp, 13 predicted proteins | sample EndMethybrTD3031_FD_72351 | JGI IMG/M metagenome (GOLD analysis project Ga0075366, IMG submission 72351) | Populus endosphere microbial communities from Tennessee, USA - Endosphere MetaG P. TD hybrid TD303-1 | ecosystem: Host-associated > Plants > Roots > Endosphere | place: USA: Tennessee...
GTCGACTACATCCAGGTCGCGCGCGACACGATCAAGCGCATCGGCTACGACAACACCGAGTACGGCATCGACTACAAGGGCTGCGCGGTGATGGTCTGCTACGACAAGCAGAGCAACGACATCGCGCAGGGCGTCGACCAGGCTAGCGACGACCACCTGAACACCGGCGCCGGCGACCAGGGCCTGATGTTCGGCTACGCCTGCGACGAGACGCCCGAGCTGATGCCCGCGCCGATCTACTACGCGCACCGTCTGGTCGAGCGCCAGGCGCAGCTGCGCAAGGACGGCCGCCTGCCGTTCCTGCGCCCGGATGCGAAGAGCCAGGTCACGATGCGCTACGTCGACGGCAAGCCGCACTCGATCGACACCGTCGTGCTGTCGACCCAGCACAGCCCCGACCAGAGCGAGACGCCCAAGAAGATGAAGGCCTCGTTCAACGAGGCGGTGATCGAGGAGATCATCAAGCCGGTGCTGCCCAAGGAGTGGCTGAAGAACACCCGCTACCTGATCAACCCGACCGGCCGCTTCGTGATCGGCGGGCCGCAGGGCGACTGCGGGCTGACCGGGCGCAAGATCATCGTCGACACCTACGGCGGCGCCTGCCCGCACGGTGGCGGCGCGTTCTCGGGCAAGGACCCGAGCAAGGTCGACCGCTCGGCGGCGTATGCGGCGCGCTACGTCGCGAAGAACATCGTCGCGGCGGGCCTGGCGCGTCAGTGCCAGATCCAGGTCGCCTACGCGATCGGCGTCGCCAAGCCGATGAACGTGACGGTCTACACCGAAGGCACCGGCAAGCTCTCCGACGACAAGATCGCCGCGCTCGTCAACGAGCACTTCGACCTGCGTCCGAAGGGCATCATCCAGATGCTCGACCTGCTGCGCCCGATCTACGAGAAGACCGCGGCCTACGGGCACTTCGGGCGCGAGGAGCCCGAGTTCTCGTGGGAGAAGACCGACAAGGCCCAGGCGCTGCGGGCAGCGGCCGGGCTGTAGGCCCGGCAGGCGTGAAGCGCCTCCTGGGTCTTGCGGCGAAGGCTGACTTCGCGCCAGCGAAGTCAAGGCGCGCAGCGCAGTGCCGCAGCCACAAAGCTGCGGCGCTGCGCGCCGCAGCCGGCCTGTAACCCACGGCAAAGCCGCCGATTGGAGGCCGAGGCCGTGCAGGCCTCGGCGACCTCCGAGGGTCTGCCCGCTCCCGGTTCTAGGGGAAGCGGGCGTTCACGCCTTCGCGCATGCCCGACAATCGGGGCTCGACAACGTCACCCGCGTCCCGTGCTCCGAACCCTGCGCGGTCAGTATTTCCTCGGCAGCTTTGCGGTCTTCCTCGCGATGCTGGGGCTGCTGCTCTGGAACGCGCACCACGTGGTCGGCCGCGCGATCGAGCAGCACTTCGAGTCCGAGCGGCAGCTCTATGGCCCGCTGCTCGCCAGCGCGATCGCGCCGCTGCTCGCGGCGCACGACCAGGCGGCGATCGCCGAGCTCGTCGCGCTGAACACGCGCGAGCGCCAGCTCGGCTTCATCGAGGTGTTCGACCGCAGCGGCCAGCGCATCGCCGGCGCCGGCGATGCGCCGCGCGGCGGCGAGGTGCACGTCGCGATCCAGCCGGTGACGCGGGCCGGCGAGCTGCTCGGCGAGCTGCGCTTCGGTCTGCGCGCCGACGCGCTCGCCGCGACACGCGGCGAGGTGCTGCGCGACAGCCTCGTGATCGGCGCGGTGGTGCTGGCGGCCGGCACCTTGCTGCTGCTGCTGGGTACCGCGTGGCTCGGTGCCGGCCTGCGCCGGCTGTCGCAGGCGAGCCGGCGCGTCGCCGAAGGCGACTTCGGCACCCGCCTGCCGGCCAGCCGGATGCAGGAGCTCGACGACGTTTCGCAGGCCTTCAATCGCATGGCGCAGGCGGTGCAGTCGCAACTCACCGCGCTGCGCGACAACCAGCAGTTCCTGCGCCACGTGCTGGACACGCTGTCCGAAGGCCTGGTGATCGTCGACCGCGAGCGCCGCGTGCTCGACTCCAACGAGGCGCTGCTGCGTGTCTGGGGCGTGACCCGCGAGACCTTCACGCACGCCGACCCGGCCCAGCACGGTGCACGGCTGCTGTGGCCGGACGGCCGCCGGATGGCGCCCGACGAGCTGCCGTCGGCCGCCGCGATGATCAGCGGCCAGCCGCAGCGCGATGTGGTCGCGCAGGTGCAGCGCGCCGACGGCACGAGCCGCTGGGTCAGCGTCAACGCGACGCCGCTGGTGCGCGGCGACGCCGTCGAGCCGCATGCCGTGCTCGCGACGCTGACCGACATCACGCGCCACGTGCTCGCCGAGCAGGAACTGCGCGGCGCGAACGAAGCGCTCGAGCAGCGGGTGCGCGCGCGCACCGCCGAGCTCGAGGCCGCCAGGGACGCCGCCGAGCGCGCCAGCCACGCGAAGAGCGAGTTCCTCTCGCGCATGAGCCACGAGCTGCGCACGCCGCTCAACGCGATCCTCGGCTTCGCGCAGCTGCTCGCGCTGGCCGGAGGGCGGCTGCCGCAGGCCGATCTGCACAGGGTGCGCCAGATCGAGTCGGCCGGCTGGCATCTGCTCGGCCTGATCGACGACGTGCTCGACCTCGCGCGCATCGAGGCCGGCTCGATGAGTACCTCGGCCGAGCCGGTCGAGCTGCTCGCGCTCGTCGCCGACACGCTGCCGCTGGTGCACACGCTCGCCGCCGAGAGCGGCGTGGCGCTCGTCGCGCCGGCGCCCGACGCGCGAGGCGCCTGGGTACTGGCCGACCGCAAGCGGCTCAAGCAGGTGCTCGCGAACCTGCTCAGCAACGCGGTCAAGTACAACCACGAAGGCGGCCGCGTCGAGATCACCATCGCCCCGGGTGACGACGGCCGCTGCGTGCTCGCGGTGCACGACACCGGCCGCGGCTTCAGCGAAGCGCAGCTCGCGCAGGTCTTCCAGCCGTTCACGCGCTTCGCGCGTGAGGGCGAGGCGATCGAGGGCACCGGCATCGGCCTGGTAATCACCAAGCGGCTGGTCGAACTGATGGGCGGGCGGCTCGCGCTCGAGTCGCGCCTCGACGCGGGCTCGGTGTTCCGCGTCGACCTGCCGGCCGCTGCGCCCGACGCCGCCTTGCTGCAGGCCGCGCCGCTGCAACCTGCGCAAGCGGACCCCGCGGCGCCGCGCCGCCTGCTCTACGTCGAGGACAACCCGTCCAACGTCGAGCTGCTGCAGCAGGTGCTCGCGCTCGAACCGGGCCAGGAGCTCGCGATCGCGATCGACGGCCTGCAGGGCCTCGCGCGGGCGCGCGCCGAGCGCTTCGACCTCGTGATCGTCGACATCGACCTGCCGGGCATCGACGGCCTCGAGCTGTGCCGGCGCCTGCGCGCCGATGCGGCGACACGCACGCTGCCGCTCGTCGCGCTCAGCGCCAACGCGATGGAGAGCGACATCCGGCGCGCCCACGAGGCCGGCTTCGACCTCTACCTGACCAAGCCGATCGACATCCCGCGCCTGCTCGCCGAGATCCGCCGGCTGCTCGACGGCGCCGACGCACGCGCCGCATGACGACGAAGGCGAACACGCTCACCCTCGAGCGGCTGCGCCGCCATGCAATCCGGCGCAGCCTGTTCGCGCCGACGACCTTGAAGCGTGCGATCGACCGGCTCGGCTTCGTGCAGGCCGACCCGATCCGCGCACCGGCACGTGCGCAGGATCTGACGCTGCGCCTGCGCGTGCGCGACTACTGCGCCGGCGACCTCGAGCGACGTTATCCGACGCTCGACGTGCACGAGGACTTCTTCGTCAACTACGGCTTCCTGCCCGGCGAGCACTGGCTGCGCATGCACCCGCGCTCGGGCACCTCGCCGTGGAGCGCGGCGCGCAAGCGCCAGGCGCAGACGGTGCTCGAGTTCGTGCGCGAGCGCGGGCCGGTGCACCCGCGCGAGGTCGATGCGCACTTCGCGCACGGCAAGGTGACCAACTGGTTCGGCGGCTCGTCGAACGCGTCGACGCAGCTGCTGGACGCGATGCACTACCGCGGCCTGCTGCGCGTCGCGCGGCGCGACGGCGGCACCCGCGTCTACGCCGCCTGCGACCACGACCCGGCACGGGTCGACGCAGCGACACGGCGCGCGCGGCTCGATGCGCTGGTCGACGTGATCGTCGGCAAGTACGCGCCGCTGCCGGCCACGAGCCTCTCCGGCCTGGTGGCGCGCTTGCGCCTGGCCGTGCCGCAGTGGCGCGGCGAGGTCAAGGCGGCGCTCGCGCGCGCGAAAGAGCGCCTCGCGAGCGCCGAGGTCGACGGCGTGCGCTGGTACTGGCCGGCCGACGAGGCGTTGCCGCGCGGCGAGCCCGACGACGAACTGCGCCTGCTCGCGCCGTTCGATCCGGTCGTCTGGGACCGGCGCCGCTTCGAGATCTTCTGGGGCTGGGCCTACCGCTTCGAGGCCTACACGCCGGCGCCAAAGCGCAAGCTCGGCTACTACGCGCTGCCGCTGCTGTGGCGCGACGAGGTGATCGGCTGGGGCAACGTCAGCGTCGCCGGAGGCCGGCTCGATGCGCAGCTCGGCTACGTCGCCGGCACGGCGCCGCGCGACGCGCTGTTCCGGCGTGCGCTCGACGCGGAACTCGCGCGCATCGAGCGCTTCGTCGGGGCGTGACGCCGGTCACAGCGGCCGGTCGATCGACCCGGCCGGCGCCGTCAGCCGGGCCAGCGCAGCGCGCACTTCGCGCAGCTTGGGCGGCTTGCTCAGCACCTGGTCCACGTGCATCGGAATCTCGCCGTCCGCCACCAGCCGCTGGCCCCAGCCGGTGAGCAGGATCACCGGCACGGACTCGGCACTCGCCTTCACCGCGCTCGCCACCTTGCGCCCGTCGACGTAGGGCATGCCGAGGTCGGTGATGACGACGTCGAAGGCTTCGCCGGGCCGGCGCGTGACCTGGAACGCATCGATGCCGGCCTGGCCGCCGTTCGCGGTGACGACGACGTGGCCGTCGACCTCGAGCGTGTCGCACAGCGACTTGAGCATCAGCGGGTCGTCGTCGACGATCAACACACGCAGCCGCCGCGCCCGCGGCTCGGCCTGCGCCGGCGCTGCCGAGGCCGGCAGCACGGTGGCCGGGACGGGGAAGCTCAGGCGCACCGTCGTGCCGCGCCCGAGTGTGCTGTCGATCTCGATCTCCGCGCCGTGCCGCTGCGCGACGCCGTACACCATCGCCAGGCCGAGGCCGGTGCCCCGCTCGCCCTTGGTCGTGAAGAAGGGCTCGAGGCAGCGCCGGCGGGTGTCTTCGCTCATGCCCACGCCGGTGTCGGCCACTTCGACGATCGCGTGGTGCGGCGCCGATCCGCCGTCTGCGCCGGGCCTGCGTGTGCGCAGCGTCAGCAGGCCGCCCTCGGGCATCGCATCGACGGCGTTGAAGACCAGGTTGATCAGCGCCTCGCGCACCTCGCTGTCGACGCCGAGCACGGCGGGCAGGTCCGGCGCGAGCGCGGTCTCGAGCGTGACCACGATGCCGCGCTGCTGCGGCATGTCGCTCCAGCGTGCGCGCGTCAGGTCGACCACCTGCTGCACCAGCGGGTTCAACGGCATCGGCTTGAGCAGCTGCGGCGCCTCGCGCTGGCGGTAGAACTCGCGCATGCGTGCCACGGTCGCGGCGACATCGTCGATCGCGCGCGCGATCGTCTCGAGGTACGAGCGCCCGCGTTCGCTCAGGCCGCCTTCGTGCTCGAGCAGCGTCTCGGTGTACAGCGAGACGGGCGAGAGCGCATTGTTGATGTCGTGCGCGATGCCGCTTGCCATCTGGCCGAGCGCGCGCAGCCGCTCCTGCTGCATCACGCTCTGCTGGGTCTGGCGCAGGTCGTCGTAGGCCTGCTGCAGCGCGCCGTGCAGTTCGGCCTGGCGGGCGGCGAGCGCGACGTGGGTGCTGAGCTGGCGCACGAACTCGCAGTCGCCGCTGCTGAACGACTCGGGCCGCCTGCGCGCCAGGACAAGGATGCCGACCACGCGGCTTTCCGAGATCAGGGGCGCGACCACCAGCGCGCGCAGCCCGCCGCGCGTGAGCCGCTGCGCAAACGGGGATGCGAGCGCCGCGGTGTCGGGCTCGTAGACCAGCTCGCCGCGTACCGCGCGCCCCAGCCCGTTCGGGTCGATCGCGATGCCCGACTGCTCGGCCAGCGCCAGCTCCATCGCCAGCGCCTGGCTGTGTGCGCCGACGCGGATCACGGTCAGCGTGCTGTCCGCCGCGTCGTAGCGGCAGACGCAGGCGAAGTCCGCCGGCAGGCGCTCTTCCAGGCTGCGGATCGTCACCTGGTAGATGCTCTGCAGATCCTGCCGCTCGCCGATCGCGCGGCTGACCTGGTCCAGCAGCATCAGGCGCTCCAGTTGCTCCTGCAGCCTGACCTCGGTGCGCTCGCGCTCGACGATGTGGGCCTTCAGGCTTTCGGTCGTGCGCTGCAGTTCGGCGTTGGCGATGCGCAGCGAGCTGGCGAGCCGCGCTTCCTGCAGGCGCCCTTCGACGATCGACGCGAACAGCGTCAACCCGAGCACGGCGACGGCCGCGGCGCCCACCAGCAGGCTCAGGCTCGAGCCCGACAGCACCGTGGCGCTCAGGCATATCGCGCCATCCGGGAAGCCGGCCGCCGCCATGCCGGTGTAGTGCATCCCGCTGATCGCGAGGCCCATCACTCCGGCGGCGGCGGCCTGGTACGCCACTTCGCGGTGTTTGCGCACGCGCCGCAGCCCGAAGAAGATCATCAGCGCGGCCGCCGAGGCGACTCCCGCCACCGCGGCCGACGCCGCCACCAGCGCCACGTTCCAGTCGATCGGCGGCGCCATGTCGAGCGCGGCCATGCCGAGGTAGTGCATCGCGCAGATGCCCGCGCCCATCGCCAGCGAGCCGGCTGCCAGACGCGCCGGGGTCAACGAGCCGCGGCTCGCCAGCCCCAGCGCGACGACCGACACCCCGACCGCCGCCACCCACGAGACGAAGGTCAGCAGCCGCGTGTAGCCGAGCGCGATCGGCAGCGAGAACGCCAGCATGCCGACGAAGTGCATCGCCCAGATGCCGGTGCCCATCGCGAGCGAGCCGCCGGCCCACCAGGTCAGTGCGACGCTGCGGTCCGCGGCGCGCACACGCTTGGCCAGATCCAGCGCGACGTAGGAGGCAAAGCCGGCGATCAGCACCGAAGCGACCACCAGCAGCGGGTCGTAGCGGGGAGTGAGGTACACCATGATCGTCACGCCAGCGGCGATCTTGGCGCGGGCACCGACCGCGCGCCATCGTGCATGCGTAGGGCGGCGACGTCGGCACGCACGCCGGCGCCGCCTCAGCCGAGCGCGACCGTGCCGTCGAAGTCGACCTTCAGCGACAACTGCGGGATCTCCAGGGTCATCGTTGCGGTCAGCGTCTCGCTGCCGGTGATCGTTCCGGCCGCAATGGCTTTCGCCACCGCCTGCTCGATGTCGCGCTGCGAGCTGACCCCGACCGTCTTGAGGAACTTGCGGATGCTGAGGTTGAAGGTCTCTTCGTCCATGGGGAACTCCTCGATGACGGGCCGCTAGCGTACCGCTTGCGCAACGCCGAGTGGGTTTTCGTGCCTATTTCCCGCCAACGGGGGGTTCGGCCATCGGGCCGCGCCGCTACAGTGCGGCCCCTGCAAGGAGGCTCTCGACGCATGCTCAAGCTCACAGGTTCGGTCGGCAAGAACGGCGACAACGTGTCGGACGACGTCAAGAAGGTCCAGGTGCTGCTGAACAAGCACGCCGCGACCGCCGGATTCGCCAAGCTCGGCGTCGACGGCAAGGCGGGCACGCTAACGCTCAAGGCGATTGTCGTGTTCCAGAAGGCGATCGGCATCAAGTCGCCGGACGGCGTCGTCGATCCTGGCGGCCGCACGTTGAAGGCGCTCGAGGACAAGCCGGTCGCCAAGCCGGCCGAAGAATCCAAGGAGGCGCCGGCCAAGCCGTCGGCCGCCAACGGCAGCGGCCGCCTGGTCGGAAACGTCACCGGCGTGCAGGCCGACCTGGTTGCGTATGCGAAGGCGGTGGCCGAACACTACGGCCGCGAGATCCGCATCTCGAGCGGCCGGCGCAACGCCGACGAGCAGGCCGCGGTGATGTTCAAGTACTGGACGATCAACCTGAAGCGGGGGCAGATCTACGTCTTCCTGCGCTCGAACCCCGGCACGCTGCAGCAACTCGACGAGCTGTATGCCGCAGCCGCCGAAGGCCAGGCCAAGAGCTCCGACGAGGCGGCGGCCGCGAAGAAGAAGTTCCTGACGATCTGCTCGGCGCTCGCACCCAAGCTGTCGGCGCACGTCGCCGGCCGCGCGATCGACGTCTCACCGAAGTCGTGCATGACCCGCGCGATGCGCGAGGCGATGAAGACCGGGCTCAAGGAAGTCGAGGAAACGAGCTGCTTCCACTACGAGACCAAGGGGTCGGTGCCGACCCCGAGCGATGCGGTGAAAAGACAGTGGGCCGGCGCATGAACGCGCTGCGCATCCTTGCGCGCCCGCTCCGGCAGGCGGCGCTGCTGTGGGCCGCGTGCAGCGCGCTGGCCGTCGCGCAGAGCACCGGCGGCGCGCCGAGCGAGCCCGAGCGCGTCGCGTACGTCGCCGAGTCCGGCGGCGCCTTCGAGCTGCGCCTGTGGAATGCGGCGACGCGCCGCACGGAGACGGTCGACATCATGGTCGACGCGCCGGCGCTGCTGGTGTGGAACCCGGCGCAGCGCAGCGTCGCGAGCATCCGCGCCGACGGCATCTACCAGGTCGGCTATGCCCGTGCGCCGTACACGTCGAACTGGCGCGGCGAGGCGCCACCAACAGGGGCGGAACTGGTCGACGGCTGGGTCACGGCGGGCGACACGATCGCCGTCGTCGCGGCGTCCGCCGGCCCTGGCGGCAGCACGCGCTGCACGCTGTACGACGCGCCGCGCAAGGGCGCGTGGGTCAAACGCGCCGAGCAGGCCGACGCCGGCGTGCGCGGCCAGGCAGCGTGCGTCGCGTTTGCCGACGCGCGCCGCGGCAGCACCGGCTCGGTGTCGTCGGCGCGGCTGATGCGCGCCGACCAGTGCGCCGGCGGCCACGCGGCCTGCACGCGCCTGGACAGCGCGGCGGTGCCGGTGGCGGTCAAGGATGCCTTGCTCAAGGGCCAGACGCAGATCGACGCGCTCGCGACGCTCGATCCGGGCGACACGCCGAGTCTCGCGCTCGCTGGTGTTTCGAGCGGCGACACGCCGCACTTCCACCGGCCGCTGCACCTGCTGCCGCGCGCGGGCGGGGCCGCGACGAAGATCGATGTGAAGGCCGGGCCGCAACTGCAGCTCGGGCTGCGCGGGCGGCTGCTGCTGGCGGCGGGCGAGTACGGCGGCGAGTCACCCGCGATCATCGACCTCGCGGCCGGCGCGGTGGTGTTCCAAGGCGCGGGGCGCCTAGCGACCTGGGTGCCGCGCTGAGCGCGGGCTCAGCCTGGGCCCTTCTTGACGCCGCCCTGGCTGAGCGCGTCCCACTCGGACGGCGACATGTCGATCTCCTCGACTTCCGGGCGGCGCGGCTCGACGTTGCGGCGCCGCTCGTGCGAGCCGGGCGGGCCCTTGTCGACGCGCCGGCGATCTGCGCCGGCGCGCCGCTCGGGCTTGTGGTTCGGATCGACCTTGTTGCGCGCCTGAGCCATCGAAAACTGTGCTGCGTGATGGCGCCAGCATAGCTGACTCACTGCTCGGGCCGCCGCCACAACCACAGCGCGACGCCGGCCATCAGCAGCGGCACGCCGATCTTGACCGGCCGCGGGGTCGCGGCGGCGATCAGCACGACTGCACTTGCGACCATCATCGTGCTGGCCGCCCACTTGGCCCGGCGCGGCACCGCGCCGCGCTCGCGCCAGCGACGAATGTCCGCGCCGTAACGCGGGTGCTCGACGAGCCAGCGCTCGAGCGCCGGCCAGCCGCGCCCGGCCGCCCAGGCCGCCGCGATCAGGAACACCACCGTCGGCAGGCCGGGCACGAACACGCCGATCAGCCCGAGCGCGACCAGCAGCAGCGCGAGCCCGCGCCAGAGCGCCCGCGCGATCACGGTGCTTGCCGCGCGCGCAGCAGCGCGTCGGCCACCTCGGCGAAGCCCTGGCCGCGCTCGCCGCGCGTCAGGTAGGCCGGCCAGACCGTCAGCTCGGCCGCGAAGCGCAGCAGGTTCGCGACGCCGATGCTGAGCGGGAAGTGGCCGAACATGCGCTGGTCGTTGGTCGAGTCGCCGACGTAGGCCCAGCGCTGCGCGTCGAGCTCGCGGCCGAGCAGGCGCTGCACGATCCAGCGTGCGCCGCTGAGCTTGTCGTGGTCGCCGAACCAGCCGTTCACGTGGATCGAGCTGACCGTCGCGTTCATCCCCTCGTCGTGCATCAACGCGACGACCTGCGCGACGCGCTGCGGCGTCAGCTGCGCGAACTCGCTGTGGTCGACCGCGATGTCGGTGACGCGTCCGGCGCTGTCGCGAGCGAGTGTCGTGCCGGGCAGCTCGTGCAGGATGCGCTGCGCGACCTCGGCGAGGCGCGTGCTGTTGCGCGTGCGTGTTGTCGCGTCCTGCGCGTAGTCGGTGCGCAGCGCATCGCCGTCGCGGAACAGCGCGACCGCGCCGTTCTCGGCGACGATCGCATCGATCGGCCACGCGCGTGCGAACGGCTCGCTCCAGCCCATCGGCCGCCCGGTGATCGCGATCACGTGCAGCCCGGCGTCGCGCAGCTTCGCGAGCGCGTCAAGCGCGTCGGGCGTGATCGCGCCCTCGTGCGTCAGCGTGTCGTCGATGTCGGTCAGCACACCGTCGATGCGCCGCAGCGTGTCCGGCGGGCAGGCGGCGAAGGGCGCGGGCGACGCGGGCATGGGCGCGAGTCTCGCATGGGAAAGGGAAAGCCCCGGCGCGCAGCGAAACGCGGCTCGCATACGCTCCGACCCATTCAGTTTCGGAGATCGACGTGATGGTTCTCGCGCGCCTGCTCGCCGTCTGCCTTGCCGTGCTCGGTGCTGCCGCATCCGCGCCGGCGCTCGCGCAGGGCTTTCCGAACAAGCCGGTGCGGCTCGTCGTGCCGTTCCCGCCCGGCGGCGCGACCGACGCGCTCGCGCGCCTGATGGCCGAGCGGCTCGCCGAGCGCTGGAAGCAGCCGGTCATGGTCGAGAACAAGCCGGGTGCGAACACGACGCTCGGCACCGACGTGGTCGCGAAGTCGGCGCCCGACGGCCACGTGCTCGGCATCGTCACCGGCTCGCACGTGATCAACCCGCTGCTGACCAGCAAGCTGCCTTACGACACGGCGAAGGACCTGACCGGCGTCTCGCTGCTGACCCGCTTCCACATGGCGCTGTACGCGCACCCGTCGTTCGACGCGAACACACCGGCCGAGCTGATCGCGCTCGCGAAGAAGGAGCCCGGCAAGGTCGCCTACGCGTCGGCGACGACGCAGTCCTACCTCGGCATGGCACTGCTCGACATGATGGCTGGCACGAAGATGACTTACGTCCCCTACAAGGGCAGCGCGCAGGCGGCGACCGACCTGCTCGGCGGCCACACGCTGCTGATGATCGATCCGGTGCTCGCGAGCACCCTCGAGCACGTCAAGAGCGGCAAGCTGAAGCTGATCGGCACGCTGGGCGCAAAGCCGTCCGAGCTGACACCGGGCGTGCCGGTGTTCGCGAGCGTCGTGCCGGGCTACGACTTCTCGGGCGTGTTCGGCCTCGTCGCACGCGGCGGCACGCCGCCCGAACTGGTGCGGCGCATCCGCGACGAGTTCGTCGCGGTGATGGCGCTGCCCGAGGTGGCCGAGCGCATCCGCTCGATCGGCCAGGAGGCGGTGGGCTCGACACCCGACGAGTACAACGCCTACATCGTCACCGAGACGAAGAAGTGGGAGCCGGTCGTCAAGGCGACCGGCGCGAAACTCGACTGAGGGACCGTCCTCCCTAGTTCGCAGGCTGCCGCCGCGGCCGGTTTGCCGGCCTCATTGCGTTTCCGAAAGGGAGGGCGTCGCGTGGCGCCCCGGACCTGGAGACGCCACGATGACATCGAACCTGAGCCACCGGCTGCAACGGCTGCAACGCGAATGCGAAGTCTCGATCGCCCCGATGTTCCTGCTGTGCGCCACGTGCGCAGCCGTTGCCGCGTGGTGGGTCTGACGCTGCGTCAGTACGTCGCGCGCCCGCCCGAGATGTCGAACACCGCGCCGGTCGTGAACGAGCAGTCCTGCGACGCGAGCCAGCCGATCATCGCGGCGATCTCGCCGGGCTCGACGAAGCGGCCCATCGGAATCTTCGACAGCATGAATCCGATGTGCTGCTCGCTCATCTGGTCGAAGATGCCCGTCTTCGCCGCGGCCGGCGTGACGGCGTTGACGAGCACGCCCTTCGTCGCGAGCTCCTTCGCGAGCGACTTGGTCAGCGCGATCACGCCGGCCTTCGACGCGCTGTAGTGCGAGGCGTTCGGGTTGCCTTCCTTGCCGGCGACCGACGCGACGTTGACGATGCGGCCGTAGCCGCGTTCGAGCATGCGCGGCACGACGGCGCGGCAGGTCAGGTACGGCGCGATCAGGTTGACCTCGATCACGCGCCGCCAGACCTCGGGCGCGAGCTCCCAGGTCGTGCCGTTGCCGCCGGTGATGCCGGCGTTGTTGACGAGGATGTCGATGCGGCCGTGCGCGGCGATGGCCTGCGCGGTCGCGGCGTTCACCGCGGCTTCGTCGGTCAGCTCGACGGTCGCCGTGTCGACGCGGCCGGTCGCATCGATCGCGCCGAGCGATTCGCGCGCCTTGGCGAGCAGCGCGGCGTCGATGTCCCACAGCACGACGCTCGCGCCCGAGCGCCGCATGCGCTCCGCGCTTGCGTAGCCGATGCCCTGCGCGCCGCCGGTGATGACCGCAACGCGGCCGTTCAAGTCGAGCTGGTTCACCGTGCGAGGCCCTTCAAAGCCTGCGCCGCGTTCGGCGCCTTCTCGCAGTCGGCGATGTACTGGCGCACGATGTCGGCGAACGAGCCGTCGGGCCTGAGCCCGAGCGCCTGCGCGCGTGTCGCAGTCGCGCCGGTCGGCCAGTTCGCGACGATGGTTGCGATGCGCTCGTCGCGCTCGAAGCGCACCCGCGCGCGCACCGCCTTGCCGGCCACCGCCTCGAGCGCATCGAGCATCTCGCTGACCTTGACGTTGAGCGCCGGCAGGTTCAGCGCGGTGCGGCCGTTGAAGGCCGCGCGGCTCGCCTCGTAGACCGCGATCAGCCCGTCGACCGTGCGCGCCGGCGACGAGACCGGATGCGACACCTCGGGCGAGACCGGGCAGATCGCCTCCTCGCCGGCGAGCGGCTCGCGGATGATGCCGCTGAAGAACGACGAGGCGGCGCCGTTCGGCCGGCCCGGACGGACCGCCACCGTCGCGAGCCGCGCGGCGCGGCCGTCGAGATAACCCTTGCGTGTGTAGTCGGCGACGAGGTGCTCGCAGATTAGCTTCTGCATGCCGTAAGAGGTCTGCGGCGTGGGCAGGGTGGTGTCGGTGACGACCGGCGGCAGCGGCACCGCCGGGTCGGGCCCGAACACCGCGATCGAGCTGCTGAACACGAAACGGGGTGCCTTGCCGGTGAGCCGGAATGCATCGAGCAGCGCGCGGGTGGTGTCGAGATTGGAGCGTTGGCCGAGCTCGAAGTCGGCCTCGCATTCGCCCGACACTGCCGACGCGAGGTGGAACACGCCGTCGAAGCCTTCGTCGCCGAGGCCGGTGGCCTGCGCGAGCAGTGCGCCGGTGCGCGCCTCGACGCGCGGGTCGGCAAGCAGGTCCGCGGGCGGCGCGAACTGGTCGGCGAGCACGAGCTTGTCGATCTTCGCGCCCGCGAGCGTGCCGCGCGCGAGAACCGCGCGAGCGAGCCGCGCGCCAACGAATCCGGCACCGCCGGTGATGAGCAGTTTCATCGTGTCTCCATCAAAGGCTTGTAGCGCTGGAACCAGCCGAGCCCGGCCGTCGTGCCGGCCTTCGGGCGGTATTCCGCGCCGATGTGGCCGGCGTAGCCGAGCGCGTCGATCAGCTCGAACAGGTACGGGAAGTTCAGCTCGCCGCGGTCGGGCTCGTGACGCTCGGGCACGCCGGCGATCTGAAAGTGGCCGACACGACCGGTCGGTAGGTATTGTTTGATCTTCATCGCGAGATCGCCCTCGACGATCTGGCAGTGGTACAGATCCATCTGCACCTTCAGGTTCGACGCGCCGACCTCCTGCACGACCGCATGCGCCTCGTCCTGCCGGTTTAGGAAGAAGCGCGGGATGTCGCGCGGGTTGATCGGCTCGATCAGCACGTCGATGCCGACGCTCGCGGCCTGCTGCGCCGCCCACGCGAGGTTCGAGACATAGGTCGCGCGCAGCGCGGCACGCTCGGCACCCGGCGGCGCGAGGCCGGCCATCACGTGCACCCGCGGGCACTTGAGCGCCTGCGCGAACTCGAGCGCGAGGTCGACGCCCGCGCGGAACTGCGCGACACGATCGGGCAGGCACGCGAGGCCACGCTCGCCGGCATCCCAGTCGCCCGGCGGCGCGTTGAACAGCACCTGCGCGAGGCCGTGGTCGCCGAGCAGGCCGGCGAGCTCGTTGCGGCCATGCGCGTACGGGAACAGGTACTCGACCGCATCGAAGCCGTCGGCCGCGGCCGCGGC
>Ga0075366_10000863_pt1 | contig 14628 bp, 7 predicted proteins | sample EndMethybrTD3031_FD_72351 | JGI IMG/M metagenome (GOLD analysis project Ga0075366, IMG submission 72351) | Populus endosphere microbial communities from Tennessee, USA - Endosphere MetaG P. TD hybrid TD303-1 | ecosystem: Host-associated > Plants > Roots > Endosphere | place: USA: Tennessee...
ACCACGACCACATCGTCTGCCTGAGTTGTGGCCGCGTCGAAGAGTTTTTCGATGAGGGTATCGAAGCGCGTCAGCATGAGATCGCGGCAAATCTGGGCTTCACCCTGAGTGACCACGCCATGCATTTGTATGGATTGTGCCATGCCTGCAGTGAAGCCAAAAAAATGCCATAAGACTGGCTGAAGGCAAAGCTACGCAACGAAAACGGGAAATGCTTTTGCCGCCAAAAGATGCCAGGGCAATCTGGAACACACTTCACAGATCTCACGGGGTCTTGTGTGTCGTGCCGCCCCCATCCCCGACGATCCGGTACATGAAATCCCGACCGATTTCCTGTACGTCAACTCCATCACACAGGAAACCATAGACTATTGGCCAACCTGCTATTAACCACGCGCTGGATACGCCAAAGAACGCACGTAAACGAGCGAGGCGCGGTTAAGGAGTCAAAGGAACAGAAGCAGCATTTTCAGGTAGCGGGCTCCGCAATGGCAGTACAGCGGGCCTGACCTGGCAACGCTACCATCCATTTACATCACGGCACCGATCTGCCATGGCAGGAATTCATCCTGCCCGTAGCCCATCACTTCGCTCTGCGTCTTCTCGCCCGATGCGTAGCGCACGATGGCGTCGAAGATGCGCTGGCTGATGACTTCCATCGGCACGCCATCCAGCAGGTCGCCGGTATTGACGTCCATATCTTCACGCTGGCGATTCCACAACACATTGTTCGTCGAGAACTTGATGGTCGGCACACCGGCACACCCGAAAGCCGAACCACGTCCTGTCGTGAAACAGATCACCTGTGCGCCGCCCGCCGCCTGGCCCGTAGCCGAGACGGGGTCGTAGCCAGGCGTGTCCATGTACACGAAACCTTTTTCGGTGACAGGCTCGGCGTACTCGTAGACCGCATTGAGATTGGTCGTGCCGCCCTTGGCGACTGCGCCAAGAGACTTTTCGAGAATGGTGGTAAGGCCACCCACCTTGTTGCCGACCGAGGGATTGTTGTCCATCTCGCCGCCATTGCGACTGGTGTAATCCTTCCACCAGCGGATACGATCCATCAGTTTTTCGGCCACCGCTGGTGTCGCGGCGCGACGTGTGAGCAAATGCTCGGCACCGTAGATTTCGGGAGTTTCAGAGAGGATGGCTGTGCCACCGTTGGCCACAAGCAAATCGACCGCTCCACCCAGTGCCGGGTTGGCCGTAATGCCGGAATAGCCGTCAGAGCCACCGCAGTTAAGGCCGATGATCAGCTCGCTGACCGGCACGGGCTCGCGCTTGAACTCATTGACCGCTGGCAGCATGGCCTGCACGAGTTCGATGCCCTTGCGAATGGCGTGCGAAGTGCCGCCGAGGTCCTGAATGTTTACGCTCTGCAACATCCCCGGCTGCATGCTGCCGAGTTGCTCAACCATCGGTGCAACCTGATTGACTTCACAGCCCAACCCGACAAACAGCGCTCCCGCCGTGTTTGGATGCATGGCATAGCCTGTCAGCGTACGACGCAGCGCCACCATGCCTTCGCCCGCACTGTCCATGCCGCAACCGGTCTGATGCACCAGTGAAATGACGCCGTCAATATTCGGATAGTCTGCCAGCAGTTCCGGCGTGAAGTGTTTTGCGATGTTGCGCACGACGGTGGCCGAGCAGTTGACCGAAGCAATGACGGCAATGTAATTGCGCGTGCCAGCCTTGCCGTTGCGACGCTTGTAACCCATGAATGTCGCCGGGGTCGCCAGCCTGGGCGTGTCATGGCGGTCTGCGCAGAAAGCGTGCTCGCGCTCGAATTCAGCGACAGCCAGATTCTGCGTGTGGACATGCTTGCCAATCGCGATGTCCGACTTGGCAAAACCGATGACCTGGTTGTAACGACGCACGGCTTCACCCGTCTTGATGTTGCGGGTGGCGACCTTGTGGCCCGGTGGGATCAGGTCATGAATGGTCAGATCTTCTGCCTCGACGCGATTGCCCGGCATGAGCTGCTGCGTAGCGATGATGACATCATCATTGGCATGAAGGCGGATGGCTGTGGCTTGAGGCATTTGTATCTCCAACTGCGTATGGCGGTACTTCAGTAATCGTCATTCCCGCCAAAGCGGGAACGCATGCTTACATCAATTCGGCGATCGCCGCTTTCACGCCAACCGCCTTGATCCGGTTCAGCGCAGCAGCAACCTGCGTGGCCAATCCGGGAACCGCCGTCAGATCTTCACCCCACAGACGGGCATCGGCGAGTACGCCCTGCACGCGCCCGGTTACGTCTTCGCCAAACGACCAGCCACGCCATGCTTCGGCGAGGGTACTCATGACATCAGGATTGTCCTTGATTGGATATGGCTTGCCGTCGCGCTGACCGCTGTAGTCGCCTGCGGCATCCCAGCTGCCATGATAAAAATTGAGCAGTGCGGCGAGCGAGAAGGACAGCAGCTTCGGTGCATGCCCATGCTCACGTGCATAGTCCTTGATTGTCGGCAGCACGCGCACCTGCCACTTCGACACGGAATTGAGTGCGATCGAGATCAGTTCGTGACGGATATAGGGGTTGGCAAAGCGCTCCATGATGGTCGCCGCATACTGCTTGCGCTCGGCATCGGGCAACGGCACGAAGGGCACGATCTCCTCGAACATCAGGACATTGAGATATTTCGAAATGACCGCATCGTCGATCATGCTCTGCACCGTGTCCAGCCCAGCGCTGTACGCGGCCAGCGCACTGGCAGTGTGAGCACCATTGAGAATGCGCACCTTGCGCGTACGGTAGGGTTGCAGGTCATCGGTCCAGATCACATCCAGGCCAGCCTTGTGCAAAGGCAGTCCCTCCGCAAGATGCCGTGGCCCTTCGATAACCCACAGGTGGAAGGGCTCGGCAGCAACGAGCAGTGTGTCTTCGTAGCCCAGATCGGCGAACAGGCCTTCGGCCTCACTGGCCGGATAGCCCGGCACGATACGATCCACCAGGGTGTTGAGGAAGTGGTTGTGCTCTTCAACCCACTGCACAAACGCTGGTGGCAAGGACCAGGCTGCGGCGTGCTGCAATACGATGCTGCGCAACTTGCTGCCATTGGCCTCAATGAGTTCGCACGGCAGGAACACCAGCCCGGCTTCAGCACCCTTGCCAAGTTTCTGGAAACGCGCCCACAACAAGGCGGCAATCTTGGCCGGAAAACTCTGCGGGCAGGCACTGGTCAGCGCTTCATCCACATGCGCAATGCCTGCTTCCGTTGTGTTGGAAACGACAAAGCGCAGCGCCGGATCGGTGGCACAGGCCAGCATGGCGTCCCATTCGGCATAAGGATTGAGAGCGTCACGAACGCAGCTGATAACGCGCTTCGCCTCGATCTCCTTGCCATCCTGCACACCCCGCAACAACACGGTGTAGAGACCGTCCTGCTCAGTCAATTTGCCGGCAATGCCGCGATCCAGCGGTTGTGCAATCGTGATGCGGCCATTCATCAAGCCGGCACCATTGGCAACATCCACCATCCAGTCGGCGAAGGCGCGCAGGAAATTGCCATCGCCGATCTGCAGGATGCGAACTTCAGGCAGGGAATTCGGAGTAGCGACGTCAGCGCGCAAGCGTCCAGACGAAAGCATGTTGCGATTCAGGCCAGGCAAAGGTGTCTCCCAGTTTTTCTCAACTGAACATTCACATGCGTGCGTCAGTTGAACGTTTCAATAGGCAATTCAGACATTCGCGCAGCAGGCAGGCGCCTCACGAGTTGTCAGACAAAAAATGATAAATTTGACAGATTATATCCGTATGCCTGACAACCTGCCAAGTCTGCAGCTCGGCTGTGGCGCCGATTTCAGGTGAAGAAAAATACCGGCATCGCTTCGCGCGGAATGATGGCACCGGGGTGTTGGACAACGATGGAAGCGATCTTGTTTCCCGAACGCGCTGCCACTTCCGGAGACTGTCCCTGCAGACGCGCAGCCAGATAGCCGCCCGCAAAGGAGTCTCCCGCGCCGGTCGTATCGACTACCTTGGCCACTTTGAAGGTCGGTACGAGAATAGCTTCCTGGCCGCGCACACGCACAATGGTCTGGTCGGTACCGCGCTTGATGACGACTTCATCGCAGGTCAGCGAGAAAGCGTGGCTGATCGCAGACTCCTCGTCGAGGCCGTACAGCGCAGCATTGTCTTCCAGCGTAATCATGGCCAGATCGGCATTGGCAAAAGCGCGGTCGTACCACGCCGCAGTATTCGGATCACCGCGCCACAGGCGTGGCCGGTAATTGTTGTCAAAGAAGACCTTGCCGCCACGTGCGCGCAGCTTTTCGATTGCGGCGAACAGGCGTTCACGGCCGGACACCGGCAGCACGGCAAGGCTGATGCCGCTGTAGTACAACGCGTCCAGCTCATCGAGATGCGCTTCCAGCAGGCTGGGGTTGTCGACGAAGTAGTCCTTGGCGGCGCTCATGTCGCGCCAGTAATAGAAGGTGCGTTCGCCGCTCTCGTCTACCTGGATGGTGTAGAGACCGGGCATCTTGCCTTCGTCACAGCGCACCAAGCGTGTGTCGATGCCTTCCAGCGCCCAGGCTTCGAGCATGGCCTGGCTATAGGCGTCGGTGCCTAGCTGTGTGGCGTAGGAAACACGCACACCACCCTCAGTGCCAAGGCGAGCGAGATAGACGGCGGTGTTGAGTGTGTCGCCGCCAAAGTTCTGCTGCATCGTGCCGAACATCTGGCCGCGCAGCTCGATCATGCATTCGCCGAACAGGGCGATACGACTGTGCTGTTTCATATGGGTATGTTCGAAGTGTTGCGGGGGAGTTTTCTTCTGTCGCTCTTATGGTAGTGCTCATTGGCAGGCTTGCCTGAGCCCGGCTCGTGGTCGATTGAGGCCGTCGCCATCAATGTTTGCAAATAATGCCACTGGAACACCAGGGTCGCCTCTCCTTTGATCAAATTTCGAAGCATTTGCGGCCAATGGCAATAAAACCGGCCCTCGCGTGTAATGAACTGCAGGACAACCACACGCCGGGCGCCCACCCGCCACACGGCACAACCGGTCTGCATCCGTTACAAAATCACGATCCCGGAGTTCCTTCGATTTTCTCCCTAAATACAAGGCCCTATGCTGCCGTTGAAGAATATGCCACGGTGTAGAATGCCGCCCTTATACGAAAGTCGTAGGTTTTCAGCGTCATCTCACGCTTTCGCGTGTGGAGGCTGACGAACTGGCAGCACCGCAGCACCTGGCAGCACTTATTTGCCTGGCCCATGAACGGATGAAGCCCAGTTTGACAGCGAGTGTGACAAGCACCGTGACGCCCACCAAGTCGACGCCCCTGTTGGCCGCAGTACCCAACGAGCCTGTGCTTGCCCGTAGAGGCGAGCGGCTGCGGGCCGTGGACTGCGTCAACACTGCGCTTGCCCAGGAATCATTCGAAGTCGCCGCCACTGCTGTAGCGAGTGAGCTGGCACGGGCATTCGACTGTGATCACGTTGTCGTCGGCATGACTCATGGCAGCGCCTGCAGGCTGGTGGCCTGGTCCGGTGTGGCCGATCTTCGTCAGGAGTTCCGCCTGGCACGCATGGTCGCTGCCGCCATGGACGAATCTGTCGACCAGAACGCCACCCTGCGCTACCCGCCCGAACCTGACGACCCCCCCCGCATTACCCTGATGCACGCCGATCTTGCCAGTGCAGGTGTGGGTGAGTCGGTACTGACTATTCCCCTGGTGGCCCAGCGTCGCATTGTCGGGGCCGTGAGTTTCATTCGCGAACGCAAGGCCCCCTGGCCGCACGAAGAAATTGCCAGTCTGGAAAACCTTGGCACCGTCATCGGTCCAGTCCTGGATCTGAAGCTGCGCAGCCAGGATTCGGCCTTTGCCCGTTTGCGCCGCGACATCCGTGCCTTCAGCTATCGCCTTGCGACACGGGGCCACTACAAGACCAAACTTGTCACCGCAGTGTTGCTGATGGCTCTGGCTGCAGCGCTGCTGATTCCGGTCGACGCCAATATCACCGCGCCAGCGAAACTCGAAGGCCTGATACAGCGCAGTGTTACCGCGCCGGTCGACAGTTTCATCAAGGAGGTTTTTGTCCGGCCCGGAGACACGGTCACAAGTGGGCAGCTCCTGCTCGTACTGGCCGATCAGGAATTACGCAACGAACAGCGTCGTCTCGAGAGTGCGCTCGCGCGCTTCCGCAGCGAGCACGCCACCGCCTTTGCACAGCAGGATCGCGCCCGCATGGTGGCGGCGCAGGCCCGTGTCGAGGAGACCGGCGCACAACTCGCGCTGGTCGACGAACAGCTCAGCCGCACACAAGTCACCGCGCCGTTTGACGGACTGGTGATCCAGGGCGATCTGCAACAGCAGATTGGTGCACCGATTCATCGCGGCGACGCCTTGATGGTGCTGGCACCCAACGACGGTTTTCGCATCGTGCTGCAGATCGAGGACCGCGATATCAAGGGCATCAAGGCCGGCATGAAAGGACGACTGACACTGTCGGCCATGCCCTATGAACCGCTCAACGTAACGATCGAACGCGTCACACCGCTGGCGCGTTTCATTGATGGACACAATGTGTTCGAAGTGCAGGCAGCGCTGCAACACGGCCTGCCGGGCCTGCGTCCGGGACTGGAAGGCGTCGCCAAGATTTCACTGGAGCGCCGCCCGCTTGCCCTGCTGTTTGGCGGTCGCCTGATGGAATGGATGCGTTTCCACATGTGGACGCTGTTTGGTTGAAGATGAGCAAATTCATATTCACCACAGAGGCACGGAGGCACGGAGGGCCACGGAGGAAAACCCACGCATGCTGTTTGTCTGATATCGAATCGCTCGATTGGCTCGCCACCGTTCTTGTTGTTTCTCTGTGCTCCTCTGTGCCTCTGTGTCTCCGTGGCGAGGGTGGTCTGTCTTATGGCTGAGTCACTTTTCAGTCCCTACTGGTATCGCGCTGCGCAGCTGCACCCGCGTCTGGTCAGCAGTGCCGAGGTGCGTCGTCAGGTGTTTCGTGGCGAGCAGTGGTACGTCGTCACCAGCGCTACCGGCGGGCGTCAGTTCCGCGTCAATAATCTCGGCTATGAGATCGTCGGTCGACTCGATGGCCGCCAATCCGTGCAAGAAATATGGGATGCACTGGTGCGGCAGATGGGCACCGAAGCGCCTTCGCAGCACGAGGTGCTGTCCATCCTTTCCGAGCTGACCGCCGCCGGCATGATCCAGAGCGAGTATTCGCCCGATCTCGGCGGCATATTCGATGCAGCCGAGCGCCGCCGCAAGACAAAGAACCAGCTCAATCCACTCGCGCTTAAAGTTCCGCTCTTCGACCCCACGCCGCTGCTGGACGCTCTGGAGCCGCTGCTCCATCGGTTTTTCAAACGCTGGATGCTCATCCTGTGGGCGCTGAGCGTACTGGTCGGCCTGATCGTGACCGCCATGAACTGGCCGGAGCTATCGAATTACGCCAGCATAAACAGTCTGACCGCACGCAACATGCTGCTGATGTGGTTGATCTACCCAGCCATCAAGCTCGTTCATGAACTGGCGCACGCGGGTGCCATACGTTTCTGGCAGGGCGAAGTGCGTGAGGTGGGCGCTACGCTGTTCCTGCTGGTGCCAGTGCCGTATGTCGATGCATCGGCTGCGTCCAGCTTTCCTGACAAGCGCCAACGCATGCTGGTCAGCGCCATGGGCGTCATCGCCGAGACCAGCATTGCGCTGATCGCGCTGGGCGTTTGGCTGGCCGTCAGCGACGGCTGGATACGGAATATTGCATTTGCATGTATGCTGATCGGTGGCATGTCGACGGTGCTGGTCAACGCCAATCCGCTGATGCGTTACGACGGCTACTACGTTCTCACGGACTGGCTGGAACTGCCGGGACTGGCAACACGAGCCGATGCCTGGCTGCGTTATCTCGGCGAGCGCTGGCTACTCGGCAATGCATCGCTGTCGCCACCGCCCGGCTCCGCGCATCAACGCGGCTGGCTGTTTTTCTATGGTGTTGCGGCACTGGTCTATCGCCTCATGCTTTACGCCGGCATGGTGCTGTGGCTGCTCGCCAAACAGGTCTTGCTCGGCGTGGCACTGGCGCTGTGGATGGCCTGGCGCTACGCCGTGCAGCCGATCTGGCGCGTGACGCACCTGGTGTGGTCAGGGCAGCGTCTGGAGCGACACAGGGTGCGCGCAGCAACGGGTTTCGCAGCCATGGCGGCAGTCATTGTCGTCGCTGTTTTCGTCGTCCCCATGCCTTACACGACACAGGCCGAAGGCGTGGTCTGGGTACCGGATGACGCTGTCGTACGCAACGAAACGGAAGGCTTCATCGAAGAGGTCTATGCGCAGGACGATGGTCTGGTCAAGGCAGGTCAGCCGCTGCTACGCCTCGGCAATCGCGAACTCGCATCGGAACGCGAGCAACTGGCAACACGCGTGACCAGCACTTCCATTGCATTCAACGCGGCACTCATGGAACAGCCCGGGCTGGCCGTCGCACTGCAGGAGGAGCTCGACAAGCTCAACCAGCGCATGGCCGAGCTGGACGACAAGCTGGCGCAACTCACCATCGTCAGTCCGGTCAGCGGTCGTCTGGCACTACCTCGCTCGCAGGATCTGACCGGGCGCTTCCTGCCACGCGGCAGCACCCTTGCCCACATCGTTGCACCCGACAAGGTCGTGGTGCGCGCAGTGCTGCACCAGACCGATGTGGACAAGCTGCGGCGGGCGCCGCGTCACATCGACGTGCGCATGGCAGAAGACCGTTTGCAGCCGCTGGAGGCACACATTGGCGGCCATGGCGCACCAGCTGCAAGCTTCCAGCTTCCCAGCATCGTGCTCGGTGATCGGGCCGGCGGCGACATCGTCACCGATCCGGCGGATCAGGAGGGGCTGCGTACGCTGGAATCCTTCTTCGTGCTGGATCTCGACGTTGCTGGCGCACAGCTGCAGCGTATCGGCAGCCGGGCGTGGATTCGTTTCGAGCACGAGCGTGAGCCACTGTCTGTGCAGTGGTCGCGCCGCATCCGCCAGTTGCTGGTCAAACAGCTCGGTGCCAGCTCGACCGATCTGCCCACGCCACTGCCCTGACACACTCACAGGCCAATGCGTAAAGCGACTATCCCCGCTCCGGGTCATCTGTTCGGCCCCTATCCTGAGAGTACGTCAGCCCCTGCCGTACCTGGCTTGCTGGCTGCGGCGCTCGCACATGCGGGCCGCAACCGGCTGATCGCACGCTGGCAGCACCGACGCCTGTTGCGTCAGGTTGCACGGGTGCGCAAATATCAGGAAAGCATGCCCGGTTTTCCAGGTGCCGATTTGCGTCGGGCAATGAATGAAGCGCGTGCCGAAATGGCACGCGACGGCTTCGGCTCGGACGCCACGCTGCGCTGCATGGGAGGCGTGTTGAGCTGCATTCGCGCAGTGAGCGGCCATGTGTTGCGTGATAACCAGATCATGGCAGCGCTCACGGTCTTGCGCGGCCAGTTGGCAGAAGTACCGACGGGCGAAGGCAAGACACTGTCCACCGCACTCGCAGCAGCCACCGCCGCACTGGCGGGCGTGCCGGTGCATGTCATCACCTCGAATGACTATCTTGCGGCACGCGATGCCGAGCAGTTGCGTCCGCTGTATCGCCTGCTCGGCCTGTCCGTATCGGCAATCAGGCAGGACTTCAAGCGCGATGAACGCATCGAGGCCTACGCCTGCAACCTGACTTACTGCAGCGCCAAGGAACTCGTTTTCGACTACCTGCGCGATCGCATGTCGCCGATGCCCGGCCTGCCCGATGATGACCTTGGCATTTCGGCCCCGACGCGTGTACTGCGCGGGCTGTGCATGGCCATCATCGACGAAGCCGACAGCGTGCTGATCGACGAGGCGCTGACGCCGTTCATTCTTTCCGAGTCGTACAAGGAAGCAGCGCAGATCAGGCTATGCACGCTGGCGCTGGAGATCGCCACACGCCTGCAACAAGGCAAGGATTACCAGCCTCAAGGCGGTGGCATGGAGCTGACTGCAGCAGGGCGTGCTGTCATCGCCGAACAGGTCGATAGCAACGAACATGCACTGTGGGCCATCCCGCGCTATCGCGAAGAGCTGGTGCAGCTGGCGCTCACGGCCTTGCGCATATTCCGACGCGACGAACACTACATCGTGCGCGACGGCAAGGTGCACATCGTCGACGCCAATACCGGGCGCGTTGCCGAGGGGCGTGCCTGGTCGCGTGGCCTGCAGCAGATGGTAGAGATCAAGGAAGGCTGCAAGCCCTCGCCTGCCACGCGCGTCATGGCGCAGATCACTTTCCAGCGTTTCTTCCCGCGCTATCACCGCATCGGCGGCATGAGCGGTACGCTGGCCGAAGCACGCCGTGAGCTACTGGAGGTGTACGGCTTGCCTGTCGTAAAAATTCCCAGCCACAAGTCCTCACAACTCAGGATCAGTCCGCCACGCGTTTTTGCCTCCGCAAAGAAGCGCTGGACCTATGTGCTCGCGGTGGTCACCGCGCGTCACGCGAGGGGACAGCCTGTGCTGATCGGCACCGACTCGGTTCGCGACTCTGAATTCCTGAGTCAGCTGCTGGCCGCACGCAACCTGCCGCATCGCGTGCTGAACGCGCGCCAGGATCGCGAAGAGGCCGAGCTGGTGTCGCACGCCGGGCGCCACGGCGCGATCACCGTCGCCACGAACATGGCCGGGCGCGGCACCGACATTCATATCTCGCCGGAAATCGCCAATGCAGGCGGCCTGCACGTCATCTCCTGCCAACATAACAGCGCCAAACGCATTGACCGGCAGCTCTACGGTCGTGCTGCAAGACAAGGGCAGCCAGGCAGCGCCGAAGTGGTGCTCTCGCTGGACGAAGGCCTGCTGGGCCGCAGCCTCAGCCCCGGCCTTTGTCACATTCTGTGCTGGAACCTCAGGTCGGATGGCACCTTGCCGTTATTTGTTGCGAGGGCCCTGTTCCGGTTTGCGCAATGGCTTGAAGAAAACCGCTCCCGCAAGGCGCGCAAGCAATTGCGTGCGCAGGATATGGTGATGCAGCAAAGATTGCATTTTGGCTTGCCCTCCGAATAGCAGCTCTTGAGACCCTGAAATGAATCGAATCCTTATCGCAATTGCCGCAATCACCCTTATCGCTACCGCTGCCAGCGCGGCGCTGGCCGCTTCCGCGCCTCTTGCCAGCCCAGCACCGTCGGCAAGCGAGGGCAAGACCCGCTCTGCCTGGAGTGGTGGCACCGCTGCGGTCAGCGCCTCCTCACGCAGCCGTGAAGAGTTGCTCGGCTGTCTGCTGGCACCTACTGCCGAAGCCGAAATCGGCAGCCCGGTGATCGGGGTTTTGTCGCGCGTACTCGTCGAGCGCGGCGACCGTGTAAAGAAAGGCCAGGCGATTGCCCAGCTGATGGATGACGTCGAACGCGCTTCGGCTGACGCTGCGTCGCAACGCTTCGAGAACCGCGCCGAAATTGCGGCTGCAAAATCCGCTTACGAATTTGCCCAGAAGAAAGCCGACCGCTCGCGCGAGCTGGTCGAGAAACAGTTCATATCTCCCCAGGCGCTGGAAAAGGACGAATCAGAAGCCAAGGTGGCTGCCATGCGCTACGCGCAAGCCCAGGAACAGCGCGTTGTGGCACGACAGGAGATGGCCGTGGCGCGTGCGCAACTTGGACTGCGCACTATTTCCTCGCCAATTTCCGGCGTCGTGGTAGACCGTTACATGTCGGCAGGCGAGCGTGTGGAGCAGAAACCGATTGCCAAGATTGTGCAGATCGACCCCTTGCGCGTCGAAGTCGTGGCACCGGCAAGTCGCTTCAATACGATCCGTCCAGGCAGTACGGCACGTGTCACTGCGGATCTCGCAGGAAGCATCGAGCAGGTCGCGAAAGTGGTGCTGGTCGATCCGGTAATCGATGCCGCCAGCAATACCTTCCGCGTACGTCTGGAATTACCGAATCCAGGCTACACGACGCCATCCGGGTTGCGCTGCAAGGTGATCTTTGGTAGCTGAGTGGTGACAACCAAGTGGCAGCGGAATAGCACAACCGAATTTCGATAACCAGGAAAAATGCAATGGGGCATGCCGATCTCGGCGCAAAGCTCAAACGTCTCTTCTCTCGCACCAGACGAGAGGACGGGGCTGCCCCTGCCTGCGAGACGCAAACAGAAAGATCGACAACGAGGCCAACGCCACTGCGCCGCGCGATATTCGAAGAAGTCGAAGCGCGCATCCTGTTTTCCGCCGATCTCGCGCCGGGAATCGGCGACGGAACCGGTGCAGCGGAGGTCCGCGTCATCGATAGCGAGGCGGATGCTCCCTCTGCCGCAACTCCCGCGGTCACCACGCACGAACAAGAGTCCGGTCAATACGGCAATGCATCCGCAGATACGCTGACGTCCGAAAGCAACGTCAGCCAGCAAACGCACCAGCTCGTCTTTATCGACACCTCGGTCGAACATTGGGACGAACTTCTTGCTGATGTGCACAGGTCGCAGCCGGATGCAGAAGTCGTCGTCATCGACGCCACGCGCGACGGCATCCAGCAGATCACCGACGCGCTGGCCGGGCGCAGCGACATCTCGGCGATTCACCTCATCACGCACGGCACCGCCGGCGAACTGCGCATCGGCAATTCGCTGCTCAACGCCGGCACACTCGAGGCTTATGCCAAAGACATTGCCAGCTGGCGCAATGCGCTGACTGACGATGCGGACTTGTTGCTCTATGGCTGCGACCTCGCGGCGAGCGATGCGGGCAAGGCGCTGGCGGACAATCTGGGTGTGCTGACAGGTGCCGATGTGGCGGCCAGCGACGACCTCACCGGTAACGCAGCGCTGGGCGGCAACTGGACGCTGGAATACGCCAGTGGCCACATCGAGACTGGCATCGCTATCGATACGCAAGCGCAGCAGTCCTGGGTCGGCACGCTGGCAATCGTGCAGGACGCCGTCAGTTCGGCAGCAACCACCAGTGCCGGTTCAACCACCCTGAGCTTCGCGCACACAGTGGGGTCCGGCGCAAACGGCATCCTGATCGTCGAAATCGCCACACGCGGCAACATTGCCACGACATCGGTGACTTATGGCGGTACGGACATGACGCTGCTGTCGAGTGCGGTGAGCCCGGGCAGCGTGATGCGCACGGAAATCTGGTACCTGAAAGCGCCTACCGCCGGTGCCGCGAATGTCGTGGTCACCCTGCCGACGACGCACGAATTCGTGGCAGGCGCGACGAGCTTCTTCAACGTTGACCAGACCACACCTTTCGGCACGGCGGTGACAGCCTCCAGCACCAGCACGACGGCCAGCGTGACAGTCGCCGCCGCGACCGGCGACGTAGTCATCGATTCATTCGCTGCGCGTAACAACACTGCCGTGACGCCGGGTACCGGACAGACCGCCTTGTGGGAAGAGACCAACGGCACGAGCAGCGCGGACGCGACGGGTGGCAGCAGTACCGAGGCGGGGGCCGCATCCGTCACGATGAGCTGGACCATAACGTCCAGCGAATGGGCAATGATAGGCGTACCCATCAAGGCGGCAGCCAACACCGCCCCTGTGGTAAACAACACCGCGTCCACGCTCGCCTATACAGAGAACGCGGCAGCAACAGTGATCGACAATTCGCTGACGATCACCGATGACGGCACCAACCTGACCGGCGCGACGATCACCATCAGTTCGAATTACTCGTCATCGCAGGATGTGCTGGCCTTCACAAATCAGCTCGGCATCACCGGCTCGTGGAACTCCGGTACGGGCGTACTGACACTGAGTGGTACGACGACTGTCGCCAACTACCAAACCGCGCTGCGCTCGATCACCTATGCAAACAGCAGCAACAATCCGAGCACATCGACCCGCACAGTAACGTTTACTGCCAACGACGGCTCGCTGACAGGGTCGGACACGCGCAACATCAGCGTCACTGCGGTCAACGATGCGCCGGTTGTCACCACCACGGGAACCACGCTGGCCTATACGGAGAATGCAGCCGCGACGGCCATCGACAGTGCGTTGACGGTGACCGATGCCGACAGCACGAACATCACCGGCGCGACCATCACCATCAGTGCCAACTATTCGTCATCGCAGGATGTGCTGGCTTTCACCAACCAGCTCGGCATCACCGGTTCGTGGAATTCCGGCACGGGTGTCCTTACGCTATCCGGCACCACGACCGTCGCCAATTATCAGACGGCATTACGCTCAATCACGTATGCGAACACCTCGGACGCACCAAGCACTTCGACCCGCACAGTAACTTTCACGGTTAACGATGGCAGCACGACGGGGAGCAATACACGCAATATCAGTGTCACAGCCGTCAATGACGCTCCAACCGGGGCCAACAAGACGATCACGACGAACGAGGACACGGCCTACACTTTCACGGCTTCGGACTTCGGTTTTTCGGATGCAGACAGCGGCGACACGATCAGCGCGGTGCGCATCGATACGATTCCCGGTGCAGGCTCTCTCACCTTGTCCGGTGTGGCGGTGACTGCATCACAGATCATCACAGCCGCGAACATCGGCAATCTGGTGTTCACGCCAGTGGCCAATGCCAATGGCGCGGGCTATGCCAGTTTCACTTTCAGTGTGCGCGATCAGAGCAGCGTCTATGACGCCTCGCCAAACACCATCACCGTGAATGTGACAGCGGTAAACGATGCC
>Ga0075366_10000864_pt1 | contig 14613 bp, 10 predicted proteins | sample EndMethybrTD3031_FD_72351 | JGI IMG/M metagenome (GOLD analysis project Ga0075366, IMG submission 72351) | Populus endosphere microbial communities from Tennessee, USA - Endosphere MetaG P. TD hybrid TD303-1 | ecosystem: Host-associated > Plants > Roots > Endosphere | place: USA: Tennessee...
AAATGTGCAGATGAATGAAAAAGAAAATGGCCTTTCAGTACTGAGAGGCCATTTTCTTTTATTTAAATAATATACAAGACCGTACATCTAACAGCTGCACATTATCTGAAATCTGCACATCTGAAATCCGCACATCCGCAATCTACCCCAATATCTCCTTTATATCATCCGCAGTAAGCGATTTGATAAAACTCTCTTCCGTGGTTATTAAAGCGCGGCTGAGGCTTAATTTGCGTAGTTGTAGGGCAAGTATCTTTTCCTCAACAGAATCCTTGGTGATGAATTTATAGATGAACACATTTTTGGTTTGGCCAATGCGGTGGGTACGGTCAATGGCCTGTTGTTCAACAGCCGGGTTCCACCAGGGGTCAAGTATAAAAACATAGTCAGCTTCGGTGAGGTTAAGGCCAACCCCGCCTGCTTTTATCGAGATCAGGAAAACCCTGGTCTTTTTATCTTCCTGGAATTGCTTAACCACATCGCCGCGGTTTTGTGTACCGCCGTCAAGGTAAACATATGATATTCCTTCGCGTTCCAGGTGCTCGCGGTAAATGGCAAGCTGTTTTACAAACTGCGAAAATATCAACACCTTGTGCCCGCCATCCAAAACACTGGCCAGCGTGTGTACTACGTTTTCAAACTTACCGCTATCGCCCTCATAATCTTTATCAATCATGATAGGATGGTTGGCTATCTGCCTCAATTTAATCAGGCCTTGCAACACCTGTATCTGTGTTTTGGCAAAGGTGCCATCTTCCAGGCTTTTCAGCAGTTCATTGCGGTACTCCGATTTTATTTTCTCATATACAGATGCCTGCTCTTCACTCATCTCGCAGTAAAGCAGGGTTTCTGTTTTTGGCGGCAGCTCGGTAGCAACCTGTTCCTTGGTACGGCGTAGTACAAAAGGTTTAATAAGCGCCTGTAGCTTGCGGGCCTTATCCTCGTCCTTTTTCTTTTCTATAGGCGTTACAAATTCATTCTGAAAAAACTGCTGGTTGCCCAGCAAACCCGGGTTTATAAATGACATCTGTGTCCACAAATCATTAACCGAGTTTTCTACCGGGGTACCGCTCAATATCAGTTTAAAACGCGCTTTCAGCTGCTTAACCGCCTGGAACGATTTTGACGACGGATTTTTAATGTTCTGGCTTTCATCCAGGATCACGTAATCAAAAAAGTAATCCTTAAACATTTCAATATCTATCCGGCTAATACCATAGGTGGTAATAACTACATCATAATTGGCAAACACATCTGCCGATCGGTACCGTAATGTGCCGGTATGCACCATCAGCCTGAGTTGCGGCGTAAACTTTTTTGCTTCGGCAAGCCAGTTATATATCAGCGAGGTTGGCATAATAACCAGCGATGTGCCCTTACGGCCCTCGCCTTCAGTATCCTCCTTATGCTTTTGCAACAGGGCCAGGGTTTGGATGGTTTTACCAAGCCCCATATCATCGGCAAGGCAACCGCCAAAATGATACTGCTTTAAAAAGTGGAACCAATTGTAGCCCGCCTGCTGATAGGGCCGCAGGTTACCTTCAAAATTTACCGGCATCTGCACTTCTTCCAACTCCTCAAAATTGGTTAGTTTTTGCAGCTTGCGGGTCATGGTAACGTTGGCCATTTCACCTTCGGCCAGGTCATTAACCAGGCCAATATGGTGGCGGCGCAGTTTTAAGTCGTTGCCACCTTCGGTAAAATGCAGCAGGTTGCCATATTGCGAAAACCATTTTTCGGGAATCACCGCAATTTCGCCCGACGGCAAAATAAACTCCTTTTTATGGTTGAGGATGTGATTTTTAAGCTGGATAAAAGGAATACGGTACGGGCCAAACCAAACAATGGCATTAATATCAAACCAATCGTTGTTTTCGGATACCTCAAGGTCTATTTTGCTGTTTCCAAAAACGTACCGCTTTTGTCCTTCGGGCTGTTCTATTTCAAAGCCCTGCTCTATTAATTTATCATGGTACTGGTTAAGCCATTCAAATACCGAAAAGGAATGGTCGGCATCCTCATCGTGCTTATTGTCAACTTCCAGGTTTTGGAACAGGCTGGACACTGTTTTAAGACCCAATTGCTCCAGCTGTGTCATTTTGCCCTTTTCCCAGGTACCCGAGCGTTTAATACGATGGAACAGGTAATCATCCCCATTTTTTTCCATCCTTACCGATACCGTGCGGCCATCGCCATACGGGAAAATATATCCAGCATATTTAAAATACAACTGTAACTGCGATGTGCCCCCCTCTACATAAATAGGTTTTAAAACAGGCAGGGCATCGTACTTTTCGGTATTTATAGTGAACCCTTCGGCGTATACATTATGTTTCTCTATAAGCGGGGCAACAAACTTTTCAAAGTACGATTGCTCCGATGACCGGGGGATTGCTATATAGCGTTTATTCAAAAATGGCACCAGCTTTTTACCCTCTATCTCTTTGTCAAAAAAATTCAGGGTATCGTCAAGCAGCATCCAGGCGGGGTGGTTGCAAATAATCTCGGCATTTTTAAACATGAATTCGATGCGCATCCCCTGGTATTTAATGGTAGGGAAATACCGTATCTCCTCCTCATTTCGCCTGAAATGGAATAGCACACTTGCCGGTTCGGTCGCTATTTGCAGTTTGCGCTCGCCAGGATATCCTTCCTTGCTCATCTGGTAAACCTTTTTAGTGCCCAACAGGTTCAGGGCTTCGGCCATTCGTTTTTCCAGCTTGGGGCGAATGGTATCAAACAAGGTTTCGTTAAAAATTTTGGCAAAAAACTCAAAGGGGCGAATCGGCTTTTTATAAAAGCGCTTAATCACATTCCCCTGCTCCATCTCCTCCAAAATTTTGATGAGCTTAATATCAACCTCATCAATACAATGAACAAACTCTTTAGCCGTATTTGAAAATAAACGCTGGTGGGTTAATGAAAATTCGCCGTTTGGGTTAAGCTGAACGATATGTGGCTCAATTACATAGCCAAGGTAATCATGCTTCGCGATGGCATAAATAATCTGGCATGGTTTTGTACTGTCGACTCGTAGCATTAACTTTTGATAAAAAATTAATAAAAGCTACATCAACAAAAAATTCAAACGTAATCAGAATTTGGGGGAAATGAAAGGATTTTTTGTTTTTTAATTCGGATGACCAATTGGGGCGCCCATGTCCTGTACCGGTTAGCGGCATGCCTGGCGGTAAAAATCCAGACACGAATACTTTCTGACAGGATTACAATTTAATCGAATGTCACGAATTTTAGGATTGATCGGCCAGGGCAAACGCATGTAAAGTGGGTTAACATAACTTAACACATTTCAGCTACATAAGTATTCAAATGTTTGATAATCAATTATTTAAATATTAAAAATGGTTAACACTAAAATAATATTTTCCACCATTTAAACGCATCGTAATATCTCCAAAACCAAAATAAAGAGTACAACCCGGGCTACGGGTGGCCCTAAGACCCGTAGCCTAACGAATTCTCGCTGTTTTTTTCTCATCACAATTTGTAGGGAATGCATTATGCGGCAGGTATATTTATACTTAGTTTCGGATTGCATAAACCGCCATTTTTAACGTAATTCCTTTGTGATGAAAATAAAACTTTTACTCTCGTTTTGCCTATGCTTTCCCGTTGCTTCGCTTTTTGCCCAAACAACCAAAAGCTATCATGTAAAATCGCCCGATGGCAAAATTGATTTGAGCGTTACAGCCGGATCAACCATCAGCTGGTCGGCAAAGCATGAGGCTACGGAAATTATAATGCCATCAACCATATCGATGACATTGGGCAGCAACGAAGTATTAGGCAAAAACGTGACTGTAAAATCGGTCAAAACATCGTCTGCCGATCAATATTTTAATACGCCTATTTACAAAAAAGACAAGGTTCATGACCGGTACAACCAGGTTACTTTTAATTTTAAAGGCGATTTCGGCATCATTTTCCGTGCCTATGACGATGGTGTTGCGTACCGCTTTGTTACGCATAAAAAAGGCGACATTACCGTTGTTGATGAGGAAGCCAACTTCAATTTTAAGGTCGATAACAAAGCTTACCTGCCCTTTGTAAACGATTTCAGGAACAAAGATAAATGGACAACATCTTTCGAGGCCTTGTACGATAACATCAATATCTCGGCCGTTAAAAAGGATACACTGGCATTTTTACCGATATTGGTTGATGTAGGCAACTCCAAAAAAGCAGCTATTTTAGAGGCTGACCTGAACAACTACCCCGGCATGTATTTAACCGGCGATGGCTCCGGAAGCAAAAACCTGAAAGGAGCATTTGCCAAGTATCCAACAGTGGAACATACCGGCGGCTATGCTAATATGAATTATGTGGTTAATGGCCGGGCAAATTATATTGCCAAAACAACCGGTACCCGTAGTTTCCCCTGGCGAGTGGTGATTATAAGTACCGAAGATAAGCAGTTAGCCAATAGCGATATGATGCAAAAGCTGGCCGAGCCATCAAGGCTGGCCGACCTGTCGTGGATAAAACCTGGTAAGGTAGCCTGGGATTGGTGGAACGACTGGAACATCAGCCATGTAGATTTTAAGGCAGGCATCAATAACCCTACTTATAAATACTACATTGATTTTGCATCGGCCAACAAAATAGAGTATGTGGTGTTGGATGAAGGGTGGTCGAACATTGTCGACCTGAACCAAATTTCGCCCGATATAAACCTGCAGGAATTGCTGGATTACGCCCAACAAAAAAACGTAGGCCTCATTCTGTGGGCAAGCTGGTATGCTGTTACCCGGCAAACCGATGCCGCCTTCGCCAAGTTTTCCAAAATGGGGGTAAAAGGGTTTAAAATAGATTTTATAGACAGGGATGATCAAAAAATGGTATCGTCTCTTTACGAGATAGCTCAAAAAGCTGCCGACCACCACCTGATTGTTGATTACCATGGCATGTATAAGCCCAGCGGCATCCAGCGTACTTTTCCTAACATTATAAATTTTGAAGGCGTAAAAGGGTTAGAGAATGTGAAATGGGGTGTAGCCAATCACCCGAATTATGATGTGAGCATTCCGTTCATCCGCATGCTATCCGGTCCGATGGATTATACGCCGGGGGCTATGCGCAATGCAACCAAAGCAAATTACCGCCCGGTGAATGGCAACCCCATGAGCCAGGGCACACGCTGCCATCAGCTGGCTATGTATACTATATTTGAGGCACCCCTGCAAATGATGGCCGACAACCCAAGCATTTACGCAAAAGAGCAGGAAAGCACCGATTTTATTGCCGCTGTACCCACCACTTTTAATGAAACTGTTGCCCTTGACGGCAAAGTAGGCGAATTTGTGGCCATTGCCCGCCGCAAAGGCACCACCTGGTATGCCGGCGCGATGAGCAACTGGGACTCCCGTGAACTAAGTATTGATCTTTCCTTTTTAGGCGACGGCAGTTATAAAGCTATCGTATTTGAGGATGGGATGAATGCAGATAAAGATGCAACTGACTATAAACGAACTGTACTTACTGTTACGTCGAAAGACAAGTTGCCCCTAAAACTGGCCCCCGGAGGTGGTTGGACTGCAAGATTTGAGAAGATGAATTAGCATAACATAACACATTTGCAATACGCTTATAAAATACCCGTAAATTTTTTTTACGGGTATTTGCTTTTATGATTTATTTACTCTACAATTGTAGAGTAAATTCTAATATCGTAGAACATGAAGCTAACTCCAACCGAGGAACAACTGATGGAACTGATTTGGGACCGTAAAGAAGTGTTTTTAAAAGACCTTATCGATAGCTATCCCGACCCAAAGCCCGCCGTTACCACCATTGCCACGTTACTAAAACGCATGCAGGATAAAGGTTTTGTAGCCTACAACCTGATGGGCAACTCCAGGCAATATTATGCGGTGGTAAAGAAGACAGATTATTTTTCGACCCACGTAAACGGATTGATCAAAAACTTTTTTGGGAACTCGGCCATGCAGTTCGCTTCGTTTTTTACCACCGAAACCAATCTTACAGATGCGGAATTGCAAGACTTGAAAAAAATCATCGATCAACAACTAAACAAAAAAAGATCATGACAACCTACCTGCTAAACTTTACGCTTTGCAGTGCCTTGTTGCTGCTTGCTTATGTTGCCTTGCTAAAAAACAAGCCCTTGTACACATTCAACAGGTTTTACCTTTTGTTTGCTGTTGTGTTTTCGTTAACGGTTCCCTTAATTGTGATACATCAGCAGGCCATCGCCGTTTTTAAAACCGATTCCCCACAGGTGATAACGCCCAACGTTCCTGTATTCATACCGTCGGACGCCACGCCAGGTGAGATAGCAAACACTTTTAACTACTTACCGTACGTGTTATTAAGTGCATATTTATTAATAACAGGAGTGCTGTTGTTTAGATATATAAAAAATCTATACATCGTTCGCAACGTCATAGATAAAAACAATATCGAACAATATAAAGGCATAAAAATTGTTTTAATCAACTCAAAACAAACACCTCACACTTTTTTAAACTTTATTTTCTTAAATCAAACCGAGTACCAGCAAATAGACGAAGCCATACTGCTCCATGAAATGGCCCACGCCAAACAGCTGCATTCAATTGATGTGATACTGATAGAACTGGTGCAAGCCGTTTGCTGGTTTAACCCTTTCATTTTTCTGTATCGGCGGTACATCAAACTTAACCACGAATTTTTGGCTGATGCCGCGGTATTAAATACCCATTACAATATTGCAAATTATCAAAACCTGCTTATCCAAAGTTTATCGCGCCTTAAAAGCCTCGATATAACCAGCCAGTTTAACTATGCCATAACCAAAAAACGATTAATTATGATGTACAGAACCACCAACACCACTACAGCCTGGCTTAGCCGCCTGGCCATTGTGCCGGTAGCCGCGGCTGCCTTTATGTTGTTCACTACCAAAACCGAGGCGCAGCAACAGCCTGCAGCCGCATCTACACCTAAAGAAAAAGAAAAACAACCTAAACAGGAAACAGCGCGACAAAAGGCCGCGGCTAAGAAAACACCACCCGTTTTTGGCTTGCCCAACCTAAATTATCAATATACAACAAATGGTGTATCGCCGGAGTTGCTAGCCGAATACAAAGCCATTGTTGATAAATACGATGCTTATTTTTCAACCGCTCTTGGTAGCCACGGGAAAAATATGGCTTCGCCGGATGGAAAGATTGTAAAGGTTTCGGATACAGACAAGGCCAGGCTGAAGGAAATTTACGGCCAAATGAGTAAAGATCAGCAAGCGCAACAATTGGCAGGTTTTATGATGGGCGATGGAGGGGTGTTACCACGTACTTCGCCAACAGCCAAACAATTTAATGCTTTTAAAAATATACACATCTACGGCTTATGGATTAACGGCAAAAAAGTGGGTAACGCCGAACTTGACAACTACCAGCCAGCCGATTTTGCACAGGTATTCATCAGTAAACTATACGGCGGCGCTGCAAAAGGCAGGATTTATAAATACCAGGTTGATTTAATGACCACCGATTATTACGATACCTATCGCAAAGAAACCCTCGCGCAAACTAAAATAGCGCGGTTATATTTCCGCACGCCACCCGGCGCCAGGCAAACCGGTTTAATATTGCTTTAAATAATTCAAGCGCCCCGGATTAAAAAAGTCAGGGGCTTTTTATTCCCGTAAATATTTTACCCCTCCGTTGTTGATTTTAACTTATTCATTGCGTCATAATTTAAAGTGCCTACTTTTGCGCACGTTAAATTATGATTCGAAGGATACACCGCCATGTGCGCACCGCCCGTTATATTGTTTATAAAGAAACACTTGTTGATTACAAAGAGCATTTATGGACGTTTATAGGTTCGTTTCTTGGGATAGGTTTAATAGGATTTTTTAGTACGCGATACTTTAGCCCCTCGGATAATTTATTCCTGATTGGCTCTTTCGGCGCATCATCGGTATTAATTTACGGCATTGTAAATAGCCCCCTTGCGCAGCCCCGAAACTTAATTGGCGGGCATGTAATTTGCGCAATTGTTGGCGTAACTATGCATAAACTGTTACCGCATGACGTTTGGCTTTCGTCGGCCCTGGCTGTATCAATTGCTATCGTATTAATGCAAATTACCAAAACGCTGCATCCGCCCGGCGGGGCTACCGCTTTGATTGCCGATATCGGTTCGGCAAAAATACAGGCCTTAGGATACCTGTATGTGTTAAGTCCGGTATTATCCGGCGCAATGGTGCTGCTACTGGTTGCCCTGTTTGTTAACAACGTTGGCAGCCACCGCAAATATCCCAACAATAAAAAATGGTATAAGGTATGGCGCAGGTACCAGCGTTAAGTTACCGGCTATACTCCGGTTTCTTCTGTCAGCTTAAGCAATAAATCCTCGTTTTTAATAAGTATGCTTTTGCCGGCTATTTCAATGATCTTTTCCTCAACCAGGTCATTGATGGTGCGAAAAAGCGATTCATATGCGGCGCCGGTGAATGCGGCCAAATCCTGCCTGTTCAGGTCAATATCGATAAATCCGCCGGCGTTAACACCAAATTTATTTTTGAGGGAGATGAGCGCCTGCGCAACCCGTCCTTTAACAGGCATATGCGCCAGGTTCCGCATCCGCTTTTCCGATTCCTGTAACTCATTGGCGAAAAAACGCATCAGTTTTATCACAAAATTATTGTTAACGTTCAGGCTCGATTCCAGGAAATCCATGCTGATATAACAGATCACACCGGCCTCAATAGCAGTTGCCGATACGGGGTAGTAGCCGGTATTTCCAATACCAAGGTGGCCAACAATGTCGCCTTTTTTGGCAAAACGTAATATCAGCTCTTTTTCGGCATCCCATTTTTTGTGAACCTTTATTTTGCCTTCGTAAACAAAGTAAATACCCGTAACCGGGTCGCCCTCTTTAAATATCGCCTCCCCTTTTTTTACAACATAATTTTTCCGTTGCGCCTCAATAACCGGGATCCAGTCTTTTAAGCAGTGCATGCACAAAAAGCAGCTTTTTAAATCACAAACGTTTTTACTTTTTGCCATGTATGAATGCCCCGTTTATATTGGCCAATTGCCGTTGCGAAATTATTAAAAGTACCGGCCTTTTGGTTGCTCCCAGGTTGCCATGTTAAAAATAATTCCCAATATGGCAATAACCGACCCGCCAAATACCGGCCAGGGGAACGATTTAGCGCCATTAATGTAGATTGTCCAATTGTGCGAATCAACCGCATTAACTGTTTTTAAATTGGTAAAGGTTAAAAAACCGATAATAATGATGATAGTTCCTATCGCCATTAATGCATAACTGAAATTTTTCATGTTGTTATCCGTGTAATGTTTTTGATGATTTAGACGGCAAAACTCACAATAAAATATTGCACACGCAATATTTTATTCAATAAAAATTTACAGAAAGTCTATTTTATATTACTTTTGCAACAAAATCGGCTATTTCTTGAGATGGCCGTATTTCAAATATTAATCATGAAACAAAAAGAAACAGGCATCCCCATCTCGCCTTCGTTAAACACTATTAATAGCCACCAGGAAAAATTAACCTTAAGCCATGCTGTAAAAAACAGGTTATTATATGTTTCGGCATTATCTGTTATGGTGGCAATAGCTATTAGCATTATAGCCAAAGGCCTTATATACCTCATTAACATTGTAACGAATATCTCGTTTTATGGCCTGCTGGATGTGCATTTCCATAGCCCGGCGGCCAATCATTTGGGGGCATGGGTTATTGTTGTGCCGGCCCTTGGCGGGGTAATTGTTGGGCTAATGGCGCTGTATGGTTCAAAGGCCATCAGGGGGCATGGCATCCCCGAAGCCATGGAGCAAATACTTACCAATCAAAGCAAAATAAAACCATCTATTACTTTTTTAAAACCCATATCATCAGCAATTGCTATAGGTACCGGCGGCCCTTTTGGTGCCGAAGGCCCAATTATAGCTACCGGTGGGGCATTAGGCTCAACCCTTGGGCAATTATTAAAAATAACGGCCAACGAACGTAAAGTGATCCTGGCGGCAGGGGCAACAGCTGGTATGTCGGCCATATTTGGCACGCCCATAGCAGCAGTATTATTGGCCATAGAGCTGTTACTGTTTGAGTTTTCGCCTAAATCTATTTTACCCGTTGCGCTGGCCTGCATTACCGGCGCTGCAGGGCATCACCTGTTATTTGAAGCCGGCCCGGTTTTTCCGATGCCTAATTTAACCATACCTGCTAACGGGGCGTTGGCCATTTACAGTGGTATTGGCTTGTTCATTGGCTTTTTATCATTAGGGGTAACCAAAATTGTTTATTTAATTGAAGACTGGTTTGACAAACTTCCCATTCACTGGATGTGGTGGCCCGCTTTGGGTGGCCTTGCTGTTGGGCTAATAGGTTATTTTGCGCCACATACTTTAGGTGTAGGCTATGATAATATTATCAGCATTTTGTCGGGCACCATTCCCTTGCTCTTGGTTTTGCGGTTGTGTTTTTTTAAATTCCTGTCCTGGGCCGTTGCCCTGGGCAGTGGTACATCGGGCGGAACGCTGGCCCCGTTATTAACCATTGGCGGCGCGGCCGGCGCAATTACCGGATCGGTTATTTTAATGTTTTTTCCAAATTCAGGTATAACCATCCCTATGGCCGCATTGCTGGGCATGTCGTCAATGTTTGCCGGTGCTTCAAGGGCCTATTTAACCAGTATTACGTTCGCGCTCGAATCTACCATGCAGTCAAACGCGTTATTACCATTGCTTGGCGCTTGTACCGCATCGTACCTGGTATCTTTCTTTTTAATGGAAAATACCATCATGACCGAAAAAATTGCCCGCAGAGGGATTGCAACGCCCGTTTCGTTTGAACCTGATGTATTGAGCAAACTATCGGTACTTGATGTGATGAAAAAAGACGTTGTAATATTAAGCGCCGAAAATACAGTTAGCGAAGTAAAAGCCCGCCTACTGACCCACAGTTCAAACACCCATGATTTTATTGTGGTTGATAAAAAGGGCGATTACCTGGGCACCGCCAACTTAGCCGATATTTATAATGACACCCTGGCCAATAAACTGACCCTCGATAATATAGTGCATCTGTCAACGTTAACAATACACGGCAATACATCATTACGCCAGGCGGCCGAATTAATGGCAAAGCATGGCACAGAGCTGGTAGCGGTTACATCAGCAGATAACGCAATCATCGGGAGCCTATCCTGTAAAGAAATTATAGCCGCATATGGGCTACATAATAATGAGGCCGATGAAACATCATTATCGATATCGTTAAAACGCCAGCGATTAAAAATAATGAGTAAGGGGCGCAGAATGATGAATAAAAATAATTAGCAAATAAGATTATTCCATTGATTGTAAGCCCCATTTAATATATCATTCTTTCGCCATCAACAGTTACCGGCAAAGCAACATTCTGTATCTTCGGGCGCAAATGATATGAAACGCATCCTGCCTGTAATTGTAATATCCCAGTTTTTTTGCACATCCCTATGGTTTGCCGGGAATGCAGTTATGGCCGATGTTGCCAAACAATTCCATCTTGAACCGGTTTACCTGGCGTATTTAACAAGCGCGGTACAATTGGGATTTATTGCAGGCACATTGTTTTTTGCCATGCTGGGCATTGCAGATAAATTTTCGCCGGTTAAGGTATTTTTTGTTTGCGCCATGATAGCAGCATTTTTTAATTTAGGAATTTGCCTGCCCGGCACGAGCCCGGCGGTGCTATTGTTATTCCGTGGGTTAACAGGCTTTTTACTGGCCGGAATTTACCCCGTAGGTATGAAAATAGCATCAGATCATTACCAGCAAGGGCTTGGCAAACCCCTGGGATTTTTAGTTGGCGCATTGGTTATTGGCACCTCGTTTCCGCATTTGTTAAAAAGCATTATGGCCACCCTTCCCTGGAAATATGTTATTTTTTCTACCTCGGCCCTGGCTATATCCGGAGGTTTAGCCCTGCTTTTATGGGTTCCCGATGGGCCTTATCGCAAGGCTGGATCCAAATTAAACCCGACAGCATTACTTCGGGGCTTTCGGAACCTTCAATTCCGGTCGGCCGCTTTTGGTTATTTCGGGCATATGTGGGAGTTGTACACCTTTTGGACGTTTGTACCCACAATATTAAACAACTATAAAAAACACTATCGCACTATAGATTTTAGCACACCACTTTTATCATTCCTCATCATTGCAGCGGGTGCGGTTGCCTGTGCCTGTAGTGGTATAATTGCTCAATATTTTGGCGCCAGGAAAACGGCCACTATCGCTTTATTAATATCATGTACCTGTTGTTTAATATCTCCATTTGCGCTTTTGAACAGTTCGGCAATCGTTCTTATAGTTTTTTTGTTTACCTGGGGGATGGCAGTAATCACCGATTCGCCATTATTTTCAACCCTGGTTGCGCAAAACGCACCGCAGGAATCGAAAGGTACATCGCTCACCATCGTCAACTGTATTGGGTTTGCAATTACCATTGTAAGCATACAACTCATCAATTGGCTGCTGAGCGATAAAAATGGACAATATATTTACATGTTACTGGCCATTGGTCCGGTATTAGGTTTGATAGCTTTGAAATTGGATAGTAAAAGTGCCGCCCCCCTCCAATACCAACCGACCAACGAGTTTCGTCCACCCATATAAATATATCGAAAACAAATAATCTTTAATAATTTGACCGGCGCTTTAACTAACACATTTGCTAAATTTAAGAAAAATACTAACAATTGATTATCAGTAAATTAATAATTAATTGCCATCTTTTCACGCCCCTTTCGCGCAAGCTTTGATTACCGTTTGACAGCCCGCCAATACCGTTTCGATGCCAATTAAACACTCTCCCAAACACCTTGTAATTTTACAGCGTTATCGTTGATCAATGATCTTGTTTTCGGACTTCCAATTGCCTTTTTTCCTCAGTTGCTAAAAACTAAAAAAGCCCTAATCTTTCGACCTGGGGCTTTCATTATATGGTTGATTGGTTTGTTTACTTAATTAAACTTTACGCTCACGTTGCCACTTGACGCCTCGGCGGTTACGGGTGCGCCGCCGCCATTTATGGTGCCCTTTATGTGTTCGTTATCCCATTGGCCGTTGAAGCCATTTATTTTTGATGGGCGCGGGCTTATTCCATCGCCATGAATGTTAAGGCTTAGGGCCTGGTTTGCCGGCAACTGCAAATCGATATTGCCCGAACTTACATCCAGCTTCAAGAATTTGCCTACTTTAACCATTTGCGCACGAAGGCTGCCTGCACTTGTTGATGCGTCAAGGCTGCAGTTCATGCCCCTAAGGTCGACACCGCCACCAGACGTGCTGGTTACCAGCTCACCTTCAATATTGCTGCCCTCTACACCGCCGCCGCTGGTGTGGGCATTCACAGTTCCTTTTAAATTTTCGAGGCGCAAGCCGCCACCCGATGTTTCCAGGCTAATTTTACCTGTCAGGTTTTTTGCCTTGATGCCGCCACCGCTGGTTTGCAGGTTAATGTTATCGCCGCTGTTTGAAACCCGTATGCCACCGCCCGATGTAGCTCCTTTAATGGTCCCGTAAAGATTGTCAATTTCTAATCCGCCGCCGCTGGTGGTAAATGTTTCGCTACCTTTTAAATTATCCAAACGGATACCGCCGCCGCTGGTTTTCAGGTTGGTGCTTACCTGTTGCGGAACAAATATTTTAAACGATATGCTGATAGATTTTCTCCAGTTAAAGCTTTGGTTTTCGTGCCTGCTTTTGGCGATGGCACGCACTTCGTGGCCTGTAACGGTTACGCTTAAATCGTAATCTTCGTCCAGGCGTTTTTTGATCTCTTCTTTTGACAAATCGCGGCCGTTATTGCCCCTGATGTACACTTCGACCCTTGGTGTCTGCCCGGCGCGGCCGCTCACCTCGATACCTCCGGCCGACGTATTCACCACAACGCTGCTGATGGCATCGCTTGCCAAAGATTTGGTCATGTATGGCGTTTTGCCGTCCCGATCCTGGGCTATTGCCGCAATGGTTTGGCAAGCCAGCAAGGCTGATAAAATATATACTTTCATGTTGTGTGTTTGTTTATGTAGATAAGACATGGGCCAGGCACAAATCGTTGCAGTGGCGGCGATATTTATTTGCGATGGATTGCCTTCAAAGTTCATAAATTTATTTCGCGCCAAGACGCAAAGTCATGACACCCCTTAAATAAAAACAATGTGCATAATTCCCTCGTAGATTACTGCGCATACATCTATTTTAGGAAAAACCCCAGCGGGGTTGAATGTCGGTAGAAATAGATCAAAAAGTAGCTTCACGTGCCATAGATACGTTACTATTGAACTTTTCAGGTTAAATACATTGACAAATAACCAAATTTGGTGGTTAGTTTCGTACCTAAGGCACGTAAAGGAAGGTGCGTTTATTTATTCTATCGACATTGCACTCCTAACGGAGTGGCCTCGAAACAAACCGTTATAGAACCATCTTATGTAACCGTCATGTAACTACAGATATATTTTCTAATAAAAAAGTGCCCTCATGTTAATTAAAGGCACTTTTTTATGTAACAAATAGCGCTTTGACATTATTTAGATAACGATGTCTCCGATTAAGCGCCTTGAGA
>Ga0075366_10000866_pt1 | contig 14601 bp, 7 predicted proteins | sample EndMethybrTD3031_FD_72351 | JGI IMG/M metagenome (GOLD analysis project Ga0075366, IMG submission 72351) | Populus endosphere microbial communities from Tennessee, USA - Endosphere MetaG P. TD hybrid TD303-1 | ecosystem: Host-associated > Plants > Roots > Endosphere | place: USA: Tennessee...
GTCGCCCACACCGGTCCGGACCAGACGCCGCGCTGGAACGACATGCGCGACTCGCTGCAGCGCCAAGTCGCCGGCCGTGGCGAGCCCGTGGGACTGGTAGTCGGCGAAGTGGAGGGTTGGATCGAGGAGGCATCGGAACCGTCGTTGCGCTGTGTGGGGCTTGCCGATCCGCTTGTCATGTCGCGTGACCTGCGTGAAGCGGTGCGCAAGTCGTTCCGTCGCGCGGTCGCTGCCATTGGCAGGCCTGGAAGGGAACGCGTCCGAGTCATCGTCCTTGCGCGGGTCTGGATCGACGCGCAGGGCACGCTGCGGGCCGATGACGTCGCCCTCGAGTTGGCCACGGCAGGATTCGTGTTGGTCGACTCGCGTCACGAAGCGCGGTTCGCGAACGCCCTGGTGAGGCGCGGTCTCCGCTTCGACAAGCCGGTCGGCGTCGTGGGCAAGCACGAATTCCTACCGGACTTCGTGGTGGCATTCGGTGGCAGCCTGGTCTTTGTGGAAGTTTGGGGTCTGAAGAATGAGGACTACCAGCGCAGGCGTCAGACGAAGGAGCGCTGCTACAGTCGCTTGAAGCTTGAACTCCTCAGCTACGAGGCGTGCCGGTCGAAGGCACTGCCGGACATCGACGCCCGTCTGGCCGAGGCCGTCGCGAGACTCACAACGATCGCTCGTCTCGAAGACTGGCGCACGCTTGTTGCCAAGAACGGTAAGCCCGCACGCTGGCTCGAAGCGCTTCCGTCAGTCGAAGGCTGATGATTCATCAGGATTTGTTGCGGGCATCACAGACGGAACGCTCTTCGGCATGCGCTTCTGGGGCGATCCGAGTCAGACCTTGCGATGGCCATCCCGCGTGTATGTTGTCTCAGCCAGAGCGCTTTCCAATCGACATTCAACTCACGGGCTAGCCGCTGGTGGTGACTTTTGGCTGCCGAATGGATGCCCAGACGGTGGGGCACCTGCGCCGGGCGATCTGTTGGTCAATGCACATACAGGCTTTGGGCCGCACTGTCGGCCGAGGCCATACCAGAGGTTCGTGTTTTTCCACGATAAGCATCGTTGAGGCGCCTTATTGGCTTGTGACGGAACGTACCCTGCTGTGGCATCGTTTGGCCCAGGATGTTCATCGCTTCAACAGTCTTCATGGGCGACACCAAAACTCTCTCACACCACGCTCTGGCGAAATGCGCGACACACTGCGCCGTAGGGGCGTATCGCACGTACCGTATCGACCGTACCGTATCCGGTCCATGCGGGATGCCCCTTCGCGCAGGCTGAGGCTCGCACGATCATGGCCAGAGCCGCAGTCACCTACATGCAGGTCGAAGCGATCGCGAACGCGCTTTGTGCCGCCGGCACCCGAGACCCAAGCACCAGGTCCGTTCGGGAGGAACTGGCGAAGCGGGCCGGCCCTGGAGCACCCATCGGGTCACCGAACACCATTCAACGCCACATCAATACTTGGCGTGAGAAGGCGCGTCCTATCGATCCACCGCTGCAAACGCCGCAACTTCCGCAGCAGATCGCGGCAGACATTGCTCGCGCGCTGAGCGCTGCAGCGCTTGTGGGTCGAGAGCAAAGTGAAAAGCGGCTTTTGCAGGTTCAAGCGGAACTCGAGGAACTTGCGGCGAGCGGCGAGAGCTATGAAACTCAGATCGACGAGCTCACGCGTGCACTAGTCGAACGAACGAGCGAGCGGGACGCCATCGGCGGTCAGTTGAAGGAGCAGTCGGCGGAGGTCGAGCGCCTGACCATGGCGCTCGCACGTGAATCGCATGCTTCCGAGGCCTTGCGCCTTGAACTTGCAAGGTCGGTCGTGCAATTAGAAGGGGTCGAAGCTCGCGCGGCGGACAAGCTCGCGGACCTGATGACGTTGCGCGCGGAATCGACAATGAGCGCCGATGAGTTGAAGGCTGAGAGAGATGCCAAGTCGGTTGCCGAACGCCGCGCCGATGTCGCGGAGGCGCGGCTGCAGACGACACAACAGGCGCTCGTCGGCGCCGAAACGCAACTGACCGCCCTGCACGCCAGGGTTCAGGACTCCGAGGATCTTGCGAGGCGCGCGTCGGCTGCCGAAGCTGCGGTCAGCGAACTTCGTAGCTTGGTCGGTGTGCTGGAGCGGCTGTTGCCGGGCAGGCCAGGATCGACGTCAACGACGCGTCACCTGGCCGTCGAAGGTGGATGCGCTGCCGACTCGGGCGACGAGTCCGACCGTGCGTCGCATTCGGGAGCGGCTTCGGACTGAGGCAGACCAGCATGTTCCCGACGAGCGCAATGCGCACCCTCAGGTTGATTCCGCGGGACCTTATGACTCGGTCGCGATTCACGGTCGCCGATATCCAACGCCGGCAACGGCGACATGGCCATGGCCATCCACAGGTCAACACCTGCCGTGCGGAAATCCGACAGTCAGCCGGGTGCGCCGCCGCCGCGTGCGCCATTCGATGCAGCCCACCGAAGTCCGTAGAGAGGCTTCAACCACCGAGGGCGTCCCTATGACGACGGAACCGAAACCATCGCCGGCCAAGGAGGTCGCGACTTGGCTTGAGGGCGCAAAGCTGCTTCGACTTCCGGCGGTTTGCTTGCGGGTCGGTATGCAGCGAACCGCCATCTACGCGCTGATCAGCGCTGGCAAGTTCCCGCCGCCTGTCAAAGTAGGTGGAGCAAGTGCCTGGGTCGATGTTGAAATTACAAGGTGGATCGAAGGACTCGTCGCGTCACGAGACTCCAAGCCAAGTGGCGGTGCTAGTCGGCGGATCGCAGGTAGGCGCGACAGCCATGCCGTTTAATGGGCCCACCGAGCTGTTCCATGCGGTGGGCGCGGGCAAGACGGCGATCATGGTGGTGTCGAGCATGAAGCTGCAGCGCTTCGGTCTGGCCACGAAGCCAGCGCACGTCGTGCCGGACCACATGCTCGAGCAGTACACGGCCGAGTTCGTTCGCCTGTACCGGCGCACGGGTGCGCGCACAACGGGCTCCGCCAATCCCGGCATTTCGACGTCATCGTTCACTGCATTACTGCATCACCGCTGTCGGTCGTCGTGCGGGAAACGACCAGTTCCGAAGAGTGACTCGCGCAGGCCGATGGGCGTGGCTGAGCACAGAGTGGTCTGCCGAAGCGACTGGCCGACGCTTTGCCGAGCGTCCAAAGACTGCTGAGGTAGTCCGAGGCCCGCCCTGAGTCTTAACTCGGTGCCCCAGGGCGTTCGACGAGTCCGTCACGCGCGCCCTTGAGCAACGCGACGATACGTCGTCACTGTTATTTTATACAGTATCATGGCCGAACTGGTGGATGTCGCCAGTTCGGACCCCTTCTGCCTAGAATGGCGCTAATGAGATCCACATCCAAGCTGAGCGGAGGAACACCTGCCCATTTCTCGGGCCACGAGACGTTTCCCCTACGTCAAATGTGGCTCAAGAAGGCCTTCGACCAAACGGTCGAGCACGGCCTGATCCGCAAGTCCACCTTCGCAGACGAAAACGCCATCGCCGCCTTCGGCGTCGGCAAGAACATGGTCGCGTCGATCCGGCATTGGGCCTTGGCATGCGGCGTCATGCATGAGGTCGACGAGGGCTTTCGCGTTGGCAACCTTGCCAGCGAGATCCTTCAAGACGGCGGGCTCGACCCTTACGCCGAAAGTCCGTCGACCGCATGGCTCGCACATTGGCAGCTCGCCGGCCGATGCTTCCGCTCGACGACATGGCACTGGCTGTTCAACCATGTGACCGCCCCGACTTTCACCCGCCAAGAGCTTGAAGAGCCGTTGGCGCGCTTTGCCCGCGAGCTCGACCCCAAGCACCGACTCTCGGCCTCGACAATCTCCCGCGACTTGGAGACGTGCCTGCGCAGCTATGCGCCGCGGGCGGCCGGAGGCTCGCCCGAAGACTTCGCCGAGCCGCTCTTGGGCGAGTTGGGCCTGCTGCAAGAGGTCCACAAGGGCCAATACGCCTTTCGTCGCGGACCCAAGGCGTCGCTGCATGACGGCGTGTTCGCCTATGCCCTCGTCGACTTCTGGAATCGCGAGGCTGAAGGCCAAAGCTCGTTGGCATTCGAAACCGTGGCCTACGCCGAGGGATCGCCCGGCCGGGTCTTCAAGCTCGACGAGGAGTCGATCGCACAACGGCTAATCGCCCTCTCCGACTTCACAGGGCGCAAGCTCGAGTGGACCGACTCCGCCGGCCTTCGGCAGGTCCACCGCAAGGACCTGTCTAAGGAAAACATCAAGAACATGATCAGGCGCGCCTATGACTGACAAGGAGCAACAGGCCCTGTCGGACATCGTCCAGATTTCGCGCCAATACCAGCGCTCCATCCGTGTCGACGCCGACATCGGCCGCGCGGACGCCCTCTCCGGGTACATCTGCCACGCGACAGCGACCGCTGTGGTCGATGGCATGTGCACGCAGCTCATCGGCACGAACCAACGCTGCTTCACATGGACCGGACCGTTTGGCGGCGGCAAGAGTTCGCTGGCCGTCGCTTTGACGAGCGCGCTGCACCCCGACAAGAGCTTGCGGGCGAAGGCCCGCCAAGCCCTTCGCTTGGACTCCAAATCCGCCTTCGATAAGGCCTTCCCCGTCCAAAAGGGATGGTTGATCGTCCCGGCGGTGGGCCGGCGCGGCAGCGTCGTGACCGAGCTCTACGCGGCGCTGCGCCGCGCGCAAGGCAAGACGGTCGACGGCCGCAACAAGCTCAACGCACAGACCCTCATCGCCGATTTGCTCGAAGAAGCCAAGAGCCGCCCGCGCGACGGCGCGCTGGTCATCATCGATGAGATGGGCAAGTTCTTGGAGGCCTCCGCCCTGGGCTCCGGGGACGATGTCTACTTCTTCCAAGAGCTCGCCGAAGCCGCCGCGCGCTCGGAAGGGCGCCTGGTCGTCGTCGGCGTGCTGCACCAATCCTTCGCGCAGTATTCTGCTCGCCTGGGCATCGACACCCGCGACGACTGGGCCAAGGTGCAAGGCCGCTATCTCGACCTGCCGTTCGTGGCGGCGAGCGACGAGGTCGTCGAACTCATCGGCCGCGCGATCGAGGCCAAAGAACGCCCGCCTTGGATGCGCGACGCGTCAAAAACCATCGCCGAGGCGATCCGCTCTCGCCGGCCCGCCGTGGGGCAGAACTTCGCCGCCGCGTTGGAGGCCTGCTGGCCGCTGCACCCGGCCATGGCCGCGCTGCTGGGCCCGATCTCCAAGCGGCAATTCGGGCAGAATGAGCGCAGCACCTTCGGCTTCTTGTCTTCGGTGGAGCCTCATGGCTTCCGCTCCTATCTGAATTCGACGCTCAGAGGCGAAGCGACCTGGTATCGCCCGAGCGATTACTGGGACTACCTGCGTTCGAACTTGGAGCCAGCGATCCTCGCCTCTCCCGACGGCCATCGCTGGTCGCAAGCCGTCGAAGCGGTGGAGCGGGCGGAGGCCAAGACGGGCGACGACCTGCTGGTGTCGCTGATCAAGAACATCGCGGTCATCGACCTGTTCCGCAACGGCTCGGGCCTGGCGGCGGACGCCGCCGTGATCGGCACGCTCTTCTACGACAAGAAGCGCGACGAGCTCGACGCCGCTATGCACAAGCTTGCGGCCCTGAAGGTTACCCTCTACAAGAGTTACACCGGCGCTTGGTCGGTGTTCGAGGGCAGCGACTTCGACATTGACGCGGCCATCGCCCAAGCCTTGGCCGCCTCCCCTGGCATCGACTACGCCCGCCTGGCCCAACTCATGGGCCTGCATCCAGTGGTGGCCAAACGGCATTACCACGAGACAGGCTCCATGCGCTGGATGGAGCTCTCGTTGTGCAGCATCGAGCAGGCCGAAAAGATCGCCGCCAACTTCCAGCCCAAGAAGGGCGAGTTCGGGACGTTCATCCTGGCGCTGCCGAGCAAGGGCATGAGCCCGCGAGCCGCGCGGCTGCGCGCACAGGCCTGCTCCAAGCTTCGGCCATGGCCGGTGATGGTGGGCATCCCCACCAACCACGCCCGCATCGCCGAGCTGTCCGCCGAGCTAGTGGCGTTGGAGCAGGTCAAGGATCGCCACGAGCTCTCGGGCGACGCCGTGGCCCGCCGCGAGGTCTACGCTCGATTGGCCGCCACGCGCGCCGATCTGGAAGACCAACTCCAAGCCGCGGTGTCGCTGGCGAAGTGGCACGACGGAACGGATGAAGTCGTCGAGCCGGGCTCGAAGCTCTCGCCCGTGGCCTCTGGTCTCGCGGAAGAGCTCTTCAGCGATTCGCCTCCGGTTTGGAGCGAGCTGGTCAACCGCGACAGCGTGTCGAGTAACAGCGTGAAGGCGCGCCGCGACCTGCTGCACGCGATGATCAACGCCGAGGCGCAAGAAGCCTTGGGGTTTGAAGGCTTCCCGTCGGAGCGCGGCCTCTACGAGACGTTGCTGCGCAGCACAGAGCTCCACCGCCAGGAGAGCTCGGGTGTTTGGCGCTTCGCGCAGCCCGGCGACGGATTCGCCGAGGGCTTCGAGCCGCTGTGGGAGGCCACGCGCACCCTTTTTTCGGACGCCAACGCCCGCGTCGGCGCCCACGAGCTCTACGCGCTGTGGAGCGCGCCGCCGTTCGGCATGAAGCTGGGCATCCAGCCGGTCGTCCTAACGGCATTCATGCTCGCCCACAAGGCCAATGTTGCCGTCTACAAGGACGGGATGTTCGTGCCTCGGCTCACCGACTTCGACATCGACGAGTGCCTGCAAGACCCCGATCGATTTTCCCTGCGCTGGGTGGCCATTGACGAGGACAAGAACCGCATCCTCGAGGGCATCTCCGAGCTCCTGGCCGAGATCGGCGAGAACGCGGAGGCGGCGGACCCACTCGAAGCCGCTCGCGGGCTGGTGGCGATGGTCTTCAATTTGCCCGAGTGGGCCCGCAGGACCTCTCGGCTGGGGCCGACGGCCAAGGACATGCGCGACATGCTCCTCAAAGCCAGTGACCCGCATAAGGTCTTGTTCGTCGACCTGGCTTCGCTGCTGAGCGCCGCCAATGGCAAGGCCTACGTAAAGGCCCTGCGCGCGCCGCTGCAGGAGCTCGCTGGCGCCTACGGCAAGATGCTCGGCGAGGTCGAAGCCAAGATGTTCGAAGCGCTCGACGCGAGCCGCGATGATCTCGAAGCCTTGCGCGAGCGCGCCAGCTCAGTCTCTGGCGTCTCGGGCGATCTGCGCCTGGACGCGTTCGCCACGCGCCTGGCCAACTTCGACGGAAGCCGTGCCTCGCTTGAAGGCATCCTCAGCTTGGCGGCCGAGAAGCCGCCGCGCGACTGGGTGGACCGCCACATCGACGCGGCGATCCTGGAGCTGGCCAAGTTCGCCCGGCGCTTCCGCGAAGCCGAGGCTTTCGTGGCGGTGCAAGGCCGCAAGGCGCACAGCGAAGCCATCGCCGTGGTCATCGGCACGGGCTCGGACACCAAGACGATTTCGCGCTCGTTCGCGATATCCGATCGCCACCGCAAGACGGTGGAGGCCAAGGCCGACGAGGTCGCTTCGATGCTTGAGGGCCAAGGCTTGGGGACGGAAGTTTTGCTGGCAATCCTGGCCAAGGCCGGGATGAAGCTGGCGTTCATTGACAAGGAGGTGGCCAATGGCTGAGCGTCATGTTCTGGGGATCTCCGGCGGCAAGGACAGCGCCGCGTTGGCCGTCTACATGCGCGACCGCCACCCCGAGCTCGACATCGACTACTTCTTCACTGACACCGGCGAAGAGCTTCCCGAGGTCGAGGAGTTCTTGGGCAAGCTGGAGGGCTTCCTTGGCAAGCCGATCGCTCGGCTGAACCCCAAGCGCAACTTCACCTTCTGGCTGCGCCAATACGACCATTTCCTTCCCAATCCCAACTCGCGCTGGTGCACCCGCAAGCTCAAGCTCGCGCCATTCGAAGAATGGGTTAGGCCAATGCTGGCTGCGGGCGACAAGGTCACTTCATACGTCGCCATCCGGGCCGACGAAGACTACCGTGAAGGCTACTCGGCAAAAGCCGACAACTTGTTCGTCAAGCTGCCCTTCCGCGAGGCAGGCATCGACAAGGCGGGCGTGATCGACATCTTGGAGAACTCCGGCGTCGGCTATCCCAAGTATTACGAGTGGCGCTCGCGCAGCGGATGCACCTTCTGTTTCTTTCAACAGAAGATCGAGTGGGTGCGCCTCAGAGAAAGGCATCCCGAGGCCTATGAAGCCGCCAAAGCCCTTGAAAAGGACGCCTTGGAGCATGGTTCGCCGTTCACCTGGTCAAAGGGCGAATCACTCGGGGACATAGAGCAGCCGGAGCGCGTGGCGGAGATCGAAGCGGAATATGAGATTCGCCGAGCACGCATGCGCAAGGCCATCCCCATCAATCCGCTGCGGCCTGTGAAGGCATGCCCTGAGGACATCGACGATGTCTATGGCGTGGACGAAGGCAACGGGTCCTGCGCCGTCTGCCACAAGTAAGTGCAGGGCGGGCGGAGGAGCGCGCATGAGCACAGACGATCCGAGACCCGACACTCCGCAGCCCTGCCCCATTTGCTCTGAGACTCGACAGCTCGCGGAGCACTTGATCGAAGTAGGCCTGGCTGCGAACTACCTTGGGAACAAGTCGATCTACGTAAGCGAACACGGCAGCGCGACGATTCGGACTAAGACCGTCGGAGACTGGCTCAAATTGGCTGCCCAGCTCGAGAAGGTTGAAGTCAATACCTGGAAGTTCGAATCTTCGGACGCGGGCTTTTGCGGAACTGCAGCAGACAACATCGACGCACATTCCAAGCACTACACGACGCACGCTACTGCGCTCACGCGCTTCGTGTTCGTCTGCAATGGCCTGGAAGAGGCTTACCGTTTCGTCGATCACCTCTATGGCCCGCTGTCAGTTCGCAAGGGCATAGCCAAGGGTCAGCTCAAAAGGACTAGCAGCTTGCGGGCGGTGGCGCTTCTGGACGATCTCTTCCAAAGAGAGGGGGCATCCGCAGCGCCTCGCGACTTCGAGCACCATTGCGGCAACTTCATCCGACTCTTCGACCGATACAAGGCAGAGCACAATGTCTCCGTGGGCGGAATCGACGCCGGTGCGGAGAACCGGTCAACCTACGCGCTGCAACTCGTGCGCAACCTCCGAAACCATGTCGCGCATGGGACCTTTCCCTTGGGTCCGCCCGCGGACTATGGGGGCTACGAGGACAGCGAAGAGCTGCTGCTGATGCTCAGGCATGCATGCAGGGTTTCGGCCCTCTACATGCAGATCATCCTTAGGTGGTTCAGCCCAGGGTTTGAATCGCATGACTACCGCGCTATTCAGAATGGCATCGGCAAAGAGTTCGCTCGGTTCATTGCGAGGTGCACCCTGACATACGTCCAGGACCTACATGTGAAGGGCGCCTTCGCCCTCCACGGCGATTTTTTATGCATCGAGAACGATGACGGAGATTAGGAGACGAGCCAGGTGTACCTCCTACACTTGGCCAAGCATCGCAGTGGAACGGCTTCAACTTCTGCCTCACCCTAGACCGCATTTGCGGATAAGCCAATCGCGGAAGCAATTGCCACAGAGGCCCTTGACTCGCAATTCCAACAGCTCAACCAGGCGCCTTTATCGGATGATCGCCGCCTCCAACGCCTTGCTGAATTCTGCGCTGGTCTGAAAACGGCTTTGACTGTTGTGAAGCAGCGCCCGCTCCATGATGGGGTAGAGCTCCGCCGGCCCGCGCCAGTCGGTGTCGCGGACAATACCGGTTGGATGTCGGCCGCATGTGGCATACCAAAAGACCGAAGCCAACTGGAACACGTCTGACGTTTCGCCAATCGCGTCCGGGCAGCCCAAATTTTTGTTGAACGCTTCCGGCGACATCCAAAGCGCCGGACCAATCCTCTCGTCCACTCGGGAAAGATCTGGACCCCCCTCATGCAGGTCGCACAAGCCGAAGTCGCTGATAGCCCAAGCGCTGCCAACGACCAGAATGTTTTCCGGCTTGATGTCCCGGTGCAGGGCCTTCTCATTGACCTTCACCAAGGCCTTTGAGAGCCCCAGGAATTGGGCGAGGTAGGTCGCGGGTGGAATTTGCTGCGGCGTCTTGGCGTGCTTGGCCAGGTCCATTGAAGCCTTCATGAGGATGACGAAAGGCAAGTCCTCGGCGTTGCCGCGCTGCTGCGCCACAAGGCGCCCGTTGCGTCTCACGCGTTCGGTGCGAATGCCACGAGCAGTGCCAGTCGCCACGAAGCGAATGATGTGCGGATCGTCGAACCCGCGCAGCAACTCGACCTCGCGCTGAAAGCGCTCCCGGCGGCGCTGCCTCAGCTCAAGCTGAAACTTCACCGCGTAGCTGTCGCCTGAAAGCTTCTCATTGCACTCGTGGACAACAGCGTTGCCGCCGGCCGCGATGCGCTCGCCGACGATGTAGACCCGGTCATCATCGCCGGTGACGTGGTCGTCGATCGCATAGGAGCTGGACTGATTTCGAAAGAGCTCGACTTGGCTCATACGTAGGCCTCCAGCGCCTTACTCTTCGTTTTCGTTTTCGTCTGCGCCATCGTCGTAGTCATCCTCGACCACGCCAGGAATGTCGGTTCCGTCGATGACCACCGCGGCGTCGACGTTCTCTTTGCACCTGGAATGGGCCCACTTGGCATTGGACAACTGGAATGCCTTGGTCCCGGTTGGCCAATAAAGCAACGACTTACCTAAGCTAGTCGCGCCCTCGTCATACCCGCCGCACCCGCCACAAACAAACCCTTCCGCCGGCGGGCAGCCGTCGCCACTGAAAGATGGATCGATGGCGAACCGGAGATCGCTGGCCGTCTCTGACACGAAATCGCGCTGTTCTTGATCGTCCATCGCCGCGGCGTAGGTCCCGCGCAGGATCGCGCGGATGAACCCCGTGCGCCAATTGCGGCTAGATGCCGAGTTCGCCTGGGAGACGCAATAAACCGCGTATTTGCTGAGGATCGGAACCTCGGACGTGGGGGCGATGCGCTTGTCCAGCAACATCAAGTCCTGCCGCAAGACGCTCACGTCGGCAGGCAGAGCAAAGCCGTCACGCCTCAAAGACAAGACGCCAAAAAAGAATGAGTAGAAGTCCGCCTTCTGCTTCCAGCGGGTCTTCTTCATCGGGTAGCTCCAGTCGAAGATCTTCGCGACGTCGGAGATCACACCTTCGAACTCGGCGCGCGCCGCGGTGGAATCGGCTTCTGGCCAGGCCGCGTACTCCCGACAGCAATCGTCAATGGCATCCTTCTTATCGCTGATGCCCTTGAGCTGCGCCGCAAGCAGCTCGCTGACGTATTCGACATCCAGGGAGCGACGACGCGCCGTTGCGTTGAACAGACCGAGCTCATCGAGCGCGTCTATATTGGCCATCTCCTCGGAGATGCGCAGAAATTCGCCGGGGAAGTCGGCCTTGCGAAGTTCCTGCCGATTCAGCGGCACGAGGTATTTGTTGACGCGCGAGTAGACTTCTCGAAGCTCTTCTGGCGGCAGGCCAGAGGCCTCGTTGAAGTCGATGGCGTAGAGCAAGACGTCGTCGCGAACCTCATCTGGCAACTCGGAAAACTTCTTGCCGTCGTAGGGGCCACTGTATGGGTCCTCCAACTTGAAGCCGTCTTCCAAGAACGAGAGAATCGTCGAGATGCGCTGCTGGCCGTCGATGACGCTGCGATACGTCCTCATGTCCTTAATTGCTTTGGACACAAAGATCTTCGGCATCGGAATGTCGTTGAGGATGCTATCGATCAGCATCACGCGGGCGGCATCGCCCCATACTTCGCGCCGCTGGTAATCAGGTTGCAGCAACAGCGTTCCATTGCCGTTCCACTCTCGGATGTCGGCGATCGTGTGAGGACTGGACTGCCATTTTTTAGCCATAGTCTCTCCTTGATTCTGGTTATTGGCTGTCAGCGTGGATGGCTGCCACCGCGGCCTCGATGTCCTGATCTGACAGGAATGGCGCTTGCGCGAAGACCAAGCCCTGCTCACCGTTGAGCTTGGCGGCCAGATGGCCTCGGCCAAGAAGCAGCTCGGCCCCGGGTCGGTCGAGCGCGATCTTAGATGTCGCTTCGCTCGACACTTTCAAGATCAGCCGGTTGCCCAAGTTCTCGCGGAGCTGCATGGGCATCACGTCCTTGTCAGGCCGCTGGGCCGCGAAGATCAGGTGGATGCCGGCTGCTCGGGCTTTCACGCCAAGGCGTTGCACTGCCGCGCCGACCGCTGCCTTGTAGGCGTCGTCGAGCATCCAATCGGCGAACTCGTCGTGGACCAAGAAGACCATCGGCAGGCGCTCTTCTGCGGAGACCTTCGAGTTGTAGGTCGGCAGGTCGCGCGCTCTGGCCTTGGCGAAAGCACGGTAGCGGTCCTCCATCTCCTGGACCAGCGCTTCGAGAACCTCTCCGGCCTTCTCCTTGGTGGTGACGATCTCGTCGCGCATGTGCGGCAAGTCCGCCAACGGGGCGTAGTCCACGCCCATCTTAGGATCGATCAAGATGATCTGCGCCAGATCCCTCGAGTTGGTCGCGGCGATGTCCAAGAGCAGGGCCTGGATCAACACCGACTTGCCGCTGCCGGTGGCGCCTGCCACCAAGGAGTGCGGTTCGTGCGACGAGAGCCCGCCGAACTCGGCCCCGAGGTTCAGATACAGCAGCGCGCCGTTGATTTCTTGAAGCCCCAAGAGGAATGAAGTATTGATGCCGGCGACATTGCGATTGAGCTCGCGACGCGACCAGAGCTCCCATAGCGACACGGCCTGGCGCTTGGAACCGGCGACCGTCACAACGATCTCGCCGGGCTTCGGCTGGACCGTGACGAGGTTGATCGCATGCGTCGTCAGAAGCTGGGTGCGTTTGTTCTCGATGTCTTCGACACGCAGCCGATCGGAGCCGGCCAGGCGCACCAAGCAGCCATTGGGGGTCAAGCGCGTGCCCAGGATGGCCGCCTGCAGGCCGTAGCCGTTGAGAGCGGCTTTGAGCCTCTTGGTGACATCCTGGGCCCACTCCTCCCGCTCGGCGTCGGACTGGGCGCCGCCCGCGAACTTCGAGGCGATAAGGTCGGAGAGCGCGGCGCCCCAGTTGGCGTCCGGTGCGGGCGCTGGACTCGAGGCCGAAGCCGGCGGCGCTGCGTCGGCTTGGGCTCGGTTCTGCGCCGGTGCCGCAGGCTCGGGCGCCGGGCTGCTGGCTGGCGCCGCGGCGATAGGGTCCAAAGGCGTCGTGACATCCTCGATGAGGGCATCGACTGCGCCGCTCGCGAGCTGCCCCATAGCGGCGAGCCAAGGCACGCGCGGCGCTGGCTTCTTGAAGCCATGCCCGTCCCAGGGCTGATGGGATCCAAGACCCGCCCGGGCGTCGAGTCCGCCAGCGCCCTTCGCGTAGGCCTCGGCGAGCTTTCGCAGGTCGGGCCGATCGAAGACCTCTTGCCAAGCCTTCACGCCGTCGACCTCCTCCAAGAGTTCCTGGTCGGAGGCTGAGGACGAGCCGGCGTCCGAGGAATGGACGTAGACGTGCGAGTAGCCGCGCAGTGAGATCTCCACATCGCCCTCGCGAAGCTTCGCCCGCGCGCGCTCCATCAAGCCTGTCATGCCGGGCGGGATGTCTGCATCGATGAGCATGTCGGCCAAGCGAGCGAGCCACACGTCGCGATCGAGCCGGCCGGGGTCGCCAAAGAGCGCCTCGCGGAACATGCCCAGCGTCGACAGGAGCTGGTCCTTGGAGTCGCGGCGCGCCTTGGCCAGGCCATCGGCGGCGACGTATTTCGATTCGACGATCGAAATGACCACCCGAACGCCCTCCTCCCGCTCCTCGACGTTGAGCGCGAGGATGTCGGCGATGCGGCTTTCCGGCTGCGAAAGCCAGCTCGCGTAGTCGTCGAGTAGGAAGTAGGCCGTCAATAGCTGGCCCCCGCCCGCGGCGGCCTTGAACTCCTCGGCGAGCAAGTGGCGGCTGAGGACCAAGCCAATCATCTCGCCCGCGGAGATGCCGCGCTTGGCGGCACGCAGCACGATGTCCCCAGAGACCGAGAGCGCATCGCGCTTTGCCTTCTCGGCGGCGCCCTGGATCTCGGCCGCGTCAAGCTGCAAATTCAACTCATCCAGGCGACGGCGCACCAGCACGCCCAGCAGCCGCAGCTCGGAGGTCGAGCTCACAATCATGTTTCGGCCGTTGGTGGAGCCGCGGCGGTAGCGCACGACGGTGATGCCGTTGTGCTGGAGCTGGCGCTTGTCGAGCAACTCGTCGTAGGTGGCGACCCATTCGGCCAGATCGTGCGCGTCTTTGATCATCCCCGCCAAGGCGGGGCTCTGCAGGGAGATCCGCCGCGCCGGCAAGAATCGCTCATCGGGCAACGCGTCGGTCTGCCGGCAGACAGCGGCGACGCCGGACACGTAGGCCCAGCCGGAGGCTGTCTGCCAGGGGCAAGCCAGGAACGTGGTCGATTTGAGCTCGTTCTCGCCCGAGACGCTGCGATAGGACCAGCGCGAGGGAGCGTGCTCGAGGTTCGGCCGGTCGTTCGACCAAGGAACCGGGAGCCATTCGGCCTGAGCCGCGCGTGCGACCACGTCATGCAGGAAGGCCACGTCGAAGGCTTTGAAGCCTTGGGCGCTCTCGCCGGGAGTGGCCGAGATCGGCGTCACCGAGATGCGCAGCTTCGAGATGAAGTTGTCGCT
>Ga0075366_10000867_pt1 | contig 14594 bp, 13 predicted proteins | sample EndMethybrTD3031_FD_72351 | JGI IMG/M metagenome (GOLD analysis project Ga0075366, IMG submission 72351) | Populus endosphere microbial communities from Tennessee, USA - Endosphere MetaG P. TD hybrid TD303-1 | ecosystem: Host-associated > Plants > Roots > Endosphere | place: USA: Tennessee...
ATTAAAAAAAATTTCTTTTTCAATAAATCATTTTTTAGCTTTGGTTGAACCAGAAACCAACACAATGACGACATTCGAAAACATCGCCTTATCGTTTCCACAACTAGACTTAAAAGCGCAGCAATCCACAAAGGGAGGCTATGGCGAGGACTCGGGACCGCCCCCCGACACGAGTAACCAGCCGATTACTGACCCTAACGACCCAAACTACCTTTGGTACTGGACTGGATCCAATGATCCCGACTACGATCCTGATCCCGACACTGTATGGGCTGATTTTACCGATGCGGACGCAAACGAAAACGATCCCAATTATCTCTGGGACGTATACGGCATCCCTCCGGAAGAGGCTGGAGGTGGTCTGGGCTCTTACGTATCGCAAAGCACCGGAGGCAACACCGTTTTCGGCGGCAGGGACATCAGTGGAAACTGGGATTTTTTCAACAATACGTACAATTCGTATTTTCACATACCCCAAACCACGACAAATGATCCAAATCAGGTGACACCCCTGCGTAGCCATTCTGACGAGCTTTATAAGTTCATACATGGCACGTATCCCTCGGCGTCTGCAGACCCGTATGAAAATTCCGACAATGACCCGAACTATGAAAATAATGACGCCTACTGGGCTTTTGCGGATCCAGCAGAAGGTGAGGACGTCCTCGGCTCATTGGTATCCTTGGTGAACGACCCCGCCAACAGTTCAAACACAGACCTCCAAGATATGGTTGGCGACATATTTAGTACGCCGCTAAACGACGTAAGCAACGATAGTCCGTATGTATTTTATGAAGACACCGAGGTTTATTTTGTTCAACCACCCGACAGCGACAATGAATGGTTCTCGTATAGCACTGACATAGGAACGGACGTGCCACAAACACCAAATCAGACCCCCGAGCCGATCTATAGAACGGATGGTTCTGGAGTGAGCGTAAGTTTTGACAATGGGCAAAACTGGTATGTGGTTAACATGCCGCAGGTAAACATCACCGCTACCCCTATACATCATACTGTTTTAACGAGGTACGATGGCACTCAGTTTCAAGAACAGAGCTACGACAACGGGAAGACTTGGGTATCGCATCGATTTAATATCCCACCGCCAAACTACAACAATCCACCCACACCATCCTCTTCGAGCACCATAAGCAGCCACTTAGGTCAACTCTCTGCGGCAATGGAAAGCCAAAAGGGGGGCGCGGGCACCGTATCTACCGGTAAGGGCGACTTCGGCGGTGTGTCGTACGGTACATTTCAGCTTTCTTCGAAACAGGGTTCCGTTCAGAGTTTCCTAAAGCATCAGGGCAGTCAGTATGCTAGCCAATTTGCTGGGCTAACTGCTGGATCGAAAGAATTTACAGCTGTTTGGAAGTCAATTGCGGCGTCAGACCCGATCGGGTTCGAACAGGCACAATTCAACTATGCGAAGGCAAACTATTACGACGTGTCCCGAGATTTCATTGAAACCAGGACGGGAATTGACGTGAATACTCGCTCGGAGGCAGTACAGCAGCTTATCTTCGCCACATCCATTCAGTTCGGGGCGCAGTCCCGCATCTTTACAAGAGCTCTGGGACAGATGGCCTCAGGTCTGTCAGATAAAGAGATAATTGACAGGATAATCAACATGAAGGAACAACGCTATCCGGCTGACCCGAGCAAACTTTTGTTTTTCAAAAATTCATCTTCCGATTGGACCGCGGGGTTGCTTGCCAGGTTTGAAAGGGAGCGCCGCCAATTATATTATAAACTTGCGCATCCTTAATATATGAATATCAAGTTATTCAAGTGCTTATTTGTCTTATTGTTTTTCGGCATTTTTCAGGTCTTAGCTCAAAAAAAACCGATAGGAGGGATATTCTCCAGCCCGTTCGGTGAGTTTACTGTCGGCATAAAGGATCATACTATTAGCGGAAGGTACCTATATCAAGATCAATACGACAAAGAAACTCACGTATACCTCCACCAGGAGTACTTTTACTTTTACGGAAAGGTTACCCCCGGAGAAGACCATCATTATGATGTACTGGTGACGACTATAGGTTTTGACGAACCGCCCGTAAGGGGAATGATTGACTTTTCGAAGAACGCAGACAAGATTAGAGTGCAACTGGAAAAGGAACCCCCAACAGGAGTTGAGTTTGGTATAACGCTGGAGAGTAAGAACAATGTTTTTTCAAGCACGACGTCCTTAAAAATTATCGAGATTGGTGTCATTAAGGCAAAGAAAGCTACCCTATATGACTACGACGGCACTACTTTTAAGCCGAAAAAAGGCTACTTGGTTCTCGCTGATGACGTTGCGGTGATTGGCACTTCTGGGGCGTATTCAAAAGTATTGTACAAAAGTCCGAGCACGGGAAAAACGACACAGTATTTCGTTTTAACATCCGACCTTTACTTGGGGGATCCGGCTTTGTGGTTCAAAAAAAGCACAACGAAATAATAAAGCCGCTCATAATGAGCGGCTTCCTGTTGTATCAAACTGTTTAATAATGCTTTTCAGCATTCTTAATTTCTTTGGCGATATGGCACAAGTTGTCGTCTCCCAACGCGAGATCGTTGAAGTATCAACTCCGACCAGTTCTGCAAAACATTCTCGTGTCCAGCCGTTACAATGCCGCATGTAGGTTATCTTTCCCGCAATTGTTTCCATGTCATGCACAAAGGGATAATACCCCAAGTATGTAAATATGCTCGGATAGTGCGAGTCCTGCGGGTGTGCCCGATTGTTTTCCCAGTAAGTAATCGTGTCTTCCGATACACCTATGATGAGCGCAACATCCTTTTGCAACTGCCCGTTCTCAATACGCTTCCTTCTAATATGCTCCCCGAGCGTTTGCGGATTCTGCGCGTATTGCTTTGTATGCGGTTTTTGCACTATCTTGCGGTATGCGTAAAAAGGCAACGGAAACATGTCCGTGCGGCTATTATAACCACCCAGAGAAGGAATGCATCTGTCCGCCGGGCATGGTACAGAAGTATCTGAGTAAAATATCGGGCCCATTGCTTGACCGGATTGATTTGCATGTTGAAGTAACCCCGGTAAACTTTAACGAACTGGCATCGGACCGATTAGCCGAGAAAAGTGAACTGATCCGTGAACGGGTGATGAAAGCCCGCGATGTGCAGTCTGAGCGCTTTGGCAATAAGCCCGACCTGCATGCCAACGCGCAAATGAGCCCGCAAATGGTACGTGATATTTGTAAGATTGATAACGCCGGGCAAATACTGCTGAAGAAAGCCATGGAAAAACTGGGCCTCAGCGCCCGCGCTTACGACCGTATCCTAAAAGTTGCCCGCACCATTGCCGACCTTGCCGGCACCGACGAAATATTATTAGAACACCTGGCCGAAGCCATACATTTTAGAAGTTTGGACAGAGAGGGTTGGGCTGGGTAAGGGTTGTGTGTTCATGTTCACGCAAACGCGAACATGATGAACACGCGATGAACAAGCCCTTTAACGGATAATTTATCATCTAATTAGATATGAAAATACGAAAGCCCCTTCTTCTTGTGGTTTTAATTGCTATCATTAGTTTTTCTGTAAATGCACAGGTTAAATCTGCAAGCGGTGTTTATGAAAGCCCCTTTGGTAAATTTACTATAGGTATAAGTAACGGCATACTGACAGGATTTTATGAAAATTACGGGAGTTGGGATAGTGAACTGAAAACGTATATGCGGCAGGATGTATTTTACATTTACGGAACAACTCGAAATGGTATAAACTACGACATTATCTCCGGGACACCGGGTTTTCCGGGGGAAAACATGAAAGGTAAATTATCATTTGAGGTCAAAGAAACAAGGTTTAAGATTAGGTTAAATGATGTGCCACCTACAGGATGCGGTTTTGACATTAGTGAGGATTCGGAAAAGAATTATTTCCCTTTAAAGGATACATTATCTATTATTGGTGTGGCTTATATTAAATCCCGGAAAGCCCCCTTATACACCTATGAAAATGGTACTTTTAGTCAGAAAAAAGCATATTTAGTTTATGCTGATAAGGTATTAATAAAGGTAAGAAAAGGCTTGTATACTAAAATTGGATATAGAATACTTAATACAAATAGATACAAAGATTATTGGCTAAGAACAACCGACCTACAAGATCCAAGCCCTACTTTATGGGGTGATTTTTAAGCTTTACCTAATAGGGTATCCGATTTTATAACACGGTTTGATACCAGCTTACCACCTTAATAAATAAACCCTTACTACTGTTGCTGTTGTTGTTGGATCATCTCCATATACCGCTGGTAGCTGTTCTTAGAGAAATCGGGGGCGGGGTGCTTAATTACCGGCTCATCAAAAATCTCCTGTATCTCGCCGTTTGATGCGGGGTTGTCTTTATTATACCCTACCGATACCGCTACCTCCAGCCTATGGCTGTAAGGGCCTTTATAAGTGCCTTTAACGGGCGAGCAATCCGAGAAATTGCGGCCTACGGCCAGGCGTACATGGGTTTCGTTGGCAACTACGTTATTAGTAGGGTCAATGCCCAGCCAGCCGTAATCGGGCAGATAGGCTTCGGCCCAGGCGTGGGTGGCGCCTTCGCCGCGCATACCGTTGTGGTTGGGGCAAATATAACCGCTTACATACCGGGCTGGTATATTGATCAGGCGCAGCATCACCATTAACAGGTGGGCAAAATCCTGGCAAACACCAGCCTTTAATTTCCATATGTCATCCAGCGTGCTTTCAACAGTGGTTACACCTTTTATGTATTCAAAGTTATTGTAAACATACTGGCAAAACCGCAGGATGGCCTGGTAAGGGGTATCCTCTTTTTTTAATTCCTTATTTACAATAGCCCGTAGTTCGGTTTGCCCGTCAAAATATTCTTGCTTCAAAAAATCAATGTAAGGCACAATGTAGCGCAGGCGCTCGTAATCCTGCCATTGCTGTTCGGGAAAAATATCCGTTACCGGTAAAGGGCGGTGTTTGGTGTTTACCCAAATTTGCGAATTAATAATTAGCTGGCTATGTGGGTCGCGGTGGGTAAAGCTGCCCACCTGGTTGCCATAATAATCAACAAAAGTATCCACCACCGGGTCGCCGGTTATAGTTAGTTCCTGCTTCAGCACTTCCTGGAAATCGTCTTGTATCGGGTACAAAATAATCTGGTTGGCGCTATCGCGCACCAAACCTTCATAAGTATATTTAGTAACGTGCTGTATTTTAAATTCGGGCATAATGCTGTATTAAAATAAAAATGTACGATCAGGAGTTGGCAAAATAATTTTCGTTCAGGGCATTGCCAATGCCGTATAATTCCTGCCTTATTTGGGTAAGATAGGTATGCAACCCTTCCTGCCTGATGCTGTTTACCGAACTATACTTTATCCGGCTTTGCAGCCGGCCTATCTGGAACGACATTTTGCGGAAATCCTCGCGCTCGTGATCGCCTTTCAACCTGTCAAAATACCGCTGAATATGGTTTACCGCGTAAATAACCGAACGGGGAAAATCGTTATTCAAAGCCACCTGTTCTAAAACATTTTTAGCTTCAAAACCCGAGCGGTAGGTTTTCAGATACAACTCATATCCACCAATAGATAATAGTAAATGTTTCCAATAAGTGGTATCGGTTAGTAGGTCGGGGTTATCATTCAATGTGCCAAACTTGGTATCTAAAATATCTACCGACTGTATGGCCCTTTCCAGGTACTTTCCAATATTCATAAAGCTTCGGCCTTCGCCACGTTCCATGGTTATTTCTACCGTACCATAATAAAGCATCACCTGCTTAATTAAGATATCTAAAGTACTAATAGGGTCTTCGCGCTGTAACAGGCGTTCAAGTTTAGCGTCCTTCACAGTATGGTAGTATTCGTTCAGGCATTGCCATAAATCTTTGGTAATATGCTCCTGCACGCCGCGGGCATTTTCACGCGCAAGGGTAATGATATTAAGAACAGAGTTTTGATTGTCTTTTGATGTGATCATGTGTTTCAGCACCGAGCGGCTATCATTACCCAGCTTTTCTATGGTTTCTTCATCATCCGCGCCACCATAAAGCCGGATAACGGGTTCCCAGGTAAATTCCTGTACCGAATCCTGGGACGATGCGTAATTGATCTTCAACATGCGCAACAACCCATCGCTACGTTCAACATAACGGCTACTCCAATATAAACTTGCGGCTACTCTACTTAACATTCTTTCTTAATTCGGATTTCGTCCGTCAGCTGACGGATCGATTTCGGATTTATAATATTCATTTGCACATCTGCATATTAACGAATTTGCACATTTAATCTCCCAGCACCCACGTATCCTTACTCCCGCCCCCTTGCGAACTATTTACCACCAGCGACCCTTCTTTTAGTGCCACACGGGTTAAACCGCCCGGTACTATTTCAATACCATGCGGGCCGCAGAGGGCATAAGGCCTTAAATCGATACGCCGCGGGGCCAGTTCGCCCTGGATATAGCATGGCGATGCCGAAAGGCTGATAGTTGGCTGCGCGATAAAATTGCGCGGGGCCTTTAATATCTGGTTCTTATACTCATCTATCTCCTCCTCGGTTGATGCATGGCCCATCAACATCCCGTAACCGCCGCTTTCGTTGGTTTTTTTCACCACCATTTTGTTCATATTGGCAAACACGTATTCTTTTTCGTCGGCATTACCTAATTGATAGGTGGGCACGTTTTTCAGGATAGGTTCTTCGTTCAGGTAATATTTGATCATGGCCGGTACATAAACATATACCGCCTTATCATCAGCCACGCCGTTTCCAATAGCATTCACAATGGCTACGTTCCCTTTACGGTAAGCGCCCATTAAGCCGGCCACACCCAGCATACTGGACGGGTTAAACACCAGTGGATCAAGGTACTCGTCATCCACCCGGCGATAGATCACATCTACCTGTTGTAGGCCGTTGGTGGTTTTCATATATACCTTGTGGTTATCTACTACCAAATCGCGGCCTTCTACCAATTCCACACCCATCAGACGGGCCAGTGTAGTATGCTCAAAATAAGCCGAATTGTATATCCCCGGACTTAACAATACAATAGTAGGGTTGCTAACCGGCCGTGGCGAAAGCGCCAACAAGTTTTTATATAGCAGCGCCGGATATTCAGTAACACTGCGCACATTGCATTGCGGCAACAGGTCGGGGAACAGGCGTTTGGTGATCTCGCGGTTCTCCAGCATATAACTTACACCCGATGGGGTACGCAGGTTATCTTCCAGCACATAAAACGTCCCGTCAAAATCGCGGATCAAATCTATACCGGCAATATGCACATAAACATCGTAAGGTACCTGTAGCTGGTACATCTCGCGCAAAAAATGCGGGCACGAGTAAATGATATCTATCGGGACTATACCATCCTTAATAATAAACTGGTTGTGATAAACGTCTTTCAAAAAAAGGTTCAGCGCGGTTAGGCGTTGCTTAATGCCTTTTTCTACAAATGCCCATTCGGCCGCTGTAATAATACGGGGAATAATATCGAATGGGAATATCTTTTCGATACCCTCGCCGCTGTTATATACCGTAAAGGTGATGCCCTGGCTCATGAAAAGACGTTTGGCCAGTTCTTCTTTCTTATTCAGATCCTCGGGCGATTCAAGCGATAAGTAATTAATTACTTTACTATAATGCTCCCGAATATTAGAATCAGCGCCAAACATTTCGTCCCAAACACCATCAATAGGGTTGTACTTATTAAAATAGCCTGATTCCTGCATACAATAAACCTCGTTTTTATAAATTTATCGTAATTTATGAAGTGTTTTTAATAAAATCTACAAAAAATCAATAAATATTTTTCAAATTTCATTAAAAACAGGTAATATTAAAATAAAAAAGCAGATCGGTGGAATAAATCCATTCCAGATCTGCTTTTTCAGTGGGACAAGATTGCCCTAAGCGTTCAAAACAACGCTCGCCATCTATTTTATTTTTCCACTGCCGAGAATATCTCTAACAGCACGTTCCATTTATAGTTTTTATCTACCTCCCAAATGCGTACATAGTTATAGGCGCTTACAATATTCCCCTTTTTTATGCGTGCAGTACCATAACTATAAGCCAAATCGTTACTGGTTGCACGGCCGGCATTAACAGTTTCGGCGCTAATAGTTATAGCTTCGTTGTCTAAAAATTTCAGGGTTTTATCTACGCCTATTATTGGATCAAAACCCGGGAAATAATAACGCCCTTCAGGACTTAAAAACTCCTTATAAGTACCCAGGGTTGATTTGCTTAACGCGTAATTAAACATCTTATCGTTATCCAGGATAACTTTTTTTCCATTGAATGGATCTTTGCTTGGTGCTTTATGCTTAGCTGTATCAGGCTCTTTAAAATCAGTCAAAATTTCGCCCTCAGGCTCCGGGTGTTGTATGCCAAGGTCTATCAATAATTTCAAACCCGTTTCGCCATCATTATGCCATATAGAAACATAATCGCCATACACTTTGTCGTCTTCTGTTTTGCCATTTTGATAAACATAGGGGCCTGCTGTAAAAGCCAGGTCGCCATTAGCCGATATGCGTGCGAACTTAGGCTTCCAGGTTAGTGAACCCGGTTGCTTATCTATGCTGCCGTAAAATTCGGTGATTAATTTAGCATCGGGTTTAAACACAATGCCCGCAGGGTCGGCTACAGCTAAAAAACCTTCTTTAATACCTTTGCGGGCAACCAGTTTGTTAAAACTTTCTTCGGCTGATATTACAGATTGTACTTTGGCTATGGGGGCGGTTTGCGCTAATGCTATGCAACTATAAACGGTTACTAAAGCTGCAGTTAATGAGAGTCGTTTCATTTTAAAGGATAAGTTTGTTCTTTTTATAAGCATTGAATGTAAATGATACGGCATAATTTGGCCGGACGAATGCTTGTGTTTTGTTTTTAAATAGATTTATGTGGCAATTTAATAATAAATATTAAGCTGCAAATGTTAATGTAAAAAAGCAGCAGGTATCCCCGGCATGTTAACAAAACCCGGCTACACTTGTTTGCAGTTAGTCCATTTTACATTGTTTTTAAAACGATGGATACCCCGGTTTATTTCGTTTTGCAACAGTTTTGTTGTTGGTACAACTACCAGATTGCTTAATTTAAAATAGCGGGTATTTAGCTAACACCCTATTAATGCGATTTTGAAACAGACAAGCTTTATAATTTATTCCAGGTGGTGCCTTCTTTACTATCTTTTAACTGGAAACCTATTTTTTGCAGGCCATCGCGTATTTTATCAGATGTGGCATAATCGCTGTTTCGTTTAGCTTCGCCCCGCAGGTCAACTATCATATCCATTACTTTAGGCAGATCATCGTTAGCGGCTATCTCGTCTTTCAGGCCAAGCACGTCCAGTATAAAACTGTTCATAGTGTCCTTTAGCAGTTGCAAATTAGTAGTATCAATATTTAGTTTACCATCGTGTACAGAGTTGATGATACGCGACGCTTCAAACAGTTCGGCAATCAGTACTGGACTGTTAAAATCATCGTTCATCGCTTCGTAGCAGCGCTGGCGCAATGCGGCAATATCCGTTTCGTTCGTAGCCGATGCTTTCAATCCGTCCAACAGGCCAAAGGCATTCATCAGGCGTTTAAAACCTTTTTCTGATGCTTCCATGGCTTCGTTACCAAAATCCAGCGTACTGCGATAGTGCGCCTGCAGCATAAAAAAGCGTGTAGCCATAGGGCTATACGGCTTATTCAGGATTTTATTATTGCCGGTAAAAAGTTCGTATGGCAGGAAGCTATTCCCTAACGACTTAGACATTTTTTGCCCGTTCACTGTTAGCATATTGGTATGTATCCAGTAATTAGCCGGATTTTCGCCGCAACTGGCCACGTTTTGCGCAATCTCGTTAGTGTGGTGGGTTGGCACCAAATCAATACCCCCGCCATGGATATCAAACTTATGGCCCAGGTATTTACTGCTCATGGCCGAGCATTCCAAATGCCAGCCGGGAAAACCCACTCCCCATGGCGATGGCCATTTCATCAGGTGCTCGGGTTTAGCTTTTATCCACAAGGCAAAATCAAGGCTGCCGCGTTTTTCGTCCTGGCCGCCTAAGGTACGTGTATTGGTTAGCAGGTCTTCCAGCTTACGGCCGTTCAAAATGCCATAATCCTGTGTTTTATTGTATTTTTCAACGTCAAAGTAAATAGAACCATCAACCTCATAAGCATAGCCACGCGCTAATATTTCCTTTACTAATTCAATCTGCTCTATCACATGGCCTGTTGCTGTTGGCTCAATGCTTGGCGGTAGAATATTCAGCTCGCGCATTACATCATGGAAACCAATAGTGTAGCGTTGCACAATTTCCATCGGCTCCAATTGTTCCAGCTTGGCTTTTTTACCAATTTTGTCTTCGCCCTCATCGGCATCGCCCTCCAGGTGCCCGGCATCGGTTATATTACGCACATAGCGTACCTTATAACCAATATGGGTTAGGTAACGAAAGATCAGGTCGAACGAAATGTAGGTGCGGCAATTACCCATGTGGGCATCACTATATACGGTAGGGCCGCAAACATACATGCCCACATTTGGGGGGTTAAGCGGCTTAAATAATTCTTTAGTACGGGTTAAAGTGTTGTAAACAAATACATTTTGTTCCATGGGGCAAACTTACGATTTTTTCCCGCCTCGGCTAAATATCACCGGGCGTAGCCAATAAAATTGAATTGCTATGATATTGGGTTAATCACGGTCCCTGCTCAACTTAGTAAACTGTAGCGGATTTTCGTTCAGTTCGGCAGTTTCGCGGCGATGTTTTACAATATGTATAGCGGTAAACAAAGCCTCGCGGAAGGATACCTCCGACGCTTTATCCTGCCCGGCAATATCATAAGCGGTACCATGATCTGGCGATGTGCGTACAAAGCTTAATCCCGCCGTATAATTCACGCCCGATTCAAACGAGATCTGCTTAAACGGGATAAGGCCCTGATCATGATACATGGCCAATACCGCATCAAACTTGGTATAAGTAGCATTAGCAAAAAAACCATCGGCAGGATACGGGCCCATGGCCAGTATGCCGGCGGCACGGGCTTCTTCCAGCGCAGGTGCAATAATGGTTTGCTCCTCATCGCCAATTAGTCCGTTATCCCCGGCGTGGGGGTTTAAGCCCAGCACTGCTATTTTTGGCTTCCGGATCCAGAAATCGTTTTTTAAACTGGCGTTCATCAGTTTTAGCTTGCCTAATATCTTTTCGGCGGTAATGGCCTGGGGTATTTTTGAAACAGGGATATGGCCGGTAACTACACCAACACGCAGGGTATCGCTCACCAAAAACATTAGCGATTCAGCGGCATTATCACGTTCCTGTAAATACTCGGTATGCCCGGGAAATTTAAAGGTATCACTCTGGATATTCTCTTTATTTATTGGCGCGGTAACTAAAGCATCAATCTGGCCGCTCAGCAAATCAGTAGTCGCACGTTCTAACGATAATAGCGCGTACTTGCCACCTGTTTCATTACTTTGGCCAAGGTCTATCTTCACGTCTTCTTCCCAGCAATTTATCATATTAGCTTTGCGGTGAATTGCCTGCGACGGCTCGGCAATGACGTTAAAATTCATGTCCTGCACGCTTAAAGCGCGGCGGTGGAAGGAAGCCACTTTGGTATGCCCGTAAACAATAGGGGTGCAATAATCCATTATGGCCGCGTCGGCCAGGGTTTTAATAATGATCTCCAGGCCAATGCCGTTAACATCGCCAATACTGATCCCTATTTTAATTTTCTCGCTCATGATGATATGATAGATTTCAGTCTTACAGACTTCTCAATCACGCAAATTAAAACAATTCGGCCTTAAATTCCTGAATAAACGTCAAATATGACTTAATTTGCGTAAATATCTGTAACTGCATGTCTCTGGTTAGCGCAAAAAAGCATCTTGGTCAACACTTTTTAACCGACAAAAATATTGCCGCAAAAATTGTGGATAGCCTGCAATACGAAGGTAAATATACCCGTGTGCTGGAAGTTGGCCCGGGCATGGGTGTGCTGTCAGACTTCCTGCTGCAAAAACCTGATCTGGAAACTTTCCTGATAGATATCGATACAGAATCGTACCAATACCTGCAAAAGAAGTACCCACAGCTGGGCGAACGGCTGATCAATGATGACTTCCTGGAAATGGATTTCAGCAAGGTCTCCGACGGACCGTTTGGCATTATCGGCAATTTCCCTTATAACATATCATCGCAAATACTTTTTAAGGTGTTAGATAACCGCGATAAAGTGGTTGAAGTAGTAGGCATGTTCCAAAAGGAAGTAGCCGAGCGCTGCGCCGTGAAGCCGGGCAGTAAAGAGTATGGCATATTGAGCGTATTCTTACAAGCCTATTATAAAGTTGAGTACCTGTTTACCGTAAAAGCGGGGGTATTCAATCCGCCGCCTAAGGTATTATCGGCAGTTATTCGCTTAACGCGAAACGAAACCCAAAAGCTGGACTGCGACGAGAAACTATTCTGGCAGGTAGTAAAGGCCGGGTTTAACCAGCGCCGTAAAACCTTGCGCAACGCGGTATCATCCCTCATCAACAAAGAAAAAATGATCGACGAGCCCATGCTTGACCTGCGTGCCGAGCGGTTAAGCGTTGCCGATTTTGTGCTGTTGACTAATAAAATTGCGGCGGCGAGATGAAAGCGTGGTATACGTTATCAATATTTTTATTATGCGCTGTCTGCACTTTAGCGCAGGACAAGGCGCTTAAAAGAAGTAAAATTATTACCTGTAAAAAGGTATATATGTATTACCATGGTAACACCGGTGGCGACATCGCAAAAACGATCACCGATAGTTTATTAATTCCAATAGTGTCTGATAAATATCCTGCGTTAAAGCATGCTTTGTCCGAGGAGCATTTAGTTAATGATGAACCTATAATTAATAACGTTAAACGATATGAATCAGATGGAACCGGCATTACCTCATTGGACTATGAGGTTACTTTTGAGAATAAAGACATTATTTCTATACATTTATTTTATGAAAGTATGGGCGCTCACCCAAGCGAATACCAGGAATGGTATACTTATAACATTCATACCGGCAAGCTTTATCCTATCAGTAATGAGATTAATCAAACTGGCTTAAAGTGGATATTTCAAACTTATAAGGCAAATTATCATAAAGCAATTAATCAGGATCAGCGTTGGCGGACAAAAGAAGATGAAGATTACAAAAAGGATGAAGCCGAAGAAAAGTTGTATTATGATGACTTAAGACATTCAATTGACAGCCTTAGTTTTAAAGAAATGTTTGCCAATTGGGCTTTTACGGCTAAAGGTGTACTGTTTATTACAGAATATGTTTTGCCTCATGCACGCCAATCGTATGAACCGGGCCGCGCCTGGGAAGTACCTTATGCTAAACTTCGTCCATACAAAAAGCCAACCGCAATTGTTGTTAAATAGCTATAATTTGCGCCGTCGATTCTAATTCCTTCACTCTTGCTGCAACACGTTTAATAAACAGATAATTGGTAGCCCCGCCAATTACGCCGCCTATTATGGGCACTAACCTTTCCGCCGTGCGTGTACCCAGCATTAATAATAACTTTTCGGCAACATTTTCCATTATGGTTTTGGTGAGGGCTACTCCGGCTTCTACTTTTAACGAGGTAGCGATCATAGTCATAAACTCTTCGAACCCGAAGTTATAACTGCCCTTATTATGATACATAATAGCCATAGTTACCCGAAATTGCTGAGTGATGAGGTTTACCATATCAATCGGTACACCTATCAGCATGGTAAACATGCCCCCGCTGCCCGATACAACGCCCGAGGTAGCTGCCACAATGGCGCATTGCTCAATGTACTTGTCCAGTCCCATTTTATCTACGCCTTTTTTAATGCTGAACTGGTCTATGCGGTCAAATATCTGCTTAAAGCCTTCGCCCGACAGGCTGGTGATCTGTTGTTTTAGCGCGGCGCTTATTTGTTTGTATTTGAATGGCTTCATAGTAATGTGCTTTGTTGTGGAGTATAGTGCTATTTACGTGCCAAGTTATTTTGTAGGTTTGTACAAATTGCTTTCAAATTGAAAAACAACATCCTAATTGTAGACGATATACACCTGATATTTATTGAACAGGCCGAAGCGCTGGGCTATACCTGTGATTATCGCCCGGATATAAAACCGGCTGAAGCATTAAGCATTATTGATGGGTATGCCGGGCTTCTTATCCGTTCCAAATTTCAAGTCGATAAAGCTGTGCTGGATACGGCCACCAACCTGCGTTTTATTTGCAGGGCTGGGGCTGGCATGGATAACATAGACGAGGGTTATGCCAGGAGCAAAGGAATTGAACTGCTAAATGCCCCCGAGGGGAATTCGGATGCTGTTGGTGAACATGCTATTGGGATGCTGCTTGCACTGATGAATAACTTTAACCGTGCCGATGCCGAAGTACGGGCCGGCGAATGGAGGCGTGAAGCTAATCGCGGGTTTGAATTAAAAGGAAAAACGGTAGGCATTATTGGTTATGGCCACATGGGGCAAAGCTTTGCCCGTAAACTAAGCGGCTTTGAAGTAAATGTAATTGCTTATGATAAATACCGCACCGGCTTTAGCGACCGCTA
>Ga0075366_10000868_pt1 | contig 14584 bp, 16 predicted proteins | sample EndMethybrTD3031_FD_72351 | JGI IMG/M metagenome (GOLD analysis project Ga0075366, IMG submission 72351) | Populus endosphere microbial communities from Tennessee, USA - Endosphere MetaG P. TD hybrid TD303-1 | ecosystem: Host-associated > Plants > Roots > Endosphere | place: USA: Tennessee...
GCCGGGTTGTTGCCGCCCGTCGGCGCCTGCGAGCCGAAGATCTCGATCATGCCGATCACGGTGCCGAGCAGCCCGAGCAGCGGGGCGGCCGAGGCGATCGTGCCGAGCGTGTTCAGGTAGCGCTCGAGGCGGTGCACCGCGGCGCGACCGGCCGATTCGAAGGCCATGCGCAGTTGTTCGTCGTTGATGCGCGGGTCGGCGACGACCGCCCGCACCCCGGCCGCAAGCACGCCGCCGAGCACGGAGTTCGCCGCCAGCTTGTTGACCACGTCGGCCGAGGGCAGGCTCGCGCGCGTCACCGAGATCACCTCGTCGAGCAGGCGGGGCGGCGCGACACGCGCGGCGCGCAGGCTGCTGAACCTTTCGATGACGAGCGCCAGGGCGATGATGGAGCAGATGAGCAGCGGCCAGATCGGCCAGCCGGCGGCTTGTATGATCGAAAACAATCCGGCCCTTTCCGAGGCGTGGTCCTGAGAGGTGCGCGCGATTATGGCCCCAACCTCCGCGGCCTCCGAGGTCTCGTGCAGCGGTCCTGCCGCGTCCGCGCCACAGGGTGTGCGGAGGCCCGCACGACAATCCACCGGCGCTGTGGACAACATTGTGGGAAACCATGGTGCAGCGCATCCAGATCCGCGCCAATGCATGCTCTGCGCTGGATTGCTCAAAATTTCGGCAGTGAGAAAGCCTTGAAAATCAACCACTTGCACGATCATGACAAGACTGTGACGGGGCTGGTGCCGCGCCAGGCCTTGTTTGGCGCGCTTGTGGAGTTCTCGACCCGCGCCAATCCTCGCTTTGCGCATGGGTGAGGGCCTTCGAAGCCTGCCGCCGCGACAGGTCTGGGGCGTCGCGGCGCTCGTGCAGGCCGCCGCCGACGCTCTGGCGGCACGCTTCTCCGCCTGCACCGTGCAGGGCGAACTCTCGGCCTTCCTGCGCGCTGCGAGCGGCCATTGTTACTTCACGCTGAAGGACGCCGAGGGCGCGCCGGTGCTGCTGAAGTGCGCGATGTTCCGGCGTGCCGCGAGCCTGCTCGACTTCGTGCCGCAGGACGGCCAGCGTGTCGAACTGCGCGGGCGGCTCGCGGTGTACGAGCCGCGCGGCGAACTGCAGTTCGTCGTCGAGGCGATGCGCCGCGCGGGCGACGGCCCGCTCTACGAACGGTTCCTGCGCCTGAAGGCCCAGCTCGAGGCGCAAGGACTCTTCGATCCGTCGCGCAAGCGGCCGATCGCGGCGTTTCCGCGCACGCTCGGCGTGATCACCTCGCTCGGCGGCGCGGCGCTGCACGACGTGCTGACCACGCTGGCGCGGCGCAGTCCGAACGTGCGCGTGGTGGTGTACCCGAGCCCGGTGCAGGGCAGCGACGCCCCGCCGGCGCTGGTGCAGGCGCTCGGTGCCGCCGCGCGGCACGGCGTGGCCGACACGCTGATCCTCTGCCGCGGCGGCGGCTCGCTCGAGGACCTGTGGGCCTTCAACGACGAGCGTGTCGTGCGCGCGGTCGCCGCGTCGCCGATCCCGGTGATCTGCGGCGTCGGCCACGAGACGGACGTGAGCCTCGCGGACCTCGCCGCCGACCTGCGCGCGCCGACGCCGACCGCCGCGGCCGAACTCGCCGCACCCGCGCGCCAGGCCTGCCTCGACATGCTGGACGGCCTGTCGCAACGCCTGGGGCGCCGGATCCGCCTGGTGCTCGAGCGCCAGCAGCAGCGCGTCGACAGCGCGACCCTGCGTCTGATGCGCCCCGCGGACGCGGCGCGGCGGCAGCGGCAGGGCCTCGAGCTGCTCGCGCACCGCCTCGCCGCCGCGGCCCATCGCCCGATCACGGGGCAGCAGGCGGCGCTGGATCGACTCGCCCTGCGCCTGTCGCGGTCGACGGCGATGCGGCGCCAGCGTGCTTCCCAGGACCTGGACACCCTGGCCGCACGCCTGCACGGCCTCGACCCGCGCCGCGTGCTCGCGCGGGGATACGCCTGGCTCGCCGGGCCGTCGGGCCGCGTCGTGCAGCGGGTCGCGCAGCTCGAGCCGGGCGACGAACTGCGCGCGACGATGGCCGACGGCGAAGCCGACCTGCGCGTGCTCGGCGTGCGCCCGGACCTGCTGCCCTGAGCGCGTCGCGGCGCTCGGGCAAGGGTCTTGCCCCTCTGCCTACAATCGCCGCCCAGCCCCCAACCACGCCAGAGGAAAGAGAACATGGAACACACCCTGCCGCCCCTGCCTTACCCGCACGATGCACTCGCCCCGGCGCTGAGCCGCGAGACGCTGGAATACCACCACGACAAGCACCACAACGCCTACGTCGTGAACCTGAACAACCTGCAGAAGGGCACCGAGTTCGAGGCCATGAGCCTCGAGGACATCGTCAAGAAGTCCTCCGGCGGCATCTACAACAACGCCGCGCAGATCTGGAACCACACCTTCTTCTGGAACTGCATGAAGCCGCAGGGCGGCGGCGAGCCGAAGGGCGCGCTGGCCGAGGCGATCAACAAGAAGTGGGGCAGCTACGCCGCCTTCAAGGAAGCGTTCACGAAGAGCGCGGTCGGCAACTTCGGCTCCGCCTGGACCTGGCTGGTGAAGAAGGCGGACGGCAGCGTGGACATCGTCAACATGGGTGCCGCCGGCACGCCGCTGACGACCGCCGACAAGGCGCTGCTGACCATCGACGTCTGGGAACACGCCTACTACATCGACTACCGCAACCTGCGGCCGAAGTTCGTCGAGGCCTTCCTGAGCTCGCTGGTGAACTGGGACTTCGCCGAGAAGAACTTCGCCTGAGCTCCCCGGAGTCGCATGACAAAGGCCGGTCCTGGACCGGCCTTTTCACTGATGGCAGGCGTCAGCGCGCGAACGGCGCGCCGGCGAGCTTCATGCCGGCCTTGATGCCGCGCTTGGCGAACCAGCCCTGGTTCATCTCCAGCGCGTAGCGCACCTCCTTGCGGGAGCAGTGCGAGTCGAGCGTCTGTGGCTTCATGTCCTCGATGTTGACGACCGTGCCGTCTTCGGCGAGGAAGGCGATCGACAGCGGCAGCAGCGTGTTCTTCATCCAGAAGCACTGCTGGCCCGGCACGTCGAAGACGAACAGCATGCCTTCGTTGGCGCCCATCGTCGGCCGGTTCATCAGGCCGATCGAGCGCTGCGCGGCGGTCTGCGCGACCTCGGCCTGGATGAGGTGCATGCCGGCGTTCAGCGGGAGGGTCTGCAGACGCTCCTGCCGCTCCTGCGCCATGGCCGGCGCGGTGTACAGCCAGGCCGCGGCGAGCAGCGCGAGGAGGGAAGCGGGCTTGATTTGAATCATGGGTCGCAGCAGGGGGCGCGCCTAGATTATCGCCATGTCCTTCGCCGCCGCCCTGCCGCCGGCCGCCCCCGGCGACGCTGCGCTCGAGGCGCTCGACGACCCGATCGAACTCGCCCGCTTCACGCGCTGGCGGGCGCTGCCCGACGGCCGGCGCGAGGCCACGTCGCACTGGCGCCTGTCGGGCATGCACTGCGCCGCCTGCGCCGGCCTGATCGAGGCGGCCCTGCAGCGTGTCGAGGGCGTGCTGGACGCGCAGGTCAGCGCGGTGAGCGAGCGTGCCGAGGTGCGCTGGGATCCGGGCCGCACGAGCGCGACGGCGATGCTGCGCGCGATCCGCGCAGCCGGCTACGACGCGGTGCCCGACCAGGGTGCGGACGCCCACGCGCTGCGTCGCGACGAGCATCGCCGCTCCCTGTGGCGATTGTTCGTCGCCGGCTTCTGCATGATGCAGGTGATGATGGTCGCCACGCCGCTGTACTTCGCGGCGCCGGGCGAGATGGAGGCCGACCAGCGGCACCTGCTGCAATGGGCCGCCTGGTTGCTGAGCCTGCCGGTGCTGCTGTTCGCGGCCGGCCCGTTCTTCCGCGGCGCGTGGCGCAGCGTGCGCGAGCGCCGCATCGGCATGGACGTGCCGGTCGCACTCGGCATCGCGGTGACCTTCGTTGCCAGCTCCGGCGCGACCTTCGCACCGGGCGGCGTGTTCGGTCACGAGGTCTATTTCGACTCGCTGACGATGTTCGTCTTCTTCCTGCTGTTCGGCCGACACCTCGAACTGGCGGCGCGGCAGCGGGTCGCCGCGAGCCTCGAAGGGGCGCTCGCGCGCCTGCCCGACGCGGTGCAGCGCCTGGACGCCGACGGTGCGACCGCCACCGTGGCGATCGGCCGGCTGCGCCCCGGCGACCACGTGCGCGTGCTGGCCGGCCAGGCGGTTCCGGCCGACGGCGTGCTGCTCGAAGGGGCCACCGCGGCCGACGAGGCGCTGCTGACCGGCGAGTCCGTGCCGGTCGACAAGGGGGTCGGCGACCTGCTCGTGGCCGGCAGCCTGAACCTGCGTGCGCCGGTCGTCATGCGTGTCGACCGCCTTGGCGCCGACACCCGCTACGAAGGCATCGTCGCGCTGATGCGCGGCGCCTTGACGCAGCGCCCCCGGCTCGTTCAGCAGGCCGACCGCCTCGCCGGCCCGTTTCTCTGGGCAGTGCTCGCGCTGGCGCTCGCCGGCGCGGCCGCCTGGGCCTTCGTCGATCCGTCGCGCTCGGTGTGGGTCGCCGTGTCGGTGCTGATCGTGACCTGCCCGTGCGCGCTGTCCCTCGCGGCGCCGTCGGCGCTGCTCGGCGCCGCCGGTGCGCTCGCGCGGCGCGGCGTGCTGCTGCGCCGGCTCGAGGCGATCGAGGCGCTCGCGAACGTGGATCTCGTGCTGTTCGACAAGACCGGCACCTTGACGCAGGAGCGCGTGGCGCTCGTCGCGACGCAGGCGATCGAGCCGGGCGTCGACGTCGCGACCTGGCGCGCGCGGGCCGCCACGCTCGCGGCGCTGTCCGATCACCCGCTGTCGCGCGCGCTCGCGCGGGCCGCCGGCGAGGCCGTGCCGCCGGTGTGGACTGCGGTGCGGGAGCACCCCGGGCAGGGCCTCGAAGCCTGCCTGCCCGATGGCCGCTCGGTGCGCCTGGGCCGCCGCGCCTGGGCCGGCGAGGGCGCCGGCGCCGGGCCCGCGCCGGGCAGCGCCGTCTGGCTCGGCGTCGACGGACGCCTGCTGCTGCGCTTCGACTTCGCCGAGGCGCTGCGCGACGATGCCGAAGCGGTGCTCGCGCGTCTGCGTGCCGACGGCGTGCGCATCGGCCTGCTCTCCGGCGACCTGCCGCAGCGTGTCGCGCCGCTCGCCGAACGGCTGCAGATCACCGAGGTGCATGCGGCGATGACGCCCGAATCCAAGCTCGCGGTCGTCGCGCAGGCGCAGGCCGCGGGCGAGGTCGTCGCGATGGTCGGCGACGGACTGAACGACGCGCCGGTGCTCGCGCGGGCCGACGTGTCCTTCGCCTTCGCACACGGCGCGGCGGTCGCGCAGTCGGGCGCCGACGCCGTGCTGCTGGGCAGCGGGCTCGAGGCGATCGCGCAGGCGCGCGTGCTCGCGCGCCGCACGCTGCGCGTGATCCGCCAGAACCTCGCCTGGGCCGCGGCCTACAACCTGACCTGCATCCCGCTCGCACTCGCCGGCTGGCTGCCGCCCTGGGCCGCAGGCCTCGGCATGGCGGCGAGTTCGCTGTTCGTGGTGCTCAATGCCGCGCGCCTGCTGCGCGAACCCCGGAGCTGACCGTGGAGATCCTGTACCTGCTGCTGCCGCTGTCCGTCGTGCTCGCGCTGCTCGTCATCGCGGTGTTCGCGTGGGCCCTGCGCGGCGGCCAGTTCGACGACCTCGAGCGCGAGGGCGAGCGCATCCTCGACCTCGATCAACCAAGGCCCTGAGGCTGACGCGGCATTGGTTGATGACGATCAAGCCCCTCGACGGGGCCGCTCTCGACAATTTGCCATCACCAGGCTGACGTGAATTCACAAGGAGCTTTCGATGGCCGCTAACGTACCGAGTGCCGCTTCCGGCGGGCCGGTCTACAACGACAAGGTGGTGCGCGCGTTCTCGCTCGCCGCCGTTCTGTGGGGCGTGGTGGGCATGCTGGTCGGCGTGATCATCGCCGCGCAGCTCGCCTGGCCCGAACTGAACCTCGGCATCTCGTGGCTCAGCTACGGGCGGCTGCGCCCGCTGCACACGAATGCGGTCATCTTCGCGTTCGGCGGCTGCGCGCTCTTCGCGAGCAGCTATTACGTCGTGCAGCGCACCTCGCAGGCGCGCCTGTTCGGCGGCTGGCTGCCGATGTTCACCTTCTGGGGCTGGCAGGCCGTGATCGTCGCCGCGGCGATCTCGCTGCCGCTCGGCTACACGACCGGCAAGGAATACGCCGAGCTCGAGTGGCCGATCGACCTGCTGATCGCCGTCGTGTGGGTGTCCTACGCGATCGTGTTCTTCGGCACGGTCGGCGTGCGCAAGGTGCGCCACATCTACGTCGCGAACTGGTTCTTCGGCGCGTTCATCCTCGCGGTGGCCCTGCTGCACATCGTCAACAGCGCGGAGATCCCGGTCGGCCCGATGAAGAGCTACTCGGCCTACGCCGGCGTGCAGGACGCGATGGTGCAGTGGTGGTACGGCCACAACGCGGTCGGCTTCTTCCTGACCGCGGGCTTCCTCGGGATGATGTACTACTTCATCCCGAAGCAGGCCGAGCGCCCGGTGTACTCGTATCGCCTGTCGATCGTGCACTTCTGGGCGCTGATCTTCACGTACATGTGGGCGGGCCCGCACCACCTGCACTACACCGCGCTGCCGGACTGGGCGCAGTCGATCGGGATGCTCTTCTCGCTCGTGCTGCTCGCGCCGAGCTGGGGCGGCATGATCAACGGCATCATGACCCTCTCGGGGGCGTGGCACAAGCTGCGTGACGACCCGATCCTGAAGTTCCTGATCGTCTCGCTGTCGTTCTACGGCATGTCGACCTTCGAAGGTCCGATGATGTCGATCAAGACGGTCAACGCGCTGTCGCACTACACCGACTGGACCGTCGGCCACGTGCACAGCGGCGCGCTCGGCTGGGTCGGCCTCGTGTCGATGGGCACGCTGTACTACCTGATCCCGCGCATGTTCGGCCGCACGACGATGTTCTCGACGCGCGCGATCGAGCTGCACTTCTGGGTCGCGACGATCGGCATCGTGCTCTACATCGCCGCGATGTGGATCGCCGGCGTGATGCAGGGCCTGATGTGGCGCGCGACCAATCCGGACGGCACGCTTGTCTACAGCTTCGTCGAGAGCGTGAAGGCGACCTACCCGTTCTACGTGGTGCGCCTGGCCGGCGGCCTGCTGTACCTCAGCGGCATGCTGATCATGGGCTGGAACGTCGTGAAGACCGCCACCGCCGGGCGTTACCAGCCGGTCGCGATCCCGCAGCCGGCGGCCGCCTGAGCCGAGAACAAGGAGAAACTGCGATGGCACACACGCCCGTCAAGACCTTCTCGCACGAGAAGATCGAGACCAACAACTTCCTGATGATCGTGCTGATCCTGCTCGTCGTGGCAGTGGGCGGGATCGTCGAGATCGTCCCGCTGTTCTTCCAGCGCTCCACGACGCAGCCGGTCGAAGGGCTCCAGCCCTACACCGCGCTGCAGGTGGCGGGCCGCGACGTCTATCTGCGCGAGGGTTGCTACAACTGCCACTCGCAGATGATCCGCCCGTTCCGCGCCGAGACGCTGCGCTACGGCCCGTACTCGCGTGCCGGCGAGTTCGTCTGGGATCACCCCTTCCAGTGGGGCAGCAAGCGCACCGGCCCGGATCTGCAGCGTGTCGGCGGCCGCTACAGCGACGAGTGGCACCGCATCCACATGAACAACCCGCGCGACGTCGTGCCCGAGTCGAACATGCCGGCCTACCCGTGGCTCGCCAAGAGCCCAGTGGACGCATCGTCGATCGGCGCGCACCTGAAGGGGCTGCGCACCGTCGGCGTGCCGTACACGGACGCGCAGATCGCCGGCGCGGCCGAAGAGGTCAAGGGCAAGACCGAACTCGACGCCCTGATCGCCTACCTGCAGGTGCTCGGCACCGCGGTCAAGTGAGGGAGGAGGGACCATGGATCTGAACGACCTCAGGAGTCTCGTCACCGTGGTGTCGATGGGCAGTTTCCTCGGCATCGTCTTGTGGGCCTGGTCGCGTGCGAACACCTCGCGCTTCGACGAGGCCGCCCGCCTGCCCTTCGCGGGCGAAGGAGAGCAGCTGTGAGCGACTTCTTCAGCAGCGGCTGGTCGATCTTCATCGCCGCCGTCACCGTGCTCAGCCTGATCGCCTGCCTGCTCCTGCTCGTGATGGCGAGCCGGCGCAAGGTCATGTCGAGCGACAACACGACCGGCCACGTCTGGGACGAGGACCTCGTCGAGCTGAACAACCCCCTGCCGATGTGGTGGGTGGGCCTGTTCATCATCACCGTGCTGTTCTCGGCCGCCTACCTCGTGCTCTACCCGGGCCTGGGCACGCATGCCGGATCGCTGGGCTGGAGCAGCCGCTCGCAGTACGACGCCGAGCAGGCCGCGGCGCAGAAGTCGATGGACGCGGTGGTCGGCAAGTACGCGTCGATGTCGGCCGAGCAGATCGCGCAGGAGCCGCAGGCTCTCGCGATCGGCGAGCGCCTGTTCCTGAACAACTGCGCGGCCTGCCACGGCTCCGACGCACGCGGCAGCAAGGGCTTCCCGAACCTGACCGACAGCGACTGGCTCTACGGCGGCACGCCCGAGAAGATCGAGGAGACGATCACCCAGGGCCGCCAGGGAGCGATGCCGCCGATGGCCGCGGCCGTCGGCAGCGCCGAGGATGTGAAGAACGTCGCCAACTACGTGCTGAGCCTGTCGGGCAGCCCGCACAACTCGATCGCCGCGCAGCTCGGCAAGCCCAAGTTCGCGGCCTGCGCGGCCTGCCACGGCGCGGACGGCAAGGGCACCCAGGCCCTGGGCGCGCCGAACCTGACCGACAAGGTGTGGCTGCACGGCTGGGGCGAGGACGCGGTCGTCGCGATGGTCAACGGCGGCAAGACGAACGTGATGCCGGCACAGGCCTCGCGCCTCGCGCCCTCGCAGATCCACGTGCTCGCGGCCTACGTCTGGAACCTCTCGCAGTCGGCCAAGACGGCATCGAAGTGACGGATCGATGAGCGACACCGCTTCGGCGACCTCGGCAGGCGCCGACGCCGCCGTCGAGGTGGTGTCGCTGTACCGGGCGCAGGACAAGATCTACGCCCGGGCCGTCAGCGGCTGGTTCTCCGGCTGGCGCTGGGCGCTCGTCTGGGCGACCCAGCTCTTCTTCTACGGCGTGCCGTGGTGGCAGTGGAACGGCCGGCAGGCCGTGCTGTTCGACCTCGCGGCGCGCCGCTTCTACATCGGCGGCATCGTCCTGTATCCGCAGGACCTGGTCTACCTGACCGCGCTGCTGATCGTCTCGGCCTACGGCCTGTTCCTCTTCACCGCGGTCGCCGGCCGGCTGTGGTGCGGGTTCGCGTGCCCGCAGACGGTCTACACCGAGATCTTCATGTGGGTCGAGAAGGTCTTCGAGGGCGACCGCGCGAAGCGCATGAAGCTCGACGCCGGCCCGTGGACGCTCGAGAAGCTGGGCCGCAAGGGCGGCAAGCAGGCCGCCTGGATCACGATCGGCCTGTGGACAGGCTTCACCTTCGTCGGCTACTTCACGCCGATCCGCACGCTCTGGGCCGAGGCCTTCACGCTGTCGTTCGGGCCCTGGGAGTGGTTCTGGGTGCTGTTCTACGGCTTCGCGACCTACGGCAATGCCGGCTACCTGCGCGAGCAGGTCTGCAAGTACATGTGCCCGTACGCGCGCTTCCAGAGCGCGATGTTCGACAAGGACACGATGATCATCGGCTACGACGCGACGCGCGGCGAGCCGCGCGGGTCGCGTCCGCGGGCGATGGCGCATGCCGCGCTCGCCTCGGCCGGCAAGGGCGACTGCATCGACTGCACCTTGTGCGTGCAGGTCTGCCCGACCGGCATCGACATCCGCAAGGGACTGCAGTACGAGTGCATCGGCTGCGCCGCCTGCATCGACGTCTGCGACGGCGTGATGGACAAGATGAACTACCCGCGCGGCCTGATCCGCTACGCGACGCAGAACGGCATCGCGAACGGCTGGACACGCGCGCAGATGTTCCGCCGCGTGCTGCGCCCGCGCGTGCTGATCTACACGGCGATCCTGCTCGCGATCTCGGTCGCGTTCGTCGCCAGCATCACGCTGCGCACGCCGTTCCGCGTCGACATCGTGCGCGACCGCGGCGCGCTGGCCCGGCTCGTCGAGGACGGCCGCATCGAGAACGTCTACCGCCTGCAGGTGATGAACGCGACCGAGCGCACGCAGCGTTTCCGCGTCACCGTCCACGGCCTGCCGGGCGCCGCGATCGGCTCCAGGCACGACGTCGAGGTCGGCCCGGCCGAAGCGCGCTGGATGCCCGTGTCGGTGCAGGTGCCGCCCGAGACGGCCCGCTCGCTCGGCCCGGGTGCCCATCCCATCCACTTCCGCGTCGTCCGCGAAGGCGATGCGCAGACCGCGCCGGTGCAGGTCGACGAGAAGTCGACCTTCGTGCTGCCGCGTTGACCCTGGAGAATCGCATCATGTCCGCCGCCACCGCCACCGTCGTGCCCGCCTCCCGTTCGACTGCCGAGCCGCCCCACGCGCTGCCCTGGTGGCGCGTGCCGATGGTCTGGGTCGTGGTCGGCGGCCCGCTGACGGTGGTCGTCGCCAGCCTCGTCACCGCGGTGATCGCCTGGAAGCACATCGACCCGGTGGTCGCCGTCACGCCCGCGGGCACGCTGCGCGCGGCCGACGACGTCACCGAGCCGGCGCGTCCGCACGACGCGCTCGCGCCGGCGATGAAGGCCCGCAACCACGTCGCCACGCCGCAACCCTGAGCCCGGCGGAGCCTGCGATGACCCGCCGCGCCCTGACGATTCTGTGGCCTGCCTTCCTGATGGCCGGCGTGCTGGAGATGCTGGTCTTCGCGGTGATCGACCCGAACGACATGACCTGGTTCGGCCTCGCGCCGATCGACTGGCCGCGCCAGGCGATCTACACGGTCAGCTTCCTGATCTTCTGGTCCGTCATCGCGACGGCCGGCGCGTTGACCGCGCTGCTCGAGGCGGATCCGAACGCCGCCGAGACCGAGCCCGGACGGCGCTGGCCGCGTTGAGCGGCCGCGGGGTCAGCAGGCGGTGCTGCTGTTGACGATCAGGCGCAGGCCGGCCTGGTCGACGATGCGGATCTGGCGCTGCTTCACTTCGAGCAGGCCGTCGTCCTGGAACTTCGAGAAGGTGCGGCTGACGGTCTCGAGCTTCAGGCCCAGGTAACTGCCGATCTCCTCGCGCGTCATGCGCAGCACCAGCGACGAGGCCGAGAAGCCGCGTGCCTGCAGCCGCTGCGTCAGGTTCAGCAGGAAGGCCGCGAGGCGCTCCTCGGCGCGCATGCTGCCGAGCAGCAGCATCATGCCGTGGTCGCGCACGATCTCGCGGCTCATGATCTTGTGGAACTGGTGCTGCAGCTGGACGAAGTCGCGCGACAGCGACTCGAGCTGGCTGAACGGGATCACGCAGACCTGCGAGTCCTCCAGCGCGACCGCGTCGCAGTTGTGGCGGTCGTGGCTGATGCCGTCCAGGCCGAGCAGCTCGCCGGCCATCTGGAAGCCGGTCACCTGGTCGCGCCCGTCCTCCGACGAGACACGCGTCTTGAAGAAGCCGGTGCGCACCGCGTACAGCGAGGTGAAGGCGTCGCCGGCGCGGAACAGCGTGTCGCCGCGCGCCACGCTGCGGCGCGTGGCGACGAGGCGGTCGAGCCGGTCCAGCTCGGGGGCCGACATGCCGACCGGCAGGCACAGCTCGCGCAGGTTGCAGTTGGAGCAGGCGACCTTGAAGGCGTCGGGCTTGATGGAGGAGCGGGCTTCCATGGGGCGGGCTGGGCCGGCCGGGACCGGATCGCCTGATGCGAGTCAACGTGCAGCGATGGTGCCTCGCGGCCTCCGCGGGACGCTTGATGCGCATCAAGCGTCGACGCGGCAGCATGGCCGACCATCGCCCCACCATGCTGCACAGCGCCCTCACCACACGCACCCACGTCACCGAGACCCTGCTGCGCAGGTTCGACGTGCCCGGCCCGCGCTACACCTCCTACCCGACGGCCGACCGCTTCGTCGACGCGTTCGGCCCGGCCGATCTCGAACGTGCGCTGGCCCAGCGCGCGGCCGTCGGCGGCGTGGGGGCGGGGCCGCTGTCGCTGTACGTGCACATCCCGTTCTGCGAGTCGGTCTGCTACTACTGCGCCTGCAACAAGGTCATCACGAAGCACCACGAGCGCGCCGCGGAGTACCTCGACGCGCTCGAGCGCGAGATCGGCCTGTACGTCGCGCGGCTGGGCCGCGGGCAGGCCGTGTCGCAGCTGCACCTGGGCGGCGGGTCGCCGACCTTCCTCAGCGACGCCGAGCTGACGCGCCTGATGGAGACGCTGCGCGGCGCGTTCAAGCTCGTGCCGACGGCCGAGATCTCGATCGAGGTCGATCCCCGCACGGTCGACGCGACGCGCCTGGCGCACCTGCGCGCGATCGGCTTCAACCGGCTGAGCTTCGGCGTGCAGGACTTCGATCCGGCCGTGCAGCAGGCCGTGCACCGCGTGCAGAGCCTGGAGAGCGTGCGCAGCCTGCTCGAGACGGCCCGCAGCCTCGGCTTCGAGTCGACCAACGTCGACCTGATCTACGGCCTGCCGAAGCAGACGCCGGAGTCGCTGCGGCGCACCGTGGCGCAGGTCACCGCGCTGCGGCCGGACCGCATCGCGCTGTACTCGTATGCGCACCTGCCGCAGCGCTTCAAGCCGCAGCGACGCATCGACGCGGCCGCGCTGCCGCAGGCCGAGCACAAGGTCACGATGCTCGCCGAGGCGATCGAGGCCTTCCGCGCCGCCGGCTACGACTACATCGGCATGGACCACTTCGCGCTGCCCGAGGACAGCCTCGCGATCGCGAAGCGGCAGGGCCGGCTGCACCGCAACTTCCAGGGCTACAGCACGCAGCCCGACTGCGACCTGGTCGCGCTCGGCGTCTCGGCGATCGGCCGCATCGGCGCGACCTACTCGCAGAACGCGAAGACGCTGCCCGAGTACTACGACGCGATCGCGCAGGGCCAGCTGCCGGTGGTGCGCGGCATCGCGCTGTCGCGCGACGACATCCTGCGCCGCGCGGTGATCATGGCGCTGATGTGCCAGGGCCGGCTCGAGTTCGAGTCGATCGAACTCGCGCACCTGGTCGACATGCGGCAGTACTTCGCCCAGGAGCTGCAGCAGCTCGCCTCCCACGAGCACAACGGGCTGGTCGTGATCGAGCCCGCGGCGGTGCAGGTGACCGCGCTCGGCTGGTACTTCATCCGCGCGATCGCGATGACCTTCGACCGCCAGCTGCAGGCGGACCGCGCTCGCGAGCGCTTCTCGCGGATCATCTGAGGCGATGAACACGGCGCTCGCCGGCACGGCGCTGCTGCTGGGCGTCGCAGGCGCGCCGCACTGCGCGGCGATGTGCGGGGCGGCCTGCCGTGCGGCCGCGGGCGCCTGCGGCGGGCGCTCGCTGCAGGCGAACGTCGTCGCGCTGCACCTGGCCCGCGGGCTGGCCTACGTGATCGCCGGCGCGCTGGCGGCCACCGGCGTCAGCCTGCTCGGCGGCGTGCCGGCGCTGCGCCCGCTGTGGAGCCTCGCGCAGGCGGCGGCGCTGGGGCTGGGCGTGTGGCTGCTGGTGCAGGGGCGCGAGCCGCAGTGGTTGAGCGCACTGAGGGTGCGGCCGCCACAGCCCGCGACGGGCAAGGTGATCTGGCTCGCCGGGCCGGGCCGCGCCGCGGCCGTCGGCGGCGCCTGGGTGGCCTTGCCCTGCGGGTTGCTGCAGTCGGCCCTGGTGGTGGCGGCGCTCGGGAACGGTCCGCTCGAGGGGGCCGGCCTGATGGCGATGTTCGCGGCCGCGTCCGGCATCGGACTGTGGGCCGGGCCGATGCTGCTCGGCCGCCTCAGCGGGCACCGCGTCGCACCCACCTGGGGCACGCGCCTCGCGGGACTGCTGCTCGTCGTCGCATCCGCCTGGGCCTTGTGGCACGGCGTCGTGCTCGGCCTGCCGCCGGACGCCTGCGCACTCTGACGCCGGAAACAGGAACGCCCGGCAAGCCGGGCGTTCGACGTGTCAGGGGTGCAGCCCGATCACTTCGCGGCGGAAGCGCCGGCGGCCGGCTTGGCGGCCTTGGCCTTCTTGGCGGCCTTCTTGGCCTTGGCCTTCGAGGCGGAGGCGGCGGTGCCCGCCGGCTGGGCGGCGTCCGCGGCGTAGGCGCCACCGACGGCGAAGATGGCGGCAGTCAGGGCGACCAGGAGCTTGTTCATTCGAGACACCTTTGGAGTGGGTTGGATTTCGACCTCCATGGCGGAGGCAGCCCGACAACGTGGCCTGCCGCAAGCCGGTTGACAGGATCGAGACCGTAGAATCCCCTCTGGTTTTCCCGACCCAGACCCCCTCGCGGAGCGTCCCCATCCATGTACCAGCACATCAAGGTGCCCCAAGGCGGGCAGAAGATCACCGTCAACGCGGACTATTCGCTGAACGTCCCGGACAACCCGATCATCCCGTTCATCGAGGGTGACGGCACCGGCCTGGACATCACGCCGGTGATGATCAAGGTGGTCGACGCCGCGGT
>Ga0075366_10000869_pt1 | contig 14581 bp, 11 predicted proteins | sample EndMethybrTD3031_FD_72351 | JGI IMG/M metagenome (GOLD analysis project Ga0075366, IMG submission 72351) | Populus endosphere microbial communities from Tennessee, USA - Endosphere MetaG P. TD hybrid TD303-1 | ecosystem: Host-associated > Plants > Roots > Endosphere | place: USA: Tennessee...
CCGTTGGGGCGGGAGGGACGGGTCTCGAGCATCGGTGTCTCCTGGTTGGTCTGCGGCGCAATTTATCGGAGGCCCGTGCGCTGCACAGCCTCGCCGCGTGGATAGGCAGGATTCACCGCGTCAATAACCGCCTCAATAGAAGGCAGGCCCTCGCGTGGGGCCTGCGCCGTGCGCCTACTGCTGCAGCAGCATCTCTGCCACCAGCGCGCGCAGCCAGCGGTTGGCCGGGTCGTGGTGGTAGCGCTCGTGCCAGTGCTGCTTGATCTCGAACGACGGGATCTTGATCGGCGACTCGATCATCTTGATGCCCGGAAAGTCCGCAAAGGTGAGCGCGAGCCGGCGCGGCACCGTGACCACGTAGTCGGTCTGGCTCACGATGACGGGCACCGCCGTGAAGTGCGGAATGGTGAGTGCCACCGGCAGCCGATGCTTCGCGAACGCGCGCTCGATGGCCGCAGCGTGCCCGGTGCCCGGCGTGCTGATCACCGCGTGCCGCATCTCGGTGAACTGCTTGACGCTCACCGCGCCTCGCGCACGCGGGTGGTCGGCACGCAGCAGGCAGACGAACTCGTCGGAGTACAGCCGCTGTTGATAGAAGCCCGCGCGCAGGTCGGGGAAGAAGCCGACCGCGAGGTCCACGTCGCCGGCTGCCATGGCCGCCTGCTCGCCGTGCTCGGGAATGCGCAGCACGTGCACCTTCGCGAGCGGTGCGCGCTTGCTCATCGCGCCGAGCAGCTTGGGCAGGAACACCGCGGCGCCGATGTCGGTCATGTAGAAGCGGAACGTGCAGGTGGCCGAGCGCGGGTCGAACGCGGTGTCGATCTCGAGCGAGTTGGCCACCAGCTCGCACGCACGCTGGATCGGCGGCGCGAGCATCTGCGCATAGGGCGTGGGTTGCATGCCGCCGCCCGTGCGCACGAACAGAGGGTCGTTGAAGGCCTTGCGCAGGCGCGCGAGCGCGCTGCTCATCGCCGGCTGCGAGAGGCCCACGCGCCGCGCCGCAGCGGTGACGTTGCGGTCTTTCACGATGGCGTCGAACACCACCAGAAGGTTCAGGTCGAGCGAGGTGAGTCGGAGGGTTTTATCCACGGCGTGAATCTTAAACATATCCGTCTCTGTCTGGACACGTTTTGGACCGCTCCCTACATTGCCCCGAACGCAAACACAGCCCAACCACAACGCACAAGCGAAAGGGACAACGTGCCAATCTCAGTCTCCATCAAAGCGAATCTCTACAAGGATTCAGTCGCGCTGATGCGCATCGGGCAGATCGTGCTGGCCCGCGAGGGCGTGCAGCGCGCAACGCTGCTGATGGGCACGCCTGCGAACAAGGCCATCCTCGCGTCGAGCGGGCTGTTCGCGAGCGAGCTCGAGGCGGCGCGCCCGGGCGACGTGATGATCAGCGTGGACGCCGAAACCGACGACCTCGTGGCCGCGGCCATCGCGGAGATCGCGAGCCAGCTCGAAGGCGAAGTCAAGCAGACGGCGGGCGAAGTCGAATCCATCCCACTGCGCTCGATCGCGATGGGCCGCGCGCGCAGCGCTGAAGCAGCTCTTGTGCAGATCTCGGTGCCGGGCATGTATGCGGCGGCCGAGGCGATGAAGGCCGTGCGCCAGGGCATGCACGTCTTCCTGTTCAGCGACAACGTGCCGCTCGAACAAGAGCGTGCGGTCAAGGCTTTGGCGCGCAAGAAGGGTGTGCTCGTGATGGGGCCTGATTGCGGCACCGCGATCATCCGCGGCGTGCCGCTCGGCTTTGCGAACGTCGTGCGTTCCGGTTCGATCGGCCTGGTCGGCGCATCGGGCACCGGGTTGCAGGAAGTGACCTGCCAGATCCACGCGCTCGGCCAGGGCATCCGTCATGCCATCGGCACCGGTGGGCGCGACGTCTACGCCGAGATCGGCGGCAGCACGATGCGCCAGGCCATCGCGCTGCTGGCAGCAGATTCGCAAACCCGCGTCATCGGCATCGTCTCCAAGCCGCCGGCACCCGAAGTGGCGCGGCAGATCTTCGACGAGCTCGCCGCCATCGACAAGCCATCGGTCGTGCTCTTTCTCGGCGCCGATCTCTCGGCGCAGAAGTTGCCGCCGCACATCGTTGCGGTGACCACGCTGTTCGACGCGGCTGCTGCCGCCGTCGCACTGGCAGAGGGAAAGCGCTTCGTCCGCGCAACGCAGAGCGAAGAGTCGGCGCGCACGGCGCAATCCGAAGCACGCCGCCTCGCGCCGGGCCAACGGCATCTGCGCGGCCTGTACTCCGGCGGCACGTTCTGCACGGAGGCGCAACTGGTCTGGCGCGATCTGGGCTTGCGCGTTCAGTCGAACGCACCGGTCGACAAGGGCGCGGCCAGCGAAGGCACTGCGCGGTCCACGGGCCACGCGGCCATAGACCTCGGAGACGACGAGTTCACCGTCGGCAGGCCGCACCCGATGATCGATCCGAGCGCGCGCATCGATCGCATCGCACAGGAGGCGGCCGATCCGTCGACCGCGGCGATCGTGCTCGACATCGTGCTCGGCTATGCCGGCCACGAGGACCCTGCGGGCGTGCTCGCACCGGCGATCACGGCCGCCAAGGCGACAGCGGCGAAGGCCGGCCGCCATCTCCCCGTCGTGACGTTCGTGTGCGGCACCGAGGACGACCCGCAGCGCCTGTCTGCGCAGCAGGCCAAGCTGCGCGAGGCCGGCGCGCTGGTGCTGCCCAACAGCACGGCAGCAGCGCGCCTGGCCGGTGCCATCGCCGAGCAGGCTGCTCTTCTCGCCGAACAAGGTTCTCTGGAGCAGGTGAAATGAAGAACAGCACCGTTGAAAGCGCCGCAGCCAAGAGCGCGGTCAAAGCCGCGGAACAGAAGCGCGTCGTCATCGCGTTCGGTGGCAACGCAAGCTATCCGCCCAACATCAAGGGCCTCGTGTCCGAGCAGATCTCGCTGATGGCGCAGGCCTGCGAGCATCTCTCGCGCATCGTCGAGGCGGGCTACAGGATCGTCATCACGCATGGCAACGGCCCGGTCGTCGGCAACATCCTGTTCCGGATGGCGCGCACGGCCGACGAGCTGCCGCCGATGCCGATGGACGTGTGCGTGGCACACTCGCAAGGCGGCATCGGCTACATGCTGCAGCAGACCTTGAGCAACGTTCTGCGCGAGCGCGGCGTGCCGGGCGAGGTGAGCGCAATCGTCACGCAGGTCGAGGTCGACGAGAACGATCCCGGCTTCGCCAATCCCACCAAGCCGATCGGGCGCTTCTTCAGCCTCGAGGAGGCCGAGCAGCTCTCGCGCGAGCAGGAGTGGCGCTTCGTCGAGGATTCGGGGCGCGGCTACCGGCGCGTCGTTCCGTCGCCGCAGCCGCTGCGCATCGTCGAGCTGGCGGCGATGGAGGCGCTGCTGTCCGCCAACATCATTCCCATCACGGTCGGCGGCGGCGGCATCCCGGTCACGCGCGATTCGCTGGGGCGCTATCACGGCGTCTCGGCGGTGATCGACAAGGATTTGACGAGCGCGATGCTCGCGGTCGAGCTAGGCGCGCAGTCGCTGGTGATGCTCACGGGAGTCGACCGCGTGGCGCTCGACTTCGGCAAGCCGACGCAGCGTGCGGTCGAGCGGATGACGGCCTCCGAGGCGCGCAAGCACCACGCCGACGGCCAGTTCCCGCCCGGCAGCATGGGTCCGAAGATCGAAGCGGCGCTGCGCTATCTCGATGGCGGCGGCAGCGAAGTGATCATCACCTCGATCGATTGCCTGCACGACGCGCTCGAAGGCATCGCCGGCACCCGGATCGTGCCGTAGTCGATGCCCCGTTCGCGCTGAGACCTGTCCATGCCCCGTTCGCGCTGAGACCTGTCCATGACCCGTTCGCGCTGAGCTCCCATCCCCGTTCGCGCTGAGCTTGTCGAAGCGCTGGTGCCAGATGAGACAAGGCTTCGACAAGCTCAGCCCGAACGGTTGTGGATTCAGCCCGAACAGCTGCCAAAAATGAACACACACAAGGAGAAAACATGAGCGTTTCGCTTCTCGATCAGAGCGAGCTGTCGATCATCAACGTCGGCGTCGAGTCGTTCACGCGCAGCGTGACGGACGCCGGCGGCCACGCGCTTCAGCTCGCCTGGCAACCGCCGGGCAACGGCGACGCGCAGCTCGCCTGGGCGCTCGCCGGCCTGGTCAGCGATGCCGACGACCCCGAGTGCTTCGGCTCGCGCATCGACCGTGCAAACAAGGAAGCGGTCGTGCGCATCAGCTCGGCGCAGCCGATGCTTGTCGACGTGGCGCTGCACGCCCGCGACGTGTGGCCGCAGATGAAGCGCACGCTGCTGCACGCCGGCGCTCCGATCGCGTGGGAGCGCATGTGCGGTCCGATGCAGGGCGCGATGATCGGCGCGCTGCTCTATGAAGGCTGGGCCGAGTCGGTGCCGCAGGCGCAGGGCATGCTCGCCCGCGGCGAGATCGAGTTCGCGCAGTGCCATGATTTCGGTGCCGTAGGCCCGATGGCCGGCGTGATCTCGCCGTCGATGCCGCTCTTCGTCGTGCGCAACGAGACCTACGGCAACACCGCCTACTCGAACATGAGCGAGGGCATCGGCCGCGTGCTGCGCTTTGGCGCCAACGGGCCCGACGTGATCAAGCGGCTGCGCTGGATCGAGACCGTGCTCGCGCCCACGCTGCAGACGGCGGTGCGCAGAATCGGCGGGCTTGACCTGAAGATGATCCAGGCCCAGGCGCTGCTGATGGGCGACGAGGTGCACAGCCGCAATGCCGCGGCGACGCTGCAGTTCCTCGCCGCCATCGCGGTGCCGCTGTCCGACACGCCCGGGGACCGCCAGCCGGTGCGCGAGACGCTCGAGTTCATTGCCGGCAATTCGCAGTTCTTCCTGAACCTCTCGATGACGTCGGCCAAGGCGACCATGGACGCCGCGCACGGCATTGCCGACAGCAGCATCGTGACCGCGATCGCGCGCAACGGCGTGAACACGGCGGTGCGTGTGAGCGGGCTGGGCACGCAGTGGTTCCAGGCGGCGTCGGAGATGCCGATCGGCTTGTTCTTCCCCGGTTTCGCGGAGTCCGACAGCAACCCCGACCTGGGCGACAGCGCCATCTGCGAGACGGCGGGCTTCGGCGGCTTCTCCCTGGCTGCATCGCCGGCGCTGGTGCAGCTCGTCGGCGGCTCGGTCGGCGAGGCGATTGCGTACTCGCGCGAGATGTACGAGATCACGACCGCGCGCAATCCGGCCCTGTCGCTGCCGAACCTCGACTTCACCGGCGCGCCGTGCGGTATCGACATCCGCAAGATCGTCGACAACGGCATCCGCCCGGTCGTCACGACAGGCATCGCGCACAAGGAGGCAGGCGTGGGGCAGATCGGCGCCGGCATCGTGCGATCGCCGATGGATTGCTTCACGCAGGCTGTGCTCGCGCTGGCGGCGCTTCCGCAGGGGTCGCAGGAGAAGAGGGCATGCTGAGGGCGCTGACCTCTCCGCGCGGCATGGTGACCGCGCCGCATCATCTGGCGGCGCAGGCGGGCGCCGGTGTGCTGCGCGACGGCGGCAACGCCGTCGAGGCGATGGTGGCGGCGGCAGCGACCATCGCTGTCGTCTACCCGCACATGAACAGCATCGGCGGCGACGGCTTCTGGCTGATCAGCCGCCCGGGCCAGGCGCCGCGCGGTGTCGAAGCCTGCGGGCGCGCGGCCGCACTCGCCACGCCGCAGTGGTACCGGCAGGCCGGGCATGCGGCGATTCCCACACGCGGGCCGCTCGCGGCGAACACGGTGGCCGGCGCGGTCTCGGGCTGGAAGGCAGCGCTCGAACTTGCGTCCGGCAAGCTGCCGCTCGCACGCCTGCTCGAAGACGCCATCGGCTATGCGCGTGACGGCACGCCGGTCACGCAGAGCCAGGTCAACTACACGCAGAAGTTCCGCGCGGAACTGGAGCCGCAGCCCGGCTTCGCGCAAGCCTTCCTGCGCGACGGCGAGTTGCCTGCAGCGCACACGATGCAGCGCTTCCCTGCGCTCGCGACAACGCTCGAGCAGCTCGCGCGGCGCGGCCTCGACGACTTCTATCGCGGCGAGGTCGCGCATGCGCTGGCCGCGGAGCTCGCGCGCCTGGGCAGCCCGCTGCGCATCGACGACCTGCGCCAGCACCAGGCTGCGCTCGTCAAGCCGCTCTCGACCGAGCTCTCGGTCGGCACCGTGTACAACCTGCCGCCGCCGACGCAGGGCCTCGCCTCGCTGATGATCCTCGCGCTCTTCGACCGCATCCGCGCCGGCGCGGCGCCCGACAGCTTTGCGCACGTGCACGGGTTGGTCGAAGCGACCAAGCAGGCTTTCCTCGTACGCAACCGCCACGTCTGCGACCCGTCGGCGATGACGGTCTACGCGGCCGACTTCCTGCGCGAAGAAGCATTGGCCGAGCGTGCGCGCGCCATCGATACGCAGCGCGCTCGCGTGTGGCCCGAACCCGCCATCAAGGGCGACACGGTGTGGATGGGCGCGATCGACAGCGAAGGCTGCGCGGTGAGCTACATCCAGAGCGTGTACTGGGAGTTCGGCTCCGGCGTGGTGCTCGGCGAGACCGGCATCAACTGGCAGAACCGCGGCGCGAGCTTCTCGCTCGATCCGTCGTCCCACCTCGTCATCGCTCCCGGCCGCAAGCCCTTCCACACGCTGAACCCTGCGCTCGCGCGGCTCACGGATGGGCGCGAGATGGTCTACGGCAACATGGGTGGCGACGGCCAGCCACAGAGCCAGGCGGCAGTGTTCAGCCGCTACGCGATGTTCGGGCAAGACCTGCAGCAGGCCGTGACCGCGCCGCGTTGGCTGCTCGGCCGTACCTGGGGGCAGATGAGCGTCGGGCTCAAGCTGGAGAGCCGCTTCGATCCGGCGCTGGTCGATGCGCTTCGCAACGCCGGCCACGAGATCGAGATGGTCGAACCCTATTCGGATTTCGTCGGTCACGCGGGTGCGCTCGTGCGCCATCCGAACGGCGTGATCGCGGGCGCCGCGGATCCCCGCTCAGACGGGGCCGTGGCCGCTCGCTGAACCTTGTTCCTGCAACCAAAAATGACGGAGACACCAATTGCTTTCACTCGCGATCGTCTCGGGGCTGTGCATGGGAGGCATGTATGGCCTCCTTGCGCTGGGCTTCCACATCACGTTTGCCGTCTCGAACACGGTGAACTTCGCGCAAGGCACCTCGCTGATGCTGGGTGCCGTGCTCTGCTACGTGTTCTCTGCCACGTGGGGCTGGCCGATCGTCGCGGCGATCACGGCGGCGCTCGCGTTGTGCGCGCTGTGGGGCATGCTGATCGAGCGCGCGGCAGTGCGGCCGTTCGTGCGCGCCGGCTCCAACGCCTGGCTGATGGCGACCATCGCGGTCGGCATCATCCTCGAGCACACGGTGATGTTCACCTTCGGCAAGGAGCCGCGCTCGCTGGTGCTGCCGTTCTCGGGTGAGGCGTTCGCGGTCGGCGGCCTGGCGGTGTCGCCGCTGCAGATCGCGATCCTCGTGGTCGCGATCGGTGTCGCCTCGGGGCTGCATGCGTTTGCCAGCCACACCAAGTATGGCAAGGCGCTGCTCGCGGTCGTGCAGAACCCGCAGGCTGCGAGCCTGATGGGCATCAACGTGTCGCGAGCGGTGATGTACTGCTATGCGGCATCGACCGTGCTGGCGGGCATCGCCGGCATCCTGATCGCGCCGCTGTTCTCGGTGTCGGCGGAGATGGGCACGCTCTTCGGCGTGAAGGCGTTCGCCGTGGCGATCCTCGGCGGCTTGAGCAATGCGCGCGGCGTGGTGCTCGCGGGCTTCGTGTTCGGCATCGTCGAGGCGCTCATCACGTCTTTGCTCGGTTCGGCCTACACCAACATCCTGGCGTTCGGCCTGGTGATCGTCGCCCTTGCGGTCAAGCCGCACGGCCTGCTCGGCAAGGCGGGAGTGAAGAAAGTATGAAAGCGCTGCTCGATCCCATCCGCGACCCCATCCTGCTCGCGCTGGCTGCGGCCACGCTCGCCTATGCGGCGTTCGCCGACCAGTACTACCTGTTCCTGCTCATCGTCGGAGCGCTCACCGTGATCGTGGGCGTCGGCCTGAACGTGCTGATGGGGCTGACCGGCCTCGTCTCGTTCGGACATGTCGGCTTCTATGCGATCGGCGCCTACGCCACCGCGGCGCTCACCACCAAGCTCGGCTGGAGCTTCTGGTGGACCTTGCCGGTCACGGCCATCGCAACAGGCGTGCTCGGCGCGCTGCTCGGCCTGGTGGCGCTGCGTGTCAAGGGCCCGTACCTCGCGATGGTGACGATCGCGTTCGGCTTCGTCGTCGAGTTCTCGGCGGTCGAGTGGGAGAGCGTGACCGGCGGCCAGAACGGGCTGATGAACATCCCGCATCCTTCGCTCTTCGGCTGGTCTCTCGGCGAGCGCGGCATCGCGGTCGTCGCGATCGGGCTGATGCTCGCGGTGCTGGTGCTCTACAAGCTGCTCGCGCGCAGCGGCTGGGGCCTCGCGATGCGGGCCGTGCGTGACTCGGAGATCGCCGCCGGCTCGATGGGCGTGAACCCGCTCGCGGTGCGCACGCTGGCGTTCACGCTCTCGGCCGTGCTCGCCGGCATTGCGGGTTCGTTCTACGCCACCACCACCACCTTCGTCACGCCCAGTACGTTCGCGTTCTTTCAGTCGATCCTCTTCGTGCTGGCGGTGGTCGTCGGCGGTGCGGGGCGCACTTACGGGCCGGTGATCGGTGCTGCGATCGTCGTTGCGCTGCCCGAGGCGCTCTCGGGGCTCGCCGAGTACCGCGTGCTCCTGTTTGGCGTGCTGCTGCTGGCGGTGCTGCTGTTCGCTCCCAGCGGCATTGCCGGCGCGATCGCGCAGCGCATGCGTCGCCGCGACCCCGACGAGCCGGCCGTCGCGCCGGTGTCGGCCCAGCTGCTGGTGGCCGCCGGCACGAACCGCCAGGCGCTCGAGATCTCCGACCTCGGCATCTCGTTCGGCGGGCTGCGCGCGGTGTCGGATGTGTCGACACGAATCGAGACCGGCAAGGTCACCAGCATCATCGGCCCGAACGGCGCCGGCAAGACGACGCTGCTCAACCTCATCTGCGGCTTCTACCGGCCGACGGCCGGCTCCGTGCGGCTTGGCACTCACCAGCTCGCAGGCCGCCCGGCGTTCGAGGTGGCGCGCGCCGGCGTGGCGCGCACCTTCCAGACGCCGCAGCTCTTCGAGCAGATGACCGTGCTCGAGAACCTCTTGGTCGCGATGCAGCGAGGCGCGCTGGGCTCGCCCTTGAACGACCTGGCCTGCGCATCCTCCGGTGCGGCCATGCACAAGGCGCGCGCGCTGCTGCGTTACGTCGGCTACAACGGCGGCCTGCGGCGCCTGGCCGGCGACCTGCCGCACATCGACAAGCGCCTGCTCGAGATCGCCCGCGCACTCGCGCTGCATCCGAGCGTGCTGATGCTCGACGAGCCGGCCGCGGGGCTCAACCACGTCGACAAGGTGGTGCTCGCGAAGCTGCTCAGGACGATTGCCGACGCGGGCCTCGCCGTCGTGCTGATCGAACACGACATGCCGCTCGTGATGGGCATCTCCGACCAGCTCGTGGTGCTCGACACCGGCAAGCGGCTGGCGCACGGGCGGCCCGAAGAAGTGCGCAACGACAAAGCGGTGATCGCGGCGTATCTCGGTGGAGCGGAGTTCGAGACACGCCCGCGCGCACCCGGCTGGGAGCCTTCGAACGAACAACTGCTGGCGGTCACGCGCCTGAACGCCGGCTACGGCGCGACCAAGGTGCTCGAAGACGTGGACGTCACGCTGGACCGCGGCGAACTCGTGGCCGTGCTCGGTGCCAACGGGGCGGGCAAGTCGACGCTGATGCGTGCGCTGTCGGGCCTGCTGCGCGCGAGCGGCGGCAGCGTGCTGTTCGCGGGCAAGGAGATCGCTGCCTGCACGGCGCACGACATTGCCCGCGCGGGGCTGGTGCTGGTGCCGGAGGGTCGCCAGGTGTTCCCCGAACTCTCGGTGTATGACAACGTGCGCCTCGGTGCGTACACGCGCAACGATCTGGAGCCCGGCGAGGTGGACGCGATGATCGACCGCTTCCCGTCGATCGCGCGGCGCAAGCACGGCCGCGCGGGCCTGCTCTCGGGCGGAGAACAGCAAATGCTCGCGATTGCGCGCGGGCTGATCGCCAAGCCGAAGATCCTGCTGCTCGACGAACCCTCGCTGGGCCTCGCGCCGGCGCTGATCAACGAGCTGTTCCTGGTGATGGCGCAGCTGCGCGATCAGGGCATGACAATCCTGCTCGTGGACCAGATGGCCGCGCTCGCGCTTGCCGTGGCAGACCGTGGCTATGTGATGGAGTCGGGCACGATCGTGCACGCAGGGACGGCCGCCGCCCTGCGTGACGATCCGGTGCTGGAACAGGCCTACCTCGGCCAGGCGTGAACACCATGGACTTGATCCTGCGCAACGCTCTGCTCGCCGACGGCGCGGCTGTCGACCTCGGGGTCGCCGGTGGCAAGGTGGCTGTGCTCGCAGCGCGGCTTGCCGCGAGCGGGGAGGCGCTCGATCTCGGCGGGCGCCTCGTGGTGCCCGGGTTCGTCGAGACGCATCTGCACCTGGACAAGTCGTGCATTCTCGATCGCTGCCATTCGACGCACGGCACGCTTGAGGAGGCGATCGCCGAGGTGTCGCGCGTCAAGCGCGAGTTCACGCCCGACGACGTGTTCGAGCGCGCGAGCCGCACGCTCGAAAAGTCCATCGTGCAGGGAACGACCCACATTCGCACGCACGTCGAAGTCGACCCGGGGATCGGCTTGCGCGGGTTCGAGGGCATTCAGCGGGCGGCCGAGGCGTATCGCTGGGCGGTCGATGTCGAGATCTGCGTGTTCCCGCAGGAGGGCCTCACCAACAACCCGGGCACCGAAGAGCTGATGCGCGAGGCGCTCGCGTTAGGGGCGAACGCTGTCGGTGCGGCGCCTTACACCGACCCCGACCCGCACCAGCAGATCGAGCGCGTCTTCAAGATGGCGCGCGACTTCGATGTCGACATCGACATGCACCTCGACCTGGGCGATTCGCCCGAGCGCATGGATGTGGAGTACGTCTGCGAGATGACCGAGCGGCATCGCTATGGCGGGCGCGTGGCCATCGGGCATGTCACGAAGTTGTCGCTCGTGTCGGCCGAGCGTTTCGAGCACCTGGCGCGCCGGCTCGCCGATGCGGGCGTGGCGGTCACCGTGCTGCCTTCGACGGACCTGTTCCTGATGGGGAGAGGGCAAGGGCAAGGGCAAGGGCAGGGCAAGCAAGGCGCTGGCGTGCGCGGCGTGTTGGCGGCGCACGAGCTCGTGCAGCGCGGCGTGAACTGCTCGCTCTCGACCAACAACGTGCTCAACCCCTTCACGCCGATGGGCGACTGCTCGCTGCTGCGCATGGCCAACCTGTACGCGAACTGCTGCCACGTGGGCACTCGCGAGGGCATGCGCGGTTGTCTGGACATGATCACCAGTCGCTCCGCGAAGCTGCTGCGCCTTGGCGAATATGGCGTGGAGGTCGGCAACACGGCCGACCTCGTGGTGCTCGACTGCACGACCCCCGAGCAAAGCGTTGCCGAGCTCGCCATCCCACTGTGCGGCTTCAAGCGCGGGCGCAAGACATTCACGCGCGCACTCGCGCAACTTCATCGCCCCCAGGCGTAGCCCCGGCCCACTTCCGGAAGGAGTCAGAGCCATGAAATCCTTGCGCGATCCGTTCCTGTTGACGCTGAGAACCTTGTGCGACACGGCCGACGAGAGGGCCAGATGCCTGGCCGAGCGGCAGCGTGCCGAAGGGCGCCACGGCACCTTGCGATCCGACGTGGCCGTGCCTTCGCGATCGGTGCTGCAGACCACCATCCGCAAGCGCCTCGCGCCGATCGAACCGTCGTGAGCAGGGCGGCCGCCTCGGCAGGCCCGAGTCGATTCAATCGCCGCTCGTCGTCTCGTGTTCGATCAGCCGCCTCGGGCCCGCCCCGTGCTCGGCCAGCTCGTCGCCGGGGTTGCGCAGCCGGCAGCGCTTGAGCGAGAGGCAGCCGCAGCCGATGCAGTCGGTGAGCTGGTCGCGCAGCGCCTGCAGCTGCGAGATGCGCTCGTCGAGCTCGGCGCGCCATGCCGTCGAGAGGCGGCGCCAGTCGGCCAGCGTGGGTGCGCGCTTGTCGGGCAGACGAGCCAGCGCGTCGCGAATCGTCTCGAGCGGCATGCCCATGCGCTGCGCAACGCGGATCACCGCGAGCTTGCGCAGCGTTTCGCGCCGGTAGCGCCGCTGGTTGCCGGTGCTGCGGTGGCTTCCGATCAAGCCCTTGCGTTCGTAGAAATGCAGCGTCGACACCGCGACGCCGCTGCGCTCGGCCATCTGGCCGACGCTCAGCAACTCGCTGCTCGGTGGGGGCATCCTCTCGAACCTCTTGACCTGAAGTTAAGTTGAGGTTGCAAGCTTCGCGCCATCGTCTTTCACCGTCAAGCGCCCCTGCTGCCTTCACCGTCATGACCGACCTCGATGCCACCTTGAACCGCAACCCTCCCGGCGTGCTCGACGCGCCGTTCGCCGCCGCGTCCGTCGGCATGCTGGCGCTCATCTCGATCCTCGCGTTCGAGCAGTTGGCTGTTGCCACGGTGATGCCGGGTGTGGCCGCCGCATTGAACGGGAGCAGCCTGTACGCGGCCGCCTTCGGAGCCGCCGTGGCGGCCGGCATTGCGGGGATGGTCGCGGCGGGGCATTGGTGCGACCGCGCCGGCCCGTCTGCGCCGCTGACGGTGGGGGCGGCGGCGTTCTCGCTCGGCCTGGTGCTGGCGGGTGTTGCTCCCGACATGACGCTGCTCGTGCTGGGCCGCGCGCTGCAGGGCGGCGGAGGCGGGCTGATGTCCGTTGCGCTTTACGTGGTCGTCGGCCGCTACTACCCGAGCGCGCTGCATCCGCGCATCTTCGCGGCGTTCGCGGGCGCATGGGTGGTGCCGGCGATCGTCGGGCCGGCGGTGGCCGGGCTGATCGCGCGGCATCTCGGCTGGCGCTGGGTGTTCCTCGCCGCGGCGGTGCTGACCGTGCCTGCACTGCTGCTGTTGCAGCGCGGCCTCGCCCAGTTCGCGACGGGGCTGTCGTCGAGGGCCGTACCCACGACCGCCGCAACATCCACCACCACGCCGGCACGCCGCGAGATCGTGGCGGCCATTGCCACCGCGGTCTGCGCGGCGCTGCTGTATGCCGGTGGCCAGGCGCTCGATCTGCGCGCGCTGCTGCTGGCAATGGTGGCGCTGTGCGGCCTCGCAATCTTTGCGCCGCGCCTGCTGCCGGCCGGCAGCTTGCATGCAGCGCAAGGCCTTCCCGCGGTGGTGGCGCTGCGCGGGCTGGTGGCCGCCAACTTCTTCACCGCCGAGGTCTTCCTGCCGCTGCTGCTGACAACCGAGCGCGGCCTTTCCCCGGTGCAGGCGGGCCTGGTGCTCACACTGGGAGCGCTGGGCTGGAGCGCCGGCTCCTGGTATCAGGGCCGCGAAGGCCGCGCGCGCGACGATGCGGCCTGCGTGCGCCGGCTGCGCGCGGGCCTCGCGATGATGGGTGCCGGCACGCTCATCGTGACGCTGGCACTGCTGCCGGCGTTGCCGCTCCCGGTGGCGGTGGCCGGCTGGCTGCTGGCCGGCGTCGGCATCGGCCTGGTGTATCCGACCCTGTCGGTGCTGGCGTTGCGCTTTGCGCCGCCGGAGCAGCAAGGCCGCGCGTCGTCTGCTCTTCAACTGAGCGATTCGTTGTTCTCGGCCGTCGGCCTCGCACTGGCGAGCGCAGTGCTCGGGGCCGTGCAGCCGCTCTCGCCCCGTGCTGCGTTCGCGGCAGGGTTGGCGCTCGCAGCGGCGCTCTCGCTGGCCGGCGTGATGGTGGCTTCGCGGGCTCGCCGCGCGGTGTGAGCGCCTTTCTCGGGGTGTCTCTGCGACGTTGAAGATTCGCACCTAGGGGTATGCGGGAAGGAGCCCCTTCGGTAGCTTCGTCGCTCCCTCGGCTCTGGAGCGGGCATGAAGACGCGTCGAAAGTTCATCGATTCGCTGGGGCGTCTCGGACTTGCGGGCGCAGCGGCGCCCCTGCTGCCGGGCTGCAGCACGGTGCGCACCGCCGCACCGCCTCCCTCCGAGCGCTATGACCTGGTCGTGATCGGCAGCGGCTTCGGCGGCACGATGACGGCCCTGTGGCTCACCCACAAGCTGAACGAGCGCGGCGGCAGCAAGCCCACCGCCACGCCGCTTCGGATCTTGATGCTCGAGCGCGGCACCTGGTGGACCACGCCGACCGAGACGGTGCAGGACAAGCAGGTCAAGACCCGCGACTTCCTGATCGCCAAAGGCCAGCCGGTGCAGGAATGGAGTTCGATGAACGACTTCCGTGGCATGACCGACCTGCTGGAACGCTGCCGCTACACGGAGCAGCGGCCGCAGGGCCTCTACGACTTCGTGGCCATCGGCAAGCGCGGGCTCTTCAATCTTCAGAACGATGGCGTCTCCGTGCTGCGCGCGAGCTGCGTGGGTGGCGGCTCGCTCATCTACTCGAAGATCATGCTGCGCCCGCCCGAAACGCTGTTCGACGA